>Ga0268283_1001086_pt1 | contig 13924 bp, 9 predicted proteins | sample saktaG_13_FD_190140 | JGI IMG/M metagenome (GOLD analysis project Ga0268283, IMG submission 190140) | Saline water microbial communities from Sakinaw Lake, British Columbia, Canada - sak_2013_06_06_36m | ecosystem: Environmental > Aquatic > Non-marine Saline and Alkaline > Saline ... | reverse complement strand
GCCGGCGGCCGTTTTGGCGGTGAAAACAGAAACAACGATGTATGGAAATCATAAACACACAACAGAAGCAATCACCATGAAGGATACTTGCGACCATCGACTCCGGCTTTATCTCTTTGCTCCTTGTTTCTTTCAGGTTTTTGCCGATTGGACATTTCTCCTCATCGAAGGAAATTGGGTGATTGCCCCCTATATGCTCTTCTTGGAGCTTTCGTTCTTCGTCCTACCACCGATAGTTGCGACGAGGCTCTTTCGCAAGGCCCTGAAACCATTGGTTGAAAACCGGGACGACAAGTCCCCGGCGGTCCTTCTCTTCATGCGGATACAGTCGATCTACTTGTTTGTCATCTCCGGCATCGGTCTTGGCTATACCGCCTTGATTTATTGCCTGTTAGCTTCCATGGAAAATACTCAAGTGTATATGTCGGGATGGCATTTCTGCCTGTCGATGGCATCCTGCTTCGCCATTTTGCCGGGTTTCCTCGCATGGATATTTGCCGGATTCTGGAGCGAATCTTTCAGGATCAGGCTTCACCGGGAAGAAGGGATAGTTCTCCCTGCCGGCGAGAGTCATATATCAGTTCAGTTGCTCCTATTTTTTTTCCTCGTCTTAGGCATTCCCGTTTTCAACCTCATGCTCGACGTCCGCGTCTGGGTGCTCCATCCGGGGCCCTTCGCGTCGGTGTTCTGGTCCGACCTGATTTCCATCTTGACCGCGATTGTCCTGGCGGTAGTGGTGTTCACGCGAAAAATAACAAAGCCCATCGGATTTCTCGAAAAGGCGATGGACCAGGTGGTAGCGGGAGATCTCGGTCTTTCCGTCCCCGTCCTCGGCAACGACGAAATAGGCCGCCTGACAATCCATTTCAACCACATGTTGGAGGGACTTCGTGAACGAGAGTTCCTGCATGACACGTTCGGAAAATATCTTTCTCCGGAGCTTGCAAAGGAAATCCTCGCCAAAGGGGGAGCGATCCGACCTGAGAACCGCGTAGTGACGGTCCTGTTCACAGATATCGAGAACTACACCACCCTCTCCGAAAATTTTCCGCCATCAGAAGTAGTGAAGATGCTCGACGAGTACTTTTCCGGGATAATCGGCATCGTATCCCGGCACTTGGGAGCCGTGAACAAATTTATGGGGGATGCGGTCATGGTCCTGTTCAATGCCCCCATCGACGACCCGGACCACGCCTTCCACGCCGTGGAGGCCGGGCTCGAGATCGACCGCCTATGCAGAGAGGGCAGTTTCTCTGGCCGAAAGCTTATCACCCGGATCGGGATAAATACCGGGACGGTCGTTGCCGGCAATATCGGCTCAGCCAACCGCATGGAGTACACTGTCATTGGCGATGTCGTGAACGTCGCACAGAGACTGGAGGCGCAGAACAAGCAGTTCGGGACGACCATACTGGCAGGACCTCTGACGCGCGACTTGTGCGGAGACAGAGTCGACTTCATCGCCCGGGGAGAGATTATGGTGAAAGGCAGATCAGCGCCACTCGTTGCCTGGTCCCCCGAGTATTCGAAGGCGGATCGATCGATCCGGAATGGTGGGGGATCTGTTACATAATTCAATTAATGAAAAGGAGGGTCGAATGAAACATTTCATGCGGGCAGTTGTGATCGGTGTTGTTGTGATGATGGCAGGTGCTGTTTTTGCAGAGGGGGAATGCGATAAATACAAGACCTCGTATGATGTCACTTACTGTTATTGTAAATTATTCATAGAATCTGACAAGGAATTGAACGTTTTTTATAAAGAGTTGAAAGACGGTCTGAAAGAGGATATGAAGAAAAAGCTTACCGAAACGCAAAGAGATTGGATGAAATATCGGGATAACGTCTGCCAGGTAGAACCGGGGACAATTAATGTGGATTGTAATTACAAGGTCAACAAAGAAAGAACCGAATATCTGCGTGATCGTTCCCGCGAATGTAAGACCGGCACCTGTCGCGATGATATGATCGCTAAAAAGAGCTGGAAGTAGCACGGACTTTAAGGTGGGCCCGAAAAATGAAACAGAGAACACTGCCTGTCATATTGTGTGTCGTAATCATTTTATTAGGCCCGCCATCGTTTATTGATGCGAGATCGGATGATACATCATTTGAAAAACCTGTCGTGATTATCGATCCGGGACATACGAATAAAATGCCCGGGGCGGTAAGCATTACCGGTAAATATGAAGTTACGTATAACGACAATCTGGTTTCCATGATGTCAAAAGCGTTGACCGGCGCAGGATTTGTTCCCATTTTGACCCGAAATCCCAACCAGGAAATTACACTCGAAGATAGAGCAAGCATAGCCAATTCACACCATGCCTTGGCCATGCTCTCCATCCATCATGATTCAGCGCAAGGGGTCTATCTGGAATCGATTGAGCAGAATGGAAAGAAAACGTATCAAACCCGAAAACCGATTTCAGGGTATTCCATATTCGTTTCCAAAAAAAACCAGGAATTCGAGCGCTCTTTCATATTTGCCAGATTGTTGGGTGAAGAACTGATAAAGCTGGGGCGAAAACCCACATTGCATCATGCGGAACCCATCCCGGGAGAAGGCAGGCCATTGTTGGATGCCGAGCTCGGGATTTATCAATACGATGACCTGGTAGTCCTCAAACAGACAAAAATTCCGGCAGTATTGCTTGAGATTGGTGTGATCGTTGACCGATTCGATGAAGCATATGTGACAAGGCGCGATCATCAAGAATCGATTGTCAATGCAATCGTGATATCCCTCAGTGAATTCAAAAACAGAGGAGCGGAAACCGGGACGGATTTCATTTCGGGTGGGGGTTCGGGGTCGGGCTGCAGCAACCAACTGAAATAAAAATAGGAACAGTGAAAATCGATGTTTCAAATGGTCTTAAATCAATTGTAGAGGTGCATCGTTTACATCGACATGTTTATCCCGAATCTGTATAAAGGTTGATGTTCATGGCAAATGTGACCATTCCCTTCGGCGGCCGCCCGGTAACCTTTGGCGTTCCCGATCGCAACCTGGCTGAAATACTGAGTCCCAAGCCTTCGATGCCTTTAAACGATCTGGATCTGGCAATCAAAGCTGCTTTCGATGCGCCGATCGGTCAGGAGCCCCTGGAAAAATGGGTCAAACCGGACGACCGGGTCATGATTGTCAGCGACGATAATACCCGCCTGACGCCTGCAGATCGGATCATCCCCCCGCTGATCGAGCGCCTGAATGCAGCCGGGGTTCCGGACGAGCGGATCGGCTGCATCATGGCGCTCGGAACCCACCGCTACATGACCGAAGCCGAGATGGAAGCCAAGGTCGGGGAACGCGTCTACCGGCGGATCCGCGTCTTCAATCATGCATGGCGGGACCCCGACGTCCTGGTGGATCTGGGCACTTCCAGCCGGGGAACCCCGCTGCTGGTGAACCGTTCCGTGGCCGAGGCGGATGTCGTGATCGGCATCGGCGCCATTGTGCCCCATCACATTCCGGGATTTTCAGGCTCGTCCAAGATCATCCAGCCGGGGGTTTGCGGGGCCCGAACCACGGCCCAAACCCATCTGCTCTCCTGCAGCAGCGGCGGCGACTCCTTTCTGGGGATTGCCGACAATCCGGTGCGCCGTGATATGGACGACATGGCCGACCGGGTAGGCATGCACACCATTTTCAACGTCGTCATGGACAGCCAGGGCCGCGTGGTGGGCGTCTTTTTCGGTGACATGCGCGCGGCGTTCAAGGCCGGCGTCGAAATGGCAAAGGATATTTACGGCGTGTTCTACCACGAAACGCCGGACATCGTTCTGGCCAATTCGTATCCCTGCGACCTGGATTTCTGGCAGTCCCACAAATCTCAATACCCTGCCCAGCGGATGGTTCGTGCGGGCGGGACCATCATCGTCTGTACACCGGCACCCGAAGGGGTCAGCCCGGTGCACACCGACCTGCTGGAATTTGCCGCCTGGTCATCGAAGGAAATCAAGGCTGCTTATCGTGAAGGCCGGATCAAAAACGGCGTGGCGGCTGCCCTGGCCACCGCATGGGCCATGGTGAGAGAGAAGGCCTCGGTGATCATGGTCTCACCCGGCATCCCTGCCGCGGACAAGGCTCGCCTGGGGCACACCCATGCCGACAGTATCGATGCGGCTGTCGCCGAAGCCTTGCGCCGCCAGGGCCCTGATGCGCGGTTGAGCGTTCTCACGCACGCTCCGGACATGCTGCCGATTCCGGGGTATAGTTTCTGCCCGGCAGTGGGTCGCTGAAAAAGCCGGCTCCCACTGAGCCGTGCATTCACTATATTTTGCTTCGCTACGCAGGTGAACATTTAAGTTAATGGCACACTTAAATCCAACTGGAGGAGAAACGAATGAGGCATTCACGAATATTGCTAACGGTATTTGCGTTAGGCGTGCTGGTATCCTTGTCAGAAGCTGCAGCCCCGCCAGGCGCTGAGCCTCCACTCTGGCAGATCTACACGCAAACTCTCAAAAAAGCCAAGTATGTTGATTTGACCCATACGATCACCCCGGCGATTCCCGTCTGGCCGGGGTTTGGGCCTTCCACATTCGGTCCTGCGGTGGACCCCAAGACCGGTAAACCTTATAACTATAAGGATGATGGCTTTGAGGCAACCCGGTACATGCTGGCGACCGATCAATTGGGAACGCAATTGGACCCGCCGGCTCACTGGAATCCGGACTACCCGGCTATAGACGAGCTTCCCCCAACGTTTGCGATCCGCCCCCTGGTGGTGATTTCGATTGTCGCTCAGGTGGCTAAGGAACCCGGCTATCACCTCACCGTCGCCGATATTCAGGCCTGGGAGAAACAGCACGGCCCAATTCCAGAGGGAGCGGTGGTGTTTGTACGCTCGGATTGGTCGAAAGACTGGCCGAATCCGGCGCTGGCGACCCGGACGCTGTTTCCGGGGGTGAAGTTGGAAGCCCTGAAGTTCCTGCACGAGCAAAGGCACATTTTGTTCCACGGGCATGAACCCCTGGATACGGATACCACGCCGAACCTGGAAGGCGAGGCGTGGTTGCTGCAAAACGGTTACACGCAGGCGGAGGGGGTAACGAATCTGGATCAGGTACCGGAAGTCGGTGCCTTGGTGATGATGGGCTTTCCCAAGCTCAAAGGCGGTCTCGGCGGATTTGCCCGTTTCATTGCCATCTGCCCGCCGGAGTGGAACCATGGCGTCTCCGTTGGACAGGTACCGGACTCGCCGCTGCCCAAAATGGATAAACCGCTGCACTGGGACGACAAGATAGGCATGAGAGTGCGCTAAGGAGAATAGGGCGGCATACCGGGTAAGACCCGACGCCAGGGAAGCGGAAGTCGTCCGGCCTCCAGCTAAGCCGGATCCGTCCTTCGTTTATTTCGGTTTTCATTTCATCAAGGCTTTTTTCCATAAACTGTATGTCTCCCGGAGCAGCCCGTCGGGCAGCCAGGACCGCCGCGCAGCCGTACAAATGTTCCCTGCCCCTGCCGATATTCCACAGTAGTCCGATAACGACAAGCTTGCTAATGGCGTTACGGACGGAAGTGCGGCTCACATTAAACGCTTCGGATAACTCCCCCGCTCGAGCATTAACGGGTCTCCGGGTTTGAGCTCGCCTCTGGAGACCATCTCTCTTAACTGATCAAACACCTGGTCGGAAATTTTTTAATTTTAACAGGTTTCAGAAACACATGCATTGCTTCACTCCGCGTTTGGTAAGTCCATATTCCGTAAAGAATGGATGTCAAGTTATCATGTCAATGAATAAAATTAAATAACTTCTGATAGATATAAACATTAAAATGAATTGTAAAAATAGTATTGACAAGTCTGAAATTTATTTTTATAAAGCATAAAACAATTGGTAATACCAATTTATATAAACCAATCAAGAAAACAGGAGGGCAATATGGCGTGGACAATGGCAATCAATCCATCGGAAAGAATAATGGATTCTATTTTTAATTCGAACACAAATTCCAAAAATACATTCCAATATTGGGAGGTTTAAATGTTCACTTGGACACAAGTTTATACACCAGTCTTTGGAAACGTGCTTCTATCAGCTTTGGTAGCGGCGATACCCGTAATTGTTCTTTTGGGAGTGCTTGGATTCGGCCATGTGAAGGCGCACTGGGCTGCGATTTTAGGGCTTTTGTCTTCGCTTGCCATCGCGATCCTCGTATACGGAATGCCCGCGAAGCTGGCGCTTGCCTCTGCTGGATACGGCGCGGCCTTTGGACTCCTGCCGATCGGATGGATCATCCTGGGCGCAATCTTCGTGTACGACATCACTGTCAAAACGGGTGATTTCGAAGTGGTCAAACATTCGATCTCCGGAATCTCGGATGACCGACGTATACAGCTCCTTCTGATCGGTTTCAGCTTTGGCGCTTTCATCGAGGGTGCGGCGGGCTTTGGTACGCCGGTAGCCATTTCCGGAGCGATGTTGATCGGCTTGGGATTTCGTCCCCTAAAGGCTGCGATCCTGGCCCTTATCGGGAACACGGCCCCGGTCGCCTACGGCGCTCTGGGGATTCCGATCATTACACTTGCGAAGGTCACCGGACTTGATGAAATGGCCCTCAGTCAGATGGTGGGAAGGCAACTGCCCATATTCTCCCTCATCGTTCCTTTCTGGCTTATCTGGGCCATGGCCGGCCGGAAGAAGATGATGGAAGTCTGGCCCGCCTGCCTGACATGCGGACTCAGCTTTGCCATCACGCAGTTCGTCGTAAGTAACTTCGTGGGACCTTCCCTTGTGGACATCATCGGTTCCGTTGTTTCGATGGGTGCCACGCTTCTTCTGATGAAATTCTGGAAACCCAAGACGACCTGGCATTTTGAACATGAAACCAAGGAAGGTCGTCAAGCCGATGCGGATGCAAGGCCGGATCAATCTGTCGGTCAGGTTGTCAAGGCCTGGATGCCGTGGGCTCTTCTGTGCGTCTTCGTGTTCGCATGGGGCTATCCGCCGTTCAAGAACTTTTTGAATGGCGGCGTGAAGGGCAGTGAGAATTTTCTGAATGGGATTTCGCTGATCAGTTTTGCTGTTCCATTTCTTGACAAGGCAATCATAAAAGTTCCGCCGGTAGTGATCAAACAGTCAGCCGAAGGGGCGGTCTACGTTTTAAACTGGCTGTCCGCGACCGGAACGAGCCTCATATTGGTGGGTATCATAAGTGGCCTTCTGCTTGGGCTTTCATTCGGCGAACTGGTTGGCACTTTCATGAATACGTTGAAACGGATCCGGATGTCGCTCCTGACAATCTCAGCGATGCTTGCTCTTGGCTTTATGACGCGTTATTCAGGTCTCGATGCAACCATGGGACTGGCGTTCGCATCAACGGGTTTCCTGTTCCCCTTCTTCTCGCCGCTTCTCGGTTGGCTCGGCGTGGCGCTCACAGGCAGTGATACTTCATCGAACGTTCTCTTCGGAGGGCTTCAGAAAATCAGTGCCGAAGCTCTGGGCATCAATCCGATTTTGTCCTGCGCCGCTAACAGCAGCGGTGGGGTTATGGGTAAAATGATCGACGCTCAAAGCATCGTTGTGGCAGGTGTTGCAACCGGGCAGCAAGGACATGAGGGAGAAATTCTTCGCGGTGTTTTCTGGCATAGTATTGCACTGGCCTCTCTGGTCGGTGTGGTTGTTTTTCTGCAGGCCTATGTATTACCATGGATGATTCCCGCGGTTGTGACGGCAGTCATCAAGTGATGTTTAAATCAGATTGAACTTCAGAAAGCCGGGAGGAAGCGGGATAAGAATGAAAGCATTTCGTTTCCTCCCAATTCATATTTGCATTCTTTTGCTGTCTATGTCAGGAAGCTTAAGCTTGGATGCTTCTTTAATTGATTATGCAACTGTCTGGAATGGATATAAATATGGATAAAAATGGTAAGACCATTTTTGGAGTCGGCCCCCTGGTTCCGGATTCCGGTTCCGGTCGAAGAGACCCTGGCCAACTTCAAGCAGCATCAGGTATAAGATGCATCAAAAGATGAGCGGGGCTTTCCTTAGCCCGTCTTTTGAGAAAGGCAAACACTTCATGAACCCATCATTCATAAAAGAATTGCAGACCATTGTCGGCGAACCGTACACCCTGTCCGACCGGGAGTCGCTGGCGGTCTACGGTTATGACGCGACCCCGGAGCTGGAGAGTCGCCCCGGGGTGGTCCTGATGCCCAGGACGGCCGATGAAATCGCACGCATCATGCGCCTGTGTCACGGGGCCGGGGTCAGCGTAACCCCCCGGGGTTCCGGTACCAACCTGTCGGGAGGTTCGATCGCCGGCAGCGAAGGAGTCGTGGTTCAGACCAGCCGCCTGAACCGGATCATCGAGGTGGACGAGGAAAACCTGACCGCCACGGTGGAGCCGGGGGTGATCACCAGCGCCTTGCACCGCGAGGTAGAGGCGCGTGGCCTGTTCTATCCGCCCGATCCGGGCAGCATGAATATCTCCACCATGGGGGGCAACGTGGCCGAGAATTCGGGCGGCCTGCGCGGCCTGAAATATGGTGTTACGGCCAATTACGTCATGGGACTGGAGACGATTCTGGCAGACGGTGATCTGCTGCGTACCGGCGGTAAGGTGGTAAAGGATGTGGCCGGTTACTGCCTCAATCCGCTTCTGGTATCATCCGAAGGCACCCTGGGATTTTTTACCGGCATTACCGTCAAGCTGATTCCCAAACCCCAGGTCAAGACCACCATGCTGGCCCACTTTCCGGAGATGCGCCAGGCGGCGCTGGCGGTCTCGGCCATCATTGCGGCCAAGGTAATTCCGGCCACCCTGGAATTCCTGGACAAGGTCACCATCAAATGCGTTGAGGATTATGCCCATGTCGGGCTGCCGCTGGATGTGGATGCCGTGCTGCTGATCGAGGTGGACGGCCACCCGGTGGTGGTTGCGGAAGAGGCTGCCAGTGTGGAGGCGATCTGCAGGAAACACCGCTGTTCATTCTTTCAGACCGCCAGGGATGCCGACGAAGCGCTCAAGCTGGCCACTGCCCGGCGCACCGCGCTCTCGGCGCTGGCGCGCTTGAAGCCGACCACCATTCTGGAGGACGCTACCGTGCCGCGCAGTTGCATTGCGGCCATGCTGGAGGTCATTCAGAATTCCGCCAAAAAACACAATGTCACCATCGGCACGTTTGGCCATGCCGGCGACGGCAACCTGCACCCCACCTGTCTGACCGACGAGCGGGACAAGGACGAGATCGCCCGTGCCCACATGGCCTTTGATGAGATCTTTGACGCCGCCATATCGATGGGCGGCACCATCACCGGAGAGCATGGCGTGGGGATGGCCAAGAAGAAATACCTGCCGAGGCTGGTCGGAGAATCGGGTATCCGTGTCATGCGGGGCATCAAGCATGCGTTTGATCCCAAAGGAATACTGAATCCGGGGAAAATATTTTAAGGTTAAGATCAGGGGCAAGAATATTAAAGCCTGAACCTTAACTTCGGTCTTAACCCGAGGGTTACCATGGACTACGTCAAACTGATAAACTGTATGCGCTGCGGCATGTGCCTTCCTTCCTGCCCCACCTATAAGGAGACTTTCCTTGAAACCGCCTCGCCCCGCGGCCGGGTGGCGTTGGTGCGTAAAATTCAGGAAGGCGAACTGGACTCGTCGGAGCGCCTCCTGGAATATCTTTCGCTCTGTATAGACTGCCAGGCCTGTGCCTCGGCCTGCCCCTGCGGCGTCAATGCCGGGGAGTTGGTGGCCGAGTTTACCTGTGAGCGCAAAGCGGGAAGCAGGCTCGGCTTTATGGAGGAACTGGTCCTGCGCAAACTGCTGCCCCACCCGGACCGGCTGGAAGCATCCATGGCGCCGATGCGTCTCTACCAGCGCATGGGCCTGCAAAAGCTGGTCAGAACGCTTGGCATCCTCAAGATGTTCCCCAAACCGCTGGAGCGGATGGAAGGGCTGCTGCCCGATCTGCCCGAAAGACCGCTGCGCCGGGTCATAAAAGAAGACATGCCGGCCAGGGGGGATGCGCGCGGAACGATCGGATTCTTTCTGGGATGCGTCATGAGCCTGATCTTCAGCGATGCCAGCCGCGCCACGATCAAACTGCTGACGTTGCTCGGTTACCGGGTCATTACCCCGAAAAACCAGGTCTGCTGCGGTGCGCCCAACATGCTGGCCGGTGATCTGGAGGGTTTAAAAACGGCCGCCCGCAAAAATGTGGAACTCTTCGGCGGCGTTGATTTGGACTTTATCGTCACCGACTGCGGCGGTTGCGGGGCCGAGCTGAAAAAGTACGGCCACCATCTGAATGATTCCTCATCTGCCTCATTCAGCGGCAAGGTGCGGGATATCTCGCAGGTTCTGGCGATGCATGCCGATGCGCTGAAGTTGCTCCTCAAACCACTCCCGCTGAAAGTAACCTACCATGACCCCTGTCACATCGCTCACTGTCAGGGGATTCGCAGGGAGCCGCGTGAGCTGCTCAAGCTTGTGCCCGGCCTGGAGTACAGGGAACTGGAGAATGCCGATGCCTGCTGCGGCAGTGGCGGCACCTACAATATTGAAAAACCGGAGATGGCGGATCTTATCCTGCGGCGCAAGCTCGACACCATCCGGGCTACAGGGGCGGATGTGGTGGTAACCGGCAACCCCGGATGCCTGCTGCAACTGAAAAAAGGTCTGATAGACCATTTGCCCCAGGTCAAAATCATGCATCTGACCGAGTTGCTGGCACAGAGCATCGAGGCCTGAACATCGTTTCTGTTGCAGAGCGGCCAAAAACAATATAATAGAAAGGGTTCTATTATAACCCCTTTTTTGACTGGTGCTGCCCCATGAAATTTCAACCGATAAAACCGAAGAAGGTATCAACCCAGATTGCGGATCAGATCCGCGCCTCGATTCTGAGCGGGGACTTCTCTCCCGGCGACAAACTGCCTCCGGAGCGCGAACTGGCCGAGTTGTTCGGCGTGTCACGCCCCTCCGTGCGTGAGGCGCTGAATGCTCTGGCATCTTCCGGGCTGGTCATGTCCAATCAGGGAGGCGGTACGGTTGTCATGTCGCTGGTGGAAACCGCCTCTGCCAACGCGCTCAGCGGGCTGATCCGCATACAGCAGGATCGCGCCCTGGATGTGATTGAGGTTCGAAAATGCATGGAGTCCTGGACGGCTTTTTATGCGGCCCAGCGGGCACTGCCCGAGGATATCCGCCGCATGGGGACGATTATTGCCGGCATGGAGCGCAATCTGGAGGGCCTGCAGCCCTCCGAGGATCTGGACGCCAACTTCCATATCATTGTCGCCCGAGCCACTCATAACATCGTCTGGCTGCACCTGATGCAGAATATTTTTGACGCCATGAAGGAATTCCAGCAGTCGGTCTGGAGAGCGGTTTATATCACCGGCGACGATCACCACCTGCTTTTCCGGCATCACCGCGCCATCTTTGAGGCGATCGAGGCCAGGGCAGCGGATACGGCCCGCGAAGAGATGATGGCGCACCTCACCTTTGCCGAACAACGCAGCATTGCTTTTATCAGACAGAGCCAATCTGAAGCTTAGCTATAGCTGGTTCATATTCATCTCGATCCAGGCAGTTAAGATGAGGAAGCACTCAGAGACGGAGAGAATATGGAACATAAGGAACTGATTCACCTCTTGATAGAAAAGGCCGGGCTGGTTCAGGCCGTGGTTTCAACGGTTGGCGATATGGCAGATGTGCTGCGGTATGCCGTTGATTTAACCCTGCGGCAGAACGGTAAAACCATTGCTGCTCCCGGACTGGATTCGGAGAGCTGCCAAAAGCTTGAAGAAATGTGCAGCGCGGCAGGATTGACGGTTCTGCATCCACCGCTGAGAAATCATCAAAGTGATATCCATACGGCACTGACCGGCGCAGACTGGGCCATTGCCGAAACCGGCACCCTGGTTCTCGATTCCGGTTCCGAGGACTTAAGGATTGCCACCATGCTCAGCGAAACCCATGTTGCCTGGATTCCGGCTTCCCGAATTCTTCCCGATGCCACGGCCCTTTCCGCCTATCTGGTTGAGAAAATGAAATCCCCGCCGGGTTACATGGCGTTTATCACCGGCGCCAGCCGGACCGCCGACATCGAGCGCGTGCTGGCCATCGGCGTTCACGGCCCTCAGGAGCTTCACATTCTTATCATGGAGAAAAATCCGTCATGATTCAGACCGCCCAGGATATGAAAACCTACAAGGACCGGATCAGAGCTGCCCTGGGAAATCAGTTTCTCCGAAAAGCCCTGGACAATTTTGCCTCGGCCTACAAGGTGTCCCGTGCCAAGGCCTTTGAAGGGATCGATCTGGATGCCTTGAAAGATCAGATCGCGGAAGGCAAGGACCAGGCCCTGACGCAACTGGAGAGCCTCTTTGACCAGTTCAAGGCCGCGGCAGAGGCCGCCGGTGCCATCGTTCATCTGGCCGGAACCGCCCGGGAGGCCAATGAGATCATCGCAAGCATCGGCCGGGACAATGGCGTGAAGACCATTGTCAAATCCAAATCCATGACCGCGGAAGAAACCCATTTAAATGACCATCTGGAAGCCGAGGGTTTCAAAGTGACCGAAACCGATCTCGGGGAATGGATCATTCAACTGCGGCGCGAAGGCCCTTCCCACATGGTCATGCCGGCCATTCACCTTTCCCGGCAGCAGGTGGGGACGCTTTTTGGCGATGTCACGAAAAAACCGGTTGACCTGGAAGACATCGACCGCATGGTCAAGGTGGCCCGAAAAGAGCTCCGTCCGGCTTTTCTGGCCGCGGACATGGGCATCAGCGGCGCCAACATGGCCATTGCCGAAACCGGAACCCTGGGGCTGATCAGCAACGAAGGAAATGCCAGGCTCACCACCACGCTTCCCCGGGTTCATGTGGCCCTGGTGGGGCTGGAAAAACTGGTTCCCGATCTTTCGGCGGCGCTTCGCATCGTCAAGGTTTTGCCCAAAAACGCCACGGGTCAGGCCCTGACCTCTTATGTCACCTGGATTACCGGGGCCGTGGAATGCGCGGCCTCTGCCACGGGGAAAAAAATCCTTCATATCGTGTTCCTGGATAACGGCCGGCTGGATCTGGCCAGAGACCCGGTCTTTTCAGAAGCTCTTCGCTGCATTCGCTGCGGGGCCTGCTCGAATGTCTGCCCGGTGTATGGAAAAGTCGGGGGCCATACCCTGGGGCATGTCTATATCGGGGCGATCGGCCTGATCCTGACTTATTTTTATCATGGAAAGGACAATGCCCGGGCCATTGTCCGGAACTGCCTGAACTGCCAGGCCTGCAAGTCCGTCTGCCCGGTCAACATCGATCTGCCCTATCTCATCAAGAAAGTGTACGGCAATATCCTGAAAGATGAAGGCACCAGGCCCGCCAAAAACACCGTTCTGTCCGCGGTCATGAAAAACCGCAGGCTGTTTCATTCGCTGCTGAAGATGGCATCCGCCCTGCAAAAACCCCTGGTTCAAAAAGACGCGGGGGTCCTGCGGCACCTGCCCTTTGTTTTTGGAAAGGCCCATGATTTTCGAACGCTTCCGGCGCTTGCTGAAAAGCCGTTCCGGGATCAGTGGCCGAAAATCCGGCCGCAGATCCCAAATCCGGTTTACCGGGTGGCGCTTTTCGGGGGATGTGTCGTGGATTTCGTGTCTCCGGAGCAGGCCCTTTCGCTGGTTCGTCTGCTTACCCGCCACAATGTTCAGATGGAGTACCCCATGGCTCAGAGCTGCTGCGGTCTTCCGGCCATGATGATGGCCGAAGAGCAAACTGCAACGGAGGTGGCTGTTCAAAACCTGGAAGCCCTGGATCCCCAAAGTTATGATTACATTCTGGTGCTTTGCGCCTCCTGCGGGTCGCATCTAAAGGAAGGGTATACCCGGCTCCTGGGCAAAAAGCCGGAAATGGCTGAGAAATTGCGCATTCTTCACGAGAAATTGATTGATTTCAGCTCGTTTATGGTCAA
>Ga0268283_1001085_pt1 | contig 13927 bp, 12 predicted proteins | sample saktaG_13_FD_190140 | JGI IMG/M metagenome (GOLD analysis project Ga0268283, IMG submission 190140) | Saline water microbial communities from Sakinaw Lake, British Columbia, Canada - sak_2013_06_06_36m | ecosystem: Environmental > Aquatic > Non-marine Saline and Alkaline > Saline ... | reverse complement strand
TCACCGAAGAAGAAATTCTGCCCTTTCTCCAGGAAAAAGGCCATCCGGCCCTGTCCATGCCGTCGATCATCGGCGGTTGATGGACTGCGGTTTCATGGACTGAAGACTGATCGTCTGAAGGCTGACGAGTATCTCGACAGCCTTCAGATATCGGTTTTCGGACTTTAGCCTGCTTTTTTGTATGGTGGTTTCAAGCGCCAACAACATTTCCGGACGCCAATGACCCTCATTGGCGTTCCTGGTGAATACAAATAAGGAGATAACAATGGCATTAACCGGTATTCAGATTTTCAAACTTCTGCCGAAAACCAACTGCAAGGAATGCGGGGTTCCCACCTGTCTGGCATTTGCCATGAACCTTGCGTCGAGCAAGGCGGAACTGGATAGCTGTCCCTATGTATCCGAAGAGGCCAGAGAGAAACTGGCTGAAGCCTCTGCCCCGCCCATTCGTCCGGTTGCTATCGGAAAAGGGGTTCGGGCATTAACATCCGGCGGAGAAACCGTTCTTTACCGCCATGAGAAAACTTTTTTCAATAAAACCGGCCTGGCGGCAATGGTCGAATCCAGTATTTCGGTTGCCGATCTAAAAGCCAAGCTGACAATATGGAATGCTTTTCAGTTTGAACGTGTCGGCCTGAATCTTCGGCCCGAATTGATCGCCTTGAAAGATGTTAATGGCGACAAGGCGGCTTTTGCCGAAAAAGCCAAGCTGATTGCCGAAACATCGGAGTTCAACCTGGTCTTGATGACCGGCGACGCCGATGTCATGAAGGCTGGTATTGAAGTCAGCAAATTCAAAAAACCCCTGATGTATGCAGCCACCGCCGCCAACGCCGATGCATTCGGCGCCCTGGCCAAGGAAAACAATCTGCCGCTTGCGGTCAAGGCGGACTCCGTTGAAGCGCTTATTCCACTGACCACCAAACTGACCGGAATGGGGCTGAAGGACCTGGTCATCGATTCCGGTTCCAGAGAGATGAAACAGGCGCTGGAAGATCAGGTGGTGATCCGTCGAGCTGCTCTGAAACAAGGCAACCGTGCGCTGGGATTTCCGACCATTGCTTTCCCATGCGAAATGGCGTCCAATTTGGATATGGAAACCCTGATCGCCGGCATGCTGATCGCCAAATATGCCGCAATCGTGGTGCTCTCCGATTTCAAGGGCGAATCCGTATTCCCGCTGCTCCTGGAACGGCTCAATATCTTTACCGATCCGCAGCGGCCCATGACCGTAACCGAAGGGATTTACGAAATCGGCAGCCCGAATGAGAACTCACCGGTTCTGGTGACCACCAACTTTGCCCTCACCTATTTTATCGTATCCGGTGAAATTGAAGGCAGCAGGGTTCCGGCATGGCTGCTTATCAAGGATTCAGAAGGTCTGTCGGTCATGACGGCCTGGGCCGCCGGCAAGTTCTCCGGAGATGACGTCGGCATGTTTGTCAAGAAATGCGGCATTATGGACAAGGTCAAACACAAGGAGCTGATTATTCCGGGTTATGCAGCGGCGATCGCCGGAGATGTGGAAGAAGAACTCACGGGCTGGACCATTACGGTCGGCCCCAGAGAAGCGGCCCATATTCCGGCATTTTTAAAAGCCAGATGATCCATTTTCCCGAAAAGGGGTAGAATATCCGGAATTCAGGACAGACCCGTGTCTGCCCTGAATTCCGGGTTGGGCAGATACAAATATCTGCCCCTGCCCTCACCATTTTCACCCAAGGAGGTAGTATGTATCTAATTGGCGAAAGCTTGAATGTAATCAACACGAAAATTGGTCGGGCATATAAAGAACGGGATCCCAAACCCATTCAGGAAGAAGCCCTGTTTCAAAAGTCAAAGGGAATGGATTTTATTGACATCAATCTGGGGCCTGCCAAAAAAGACGGGCCGGACCTGATGCCCTGGGTGGTCAAGGTGGTTCAGGAAGTCGTGGACGATATTCCACTGGTCCTGGATACCTCCAACATCGACGCCATTGAAGCGGCACTGAAGGTCTGCAAACTTCCCCCGATAATCAACTCCATTATGTGCCGTCCGGCGCGATATGAGCGGATGATACCGATCGCCGCCGAATCCAAGGCGGATTTTATCGCCCTGATGTGGGGCCCGGAAGGCTTGCCCCGGGATGAAAACGAACGGGCCGCGCTGTGCGTGGAACTGGTCTATGCAGCCAATGAGGCCGGTATTCCCAATGAAAAAATCTGGATTGACGGGATTGTCACACCGGTCAACATTCAGCAGCCGCAAGCCATCAGTCTGATGGAGTTTCAGGCCATGATTCAGGACATTGCCCCGGGCGCCAAAAGCACCTGCGGTCTGTCCAACATTTCCAATGGCCCGCCGACACATCTGCGGCCCATTTTGAATCAGACCTATATGGTCATGCTCCAGAAACACGGTATGTATTCGGTGATCTCCGATCCGCTGGACTTCCAGCTTACAGCCATTGCGCAGGGAAAACGTCAGGATATCGTGGATCTGATTTATGGCATTATGGACGGCAATCAGCCGGACATGGCCGGCCTTTCCAAGGAAATGCAGGATTACGTCAAAACCACCAATGTCATTCTGGGCAATGTCCTGTACTCTGATTCCTGGCTCGATGTATAGGATTTAATATTATCAGCGATACTTTCAAAGCCCCGGATCAGCGGGGCTTTGTTGTTTAAAGGTTATTTATGCCCCGTATTGATGATTATTACAACGCTGCAAAAATTGCGATCGAAGCACTTGCCCTGGAATCCCCTAAAGAGATTCAGAGACGATCCGGGTTTGAACCCGACGCGGATGGGATTCGCGTACCCTTCCTGAACCGAACCTACCGAATTGCCATTCCCGGCTTCACCTTCAGTGATACGGCCTCGGAGCCCAAGGATGTCCCGATTCAGGAACAGGTTCTGATTCTCCATTATCTTCAGGCCGGTGGTCTCCAGTTCCCCACCGGCAACTGGATTGCCTATCGCGAAATCCAAGGCGCATCTTTTTATTTCAGCGCCTTTGTCAAGCGCGCCATCGATCCCCTGAAAAATACCTTTGGATCGGACATTCAGGGGCTTGTCAAGGCTGCCGAACGGCTCGGCGGCCAGGCCATCTCCGCAGGGGATGCCGGATTTGAGTTCCGGCTCCTTCCCCGAATTCCGATTCAGCTCATCCTCTGGGAAGGCGATGCGGAATTTCCGCCCGAGGCAAACATCCTCTTTGAGGAGACTATCGGTGATATCCTTTCACCCGAAGATGTGGCCTGGCTTGCAGGCATGCTGGTGTATCGGCTGATGGCGTTAAGCCGATAGAAAGCAAGGAGGAATAAGGCGTAGTTAGGGTACGCTGCAAAGACGAGGCATGAAGCTCAACGCAGATATTGGACTTTTTACGAAACCATCAGATTTCATTAATAACAACCTTTTTAAGGTCACTCTGATCAGAGGTTTTCATGAGACATCTATCGTTGATACTCTGTGCACTCTACGGGTTCATGGCTCCATTTACCGGCTTCTGTGAAGACAGACCGGTCATCAGCAGCGCCACTCAGCAGTGCCTGGACTGCCACGGCACATATCATCCCGGAATCGTGGAGGACTGGAAAAAAAGCCGTCACGCGGTGATGACCCCGGAAAAAGCCATGGCTGCAGCGACCCTGAGCCGCAAGGTCTCCAGCACTTCGATTCCGGACGCGGCCAAATCCGTTGTAGTGGGCTGCGCCGAATGCCATACCCAGAGACCCAAGTCCCATGCCGACACGTTTTCACATAACGGGTTTGATGTGCATGTGGTGGTCAGTCCCGAGGACTGCGCCGTCTGTCACAGCCAGGAACGAGATCAGTATGGCGGAAACATCATGGCCCATGCCTGGAAAAATCTGGCGGAAAACAAGATATACCAGGATCTGAAGCAGAGCATTATCGGAAATCCCATCCGGAAATCCGGCAAACTTGCCTTTGATCCCCCGGACGCCCTTACAAATGCGGAAACCTGTTTTTACTGCCATGGCACCCGATTAACCGTTACGGGTTTTGAGAAACGCGACACCGATGCCGGTGAACTGGAGTTTCCCATCATCGACGGATGGCCCAATCAGGGGGTCGGCCGCATCAACCTGGACGGAAGCAAGGGCGCCTGCACGGCCTGTCACAATCGGCACGGTTTTTCAATGGAAACCGCCAGAAAACCCTATACCTGCAAGGAATGTCATTCCGGACCGGATGTACCTGCCTATAAAGTCTACGAAGCCAGCAAACACGGCAATATCGCAGCCTCCAAACAATCTTCCTGGGATTTTCAGGCCGTTCCCTGGACCGTGGGCAGGGATTTCACGGCTCCGACCTGCGCGACCTGCCACATCAGCCTGCTGACCAATACTGACGGCGAAGTGGTTGTCCAAAGGACTCATCAGATGAACGACCGGCTGTCCACCCGAATTTTCGGGCTTATCTACGCACACAGACAGCCGAAAAATCCCGACACCACGCTGATTCGAAACAGTGCCGGACTGGGGCTTCCGACCGATTTTGACGGCACTCCCGCCTCTCAATACCTGATAGACGATACGGAATTTAACAAACGCCAAAAAACCCTGCAAGCCGTGTGCCTTGCCTGCCACAGCCTGTCGTGGGTGAAGGGACACTGGCAGCGCTTCGATCATACCATTCAGACGACGAATGCAGCCACGCGAACCGCAACAGACATCATGCGGGATATCTGGAAAAAAGGTTATGCGTCGGGACCTGACCGCGGCGCCAGCCCCTTTGATGAGTCCATTGAAAAGAAATGGAGCGCGATCTGGCTGTTTGACGCCAACAACTCCCGGTTCGCATCGGCCATGGCCGGCGGCGGGGACTACGGCGTGTTCGCGGAGGGCAGGTATGCGCTATCGACCCGGGTGGCGGAACTGAATGAATGGTTGATGCTGAAGGGAAAAAAGGAGTAGACCCTCATTGTTTTTCACCGCTGCGAATCATCAAGACCACGGCAGACAGGATGACAGCACTCCCCATGTAACTTTGAACGGTAAAAACCTCACCCCACCAGAAATACGCAATAGCGGCTGCAACAACGGGTTCAAGGGTTGCAGTGATGGAGGCCCGTCCGGCATCCAGATATTTCAGCCCCAGGTAATAACAGGAATTGGCACCGTAAGTACAGATAACCACAAGCGCTATCAGCGACAGCCAGGCTGTCGGGGTTTTTGGGGTAAAGGTGACCCAGGGAAGCAGACCTAAAGCCCCTATCGGCAAGACATACAGAAAGAGGTTATAAGAACTATACCGTCCGGAAAAGTATTTTCCGAAGATATAATACAGGGAATAGCAGAAACCGGATGACAATCCAAAGATGATTGCTGAAACACTGATCGGACTGCCGCCATGGCCCGCATCCCTGCCCATCGAAATAGCCGAGATACCGATGAGCGTCAAAACCATGGCCAAAACTTTGGTTGGAGTTATGGATTCTTTAAGAAATATCCGAGATAGAACGATGACCCAGACCGGCGCTGTGTACAGAAGGACGGCCGCAAGAGCCGCCCCTCCCTGCTTTACGGCCATTTGGTAAACAAAATAGAACAGGGAAACACCGCATATCCCGAACACCAGAATATATGGAACGTCTTTTCGATGCAGGCTTACCTCATGCCGGATCATTGCATGACCGCCAAAAAGGATCCAGGCCAGCAGCGCCCGCCAGAAAGCTACCTCCATGGGCGAAATGCCCTCCTGAAAAGCCAGCCTCGAAAAAGGGCCGATCATTCCCCACAACACCGCTGCGGCAACAATAAATGCATATCCCTTGAAAACCATATGATGCCTGATCACTTTGAGGACAGATATAATAACATCCGGCACTTTTAATCCAGGATCCGAAAAATATCAAATCCTAAGTGCATCATATTTGATTGACTCGCAATAAAAAGCATGGCATCTAAATAAGATATGTCAAAATAATGATATTTTTTTATGTGAAAGGCGATCCATGAAAAGACCTCAACAAATCACGTCCATTCCAGGCCCGAAAGCCTTAAGCTGGATTTCAAGGGATTCGAAGCTCATGTCTCCATCCCTTCCCAGAGAATACCCCCTGGTTGCGGTAAAGGGCAGGGGACAGTGGATTGAGGATGTTGACGGAAACGAATATTTGGATTTTACTTCGGGGATAGCCGTCTGCAACACCGGCCACTGCCACCCGGATGTGGTTGCCGCGGCTCAGGCCCAGATGGCCGACCTCATTCACATGTGCGGTTCGGATTTTTATCATCTGCCCATGATCGAGCTGGCGGAGTGCCTGGCAGCCATCACTCCGGGCAGTTTTGAAAAACGTATCCTTCTGGCCAACTCCGGAGCGGAAGCGGTCGAAGCCGGATTCAAGCTGGCCCGGTGGCACAGCGGGCGGGACAAGGCCATCGCCTTTCTGGGAGCCTTCCATGGACGGACCATGGGAGCCTTGTCGCTGAGCGCCTCAAAGGCTGTTCAGCGCAAAGGTTTCAGCTCTTTTGTTCCGGGAATCACCCACGTTCCCTATGCCAATTGCTACCATTGTCCTTTTCGCATGACACATCCTAACTGCGACTTTGAATGTGTTCGTTTTATTGAAGATTACATATTCAGGACATTCATTCCGGCGGAAGAAGTGGCGGTGATCGTGATTGAACCGATTCAGGGCGAAGGGGGATACGTTGTTCCCCCCCTGGGTTACCATCAGCGCCTCAAGGCCCTCGCCGAAAAATACGGCATTCTTTACCTGATGGACGAGATTCAGGCCGGCATGGGCAGAACCGGTAAATTTTTCGCCATAGAACATTTCGGCGTTGTCCCGGATATCATGACGCTGGCCAAGGGCATTGCTTCGGGAATGCCCCTCAGTGCGCTGGTCACCCGCGCCGATGTGATGGACTGGACCCGGGGCGCCCACGGGTCCACTTATGGGGGAAACCCGGTTTCCTGTGCAGCCGCCCTGGCTTCGATCCGCGTGATCCAGTCGGGCCTGATTCAGAATGCGGCGGTTCAGGGCGATAACCTCCGCGCCGGCTTGAACCGCCTTCAGCTGAATTATGAGTGTCTGGGAGATATTCGCGGACTGGGACTGATGCAGGCGGCTGAGTTAGTGAAGGATCGTCATGCCAAGACTCCGGACAAGGCGCTACGGGACAAGCTGCTTCAGGGATGTTTCAAGAAGGGGCTGCTGCTGCTCAGTTGCGGTGAAAGCGTGATCCGGTTCTGCCCGCCGCTGATCATTTCTTCAGAGGATACGGAATTGGCTTTGGAGATTTTTGAAACCGTATTGAAAGAAGTCCTTTGAGGAGACACCGTTGGTAAATTCGGCCTCATCCACAGCCATTGTTGTGGATGAGCCCACATCGGCCCTCGATCCGGAACTGGTGGGAGAGGTGCTTCGTGTCATGCAGCAACTATCCGAGGAAGGCCGCACCATGCTGATTGCGACGCATGAAAGGGATTAGACCCCTTATGTACAGTCGTTTGTTTACGCATTAACTTCTAAGAGGTGAAACATGAAAAAATGGGGTGTTGTGGTTCTGGTTGCTGTTCTGGCGGTTTGCTGGGTGGGAAATACCTCGGCGGCGGAAGCAAAAAAGAAACTTCGCGTTGGAACGGAAGGCGCTTATCCGCCTTTTAACCTGGTGGATAAAAGTGGACAGGTCCAGGGATTCGATATCGATATCGCCAAAGCACTGTGCAAGGAAATGGGAATGGAATATGAGTTCAAGGTCCAGGATTGGGATGGCCTGATTCCGGGGCTCCTGGCGAAAAAATTTGACGTGATTATCGCCTCCATGTCCATTACGGACGAACGCAAACAGAAGGTCGACTTCTCCAATAAATATTATCAGACCCCGGCCCGGTTTGTAGCCAAAAAAGGTGCCAGCATCACCGTTTCCAAGGAAGGGTTAAAAGGGAAAAAGATTGGCGTGCAGCGGGCAACCGTTCACGAGAATTTTGTCCGCGACATGTTTGGGAATGCCGTGACAATCAAGGCCTATGCAGGCCAGGATGAAGCCAATATGGATCTGGTCGCCGGCCGTGTGGACCTTGTTATTGCCGATGCCACCGTTCTTTTGGGCGGTTTCATCAACACGGATGCCGGAAAAGGATTTGAATTTACGGGCCCCAGCTATGTGGATAAAAAATGGTTTGGCGATGGCGTCGGAATCGCGCTGCGAAAGGGAGACAATGATCTTCGCCAGAAACTGAACAAGGCCATTGACGCCATTCGCGCCAATGGTGTTTACCAGAAGATCAACGCCAAGTATTTCGATTTTGATGTCTACGGGAAATAGCGGAACCCCGGACCACGGGTTGAGGTGAATATCTTGGAGCCTATTGATAAACGCTTTGTTATCGGGATTGATCTGGGGACTACCAATTGCGCCGTGGCCTATGCGGACCTTCAGGGTGAAAAGGATGCCGGTGCCAATATCCGGCTGTTCAAAATTCCGCAGTTGACCGGACCCGGGGAAGTTTCCCGGATTTCGGTACTGCCATCCTTTCTGTATCTTCCCGGAGCCTACGATCTTTCTTCCGAGGCGCTTCAACTGCCCTGGAGCGTTTCGCCGGGTGCCACGGACCCTCCTCGGTTCGTCGGCGCCTTTGCCAGGGACCACGGCGCAAAAATTCCTTCCCGCCTGGTCTCTTCCGCCAAAAGCTGGCTCTGTCACCCACACGCCGACCGAAAGGCCCGCATCCTGCCCTGGGGGGCCGGGAGCGATGTTTACAGGATATCCCCGATTCAGGCGACCGCTGCCTACCTGGAACACATTAAAGCAGCGTGGAACAGTTTTCGCGGGGAAGACGAAGATCAGTATCTGGAAAATCAGCTCATCATTCTGACGGTTCCGGCTTCGTTTGATGAAGTGGCCAGAGAGTTGACGGTGGAGGCTGCTTCCATGGCCGGTCTGAAAACAGTCACGCTGCTGGAAGAGCCACTTGCGGCTTTTTACAATTGGCTGATTCGACATGAACACCGCTGGAGCCAGTCCGTGTCTCCCGATGAACTCATCCTGATCTGCGATGTCGGCGGCGGTACGACCGATTTTACCCTGATTTCCCTGAGAGAAGTTGCCGGCAGTCCCCGGTTTGAACGTATTGCCGTGGGAGATCACCTGATATTGGGCGGAGACAATATGGATCTGGCTCTGGCGCGCAGCATCGAAATGCGCCTGGGAAAATCAAAGGCCATTTTAACCGGAGATCGCTGGAAAACCCTTTGCCACCAATGCCGGCAGGCAAAGGAACTGTTGCTGAACGGAACCGCAAAAACCCGAAAAATCACAATCATGGGCGAAGGCAGCCGGCTGATCAGCGGAACCCTTTCCGCGGACCTGGACTACGGAAGCGTTGAACAGATACTTCTCGATGGGTTTTTCCCCCTTCTGGATGCGGATGAAAAGCCGTCTGTTCAGTCTTTTCGCAAAGGCATCACGGAGTTCGGGCTGCCCTATGAACAGGAACCCGCCATCACCCGCCATCTGGGATGGTTTCTGGACCAGCATCGAGCCGAGGTATCTCACTATCTGGGAAAAGAATTTCAGGCTCCGGACTGTATTCTTTTTAATGGCGGCGCTCTGAAGCCGCCGGTTATTCAGGAGCGCATCCGGCAGGGCATCCGCCGCTGGTTTCATCAGGATGACGCCGCACTTCCGCGGGTTCTGGATAATCCGGACCCGGATCTGGCCGTGGCCCTGGGTGCCGCGTATTACGGACTCGTCAAAATGGGCCGCGGAGTCAGGGTCGGCAGCGGCAGCGCCCGGTCCTATTATATCGGTGTTTCAACCGGATCCGCGGAAACGGATGGGACGAACAGCCGGCAGGCCATTTGTCTGGTCGAACGGGGGCTGGATGAAGGCAGCCGGATTCAGCTTGAGGATCGGGACTTTCAGGTGCTGACCAATCAGCCGGTCAGTTTTGACCTGTACAGTTCGAGTTTTCGCTCCGGCGACCGCTCCGGCCATCTCGTGGCTGTGGATGATTCCCTTACCCGGCTACCGCCGATTCAGACCATCATTCAATATGGGAAAACAGGCGAGCACAGTAATATTCCGGTTGCGGTCGAGGCCAGTTACACGGAAATCGGAACCCTGGCCCTGTGGTGCCATTCCCGGATCAGCGATCATCGCTGGAAACTTCAGTTTCAAATCCGTGAAACCGGCGACCCTTCGGATATCGGTGATCCGGAGACTTTTGAAGCTGCTCAAATCGAAGCCATTCATGTCAGTCTTTGCACGGCTTTTTCACAACCGATCAGTGGCTCCTTCCTGGAATCACTGGGCAAGGATATTTCACGGATTATCGACAGGCCCAGGGAAAAATGGCCGCTGACACTCATTCGCGGCATGTCGGATGTCCTTCTTTCCCTAATCCAGACCCGACGGACGGCGCCGGATTTTGAAAGCCGGTGGCTGAATCTTCTGGGCTTCTGCTTAAGACCCGGGTTCGGCGATGGATTTGATGGGCATCGCATCAAGGCGATCTGGAAGATTTATAAGCAGGGCCCGGTTTACAGCCATCACAGCCAGGTCCGGTCAGACTGGTGGATCCTGTGGCGACGCATATCAGGGGGCTTGAGCGCCGGTCATCAGCGTCAGTTTTTTCAGGATTTAACCCCTGCTTTGTTTTCCGCCAAAGCCGGCAGGCAGCGAATCCTGCCCCAGGAATATCTGGAGATTCAAATGGCCGCGGCCAGCATGGAGCGCCTGGCCGTCAAGGACAAGATCAGGCTGAGTAGCCTGCTGCTGACCGATCTTCAGTCCAAAAAGGCTAAACCGCAGCAGTTCTGGGCTTTTTCCCGAATAGGCGCCAGGGAACTGCTATATGGCCCGGTTGACCGGGTAATTCCGCCGGCTGAAATCTCCCCGTGGATTGAAGCCCTTATTTCGGGAAACTGGACAAATCCCGGGCCTGCAGGCCAAGCCCTTTTACAGTTGGCCCGCAAAACCGGGGATCGCAGCCGGGATGTGGATTCCGCCATGGTCGAACGGATCCGGAACCGGCTACTCCAACAGGGTTTTTTGGCGGACCAGGTTCGGGGCCTCTCCGAAGTCATTCCCCTCCGAAAACAGGAAGCCGGCGCCATTTTTGGCGAGGATTTGCCGTCCGGGTTGATTCTGGGAACGCCCTAAAATATTATCCATTGGAGGTTTTTTGCGATGACAATCAAGGACATTCTGGAAGAATTTTCTCAAAAAGAAGAACTGCACAGGCAAACAATGCAGGAAGATGAAGTCAAAACCCGGCAGGTTATTGAACGCCGCATTCTGGATATCAGTCTATGCTTTGAAGCGGTGATTCTGCCGGCAGTGTATTCCGTGGAAAATGATCTTCAACAGGCGGGATACTGGTACAAACTCGCCATGGGTCGGTTTGCAGCCGCTGAAGCCGCAGGCCCCGGGGTTCGGGAAGTGGTATTCCATTTTTATCCCGAACGCACCGATAGTCCGATTTATACCCAAAAAGTTCTGGATGCGGCTTATAAAGCATCCATTGTTGCAACCGGAGATTACCGCAAGCTGACATTTTCCATTCACTTTCCCAGAAGACTGCCGCCGGTAGTTGAAAAAGAGGAGATTGCCCGGGCGGTCAGCGACATCAACCAGTCCGTGGTGGATGCCTTCCTGGAAAAATTTATCAAGGGCGCCATTGATGTGTACCAGTCCGACCGGGTTTTGCTGTGATTGCGAGGATGAGAATTCTAAAGACAATACAAGACAAACCGATGCGAAGCTCAAAAGCGCCCAGGTTGCCAAAGACTTCCGAAAGTCTGTTGACGGCTGTGGTTGCCGGCGCTTCCGGAGAGATATTTGAGCTTGAAGGGTATGCGGCAGTCGGTATGGACGGGCAGCGGATGACGCTGTTGACCGCTGACCAGACACAGAAAATGCCTTACGGGAGCGAGCTGATGTTCCTACCGGACCGCATGCCCATATTGCACAATCTGTCAACCGGCAAACTCGAAACCCTGCGGGAAAACCCCTATCAGCCCGGCAATCCCTTGTTTCCGGTGGCTGTCTTCAATTCTCCGGGGTATGTGGTGACACACAACTGCGCCTACCAGGAAGCGCTTAACGCCAGGATACTGCCGCTTTTTTCGTATGGCGCTGTCGGTTGGTATCGGGGGCGGTTCCGCTCTGCGGTCATCCTCGTGGACAGCGAGCCCCGTCAGGATCTGCGGTTTATGAAGCCCGAGGATGTGAAGAAAGGGATCAAGGCGCTTCGAAAACAAATTCCCGACAACCGGTTACGGGCTCACCTGGAGCATTGCGCCATGACCTACGGGTGTCCGGCGGGTAAAAATTTTTTTCTCGGTCGGTATGAAGCCCCGCTTCCCACAGCCCAATCCTGTAATGCCCGGTGCCTGGGGTGTCTGTCCCTTCAGCAGGAGGGAGTTGTTTCAAACAGCCAGGAACGCATTGCCTTCACGCCCACGCCGGGAGAGATTGCAGAAATCGCCATTTACCATATCCACCGGGTAAAAGCTGCCGTGGTCAGTTTTGGCCAAGGCTGCGAGGGAGACCCCCTGATGGCCGCTGATGTCATTGCGCCGGCCATACGCCTGATCCGTTCCAAAACCCTGGAAGGGACCATCAATATTAACACCAATGCCGGCAGACCCGAAATCCTGGGCACGCTTATCGACGCAGGCATGGACAGCATGCGCGTCAGCATGAACAGCGTCCGCAGTAGTTGCTATAAAGCCTATTTCCGGCCAAAAGGATATGATTTTCAAGATGTTGAAGCCAGCATCGATCTTGCCATCAGCCGTGGCTGTCATGTGGCCATCAATTACCTGAACTGTCCGGGATTTACCGACACTCCTGAAGAAGTTGAAGCTCTGATTGGCTTTTTATCCAGTCATCCCCTTCACTTCATTCAGTGGAGAAACCTGAATTTTGACCCGTTTCGATATTTGAAGGAAATGCATGCGGTGGCAACCCACAGCCGTCCGATCGGAATGAAAACGGTTCTTGAGCGGATTCAGGAACGATTTCCAGCCATTTCCCATGGGTATTTCAATCCTCCCAAAGAACGATTTTATCATCAAAGGATGGCGCGATGAAATGGATGGCTGCGGTTGTCATCGTGGATGCGGACCCTGCCGAGCCGGCGGTGGACCTGATTTCAAATTTTTTTTATGATCTTGGCCTGTCCGGGGTGGTGGTGGAGGATCCGGAGATGGAACCGCCCGAGGGCTGGGGAGAAAATGCCCTGCCAAAGCCGGATCATCATAGCGTAACCGGATATTTCCCACAAAATGACACGCTGGCATCGAACTGCTCGAAACTGGAGCAGGGGTTGGCATCTCTGAACCAAACTCAGGGTATTTCCTTTCAGATTCATTATCGCGAGGTGGATGAAGAAGACTGGGCGGAATCCTGGAAAGCCTATTTCTGGCCGGAAAAGCTTACGGATATCCTGGTGGTCAAACCCACCTGGCGGGAATACACGCCGGCTGAAGGTGAGATGATCATTGAGATCGATCCGGGAATGGCCTTTGGTACCGGAACCCACCCCACAACCGCGCTGTGTATTCAAATGATTCAGGATTATCTGAAGCCGGGAGATGCGTTTCTGGACGTGGGAACCGGTTCCGGCATTTTAATGGTGGCAGCATCAAGGCTGGGCGCATCAAGACTGTTTGGAACCGATGCGGACAGCCTTGCCTGTGATATCGCCCGCCAAAATCTTCTCTTGAACCAGATTGATCCAAATCGTTTTTGCGTAATATCCGGGAATCTGGTGGATACGGTTACGGAAACCTTTCAGTTGATTTCGGCGAATATTTTATCGGAAGTCATTCTGGGTGATGTCACCATATCATTGACATAGTGCTGGGTAGGCCAGCAGTTCAGAAAACGTCCATAGATGATCCACCACGCTTGCTGCCATGGCCGGGGTTTTGGGCCGGAAGATCCGATCCTTGCCGC
>Ga0268283_1001084_pt1 | contig 13932 bp, 9 predicted proteins | sample saktaG_13_FD_190140 | JGI IMG/M metagenome (GOLD analysis project Ga0268283, IMG submission 190140) | Saline water microbial communities from Sakinaw Lake, British Columbia, Canada - sak_2013_06_06_36m | ecosystem: Environmental > Aquatic > Non-marine Saline and Alkaline > Saline ... | reverse complement strand
GCCTGGCTGGCGATACTAAAGCTGCATTGATCGGTTACAGGAGATGTATTGCTAAGCACCCAGACGACAATTATGTGAAATCGAGGCTCAAAGAAATGGGAGTAATGGCAGAACCAACAACTGAAAGCAATACGGCTTATCTGCAAGCTGTTGCAAAAGGAGATCGTTCTCTGGCTTCCTTCAACTATACTAAAGCATTGTCTGAATTCCGTTATGCTTCATTTCTTAAACCTGAGGAATCCTATCCCAAAGAAAAAACTGAGGACATTCTGAATCTTATTCAACTTGCGAAAGCAAAAGAAGCAGCTAAGAAGGAAGTCGCGATTAAACCTGCAACTGCACAATTGCAAAAGGGAAATTCCAATATTCAATACGAAACTAAACCTGTCGATAGCCTCACTCTTGCCGAAGGTAAGCCACAGCAAAAAACTACTCCTCTAAGCATTGTAAGTGAAGAGGAAGAGCAAAAAAAACTAAATCCGACCGATGATATTCCCAAACCAAAATCAACCCCGGCAAAAATCGAAGTTGAAGAGCAAAAAATCAAAGATGGAGATTTAACAGCTGTACCTGTTTATGCCAATAATGATTTGAAAAGTACAGATTTTACTCAAGCCACTGTTGGCGACCAGGCTAGTGAAATTAAACCACAGGAAAATTCTCCCATCGAAAAAACTAAGGCAAGCAAAACATTAATTTCAGAAACGAAATTAGAATCAGAGCCAAATGAGATATTTATAGCTGCAGCAGAAATTTCCACCGTCCAAAAGCAAGATCCTCCTGAAGATGAAACAGATAAATCATCTTTGAGTACTATACCGGATGAAAACCATTCTCAGAAAGGAATTGAAGTAAACAACATAAAAACTGAGAATCCAAATATGATAATGGCAGTTGTCAACACTCCTGTTTCTACCCCGGTTATTTCAAAGGAAAAGAAGGATCTACCAGTGGTTTCAACAGCCACTGCTAGAGAGACAGAACCTAAAAATATACCGGCAGCTCATAAAATCAAGGGAAAACCTGTTGTCAGCAAACCAGTATCACCCGAACAGAATGCTGACCAGGAAAAATTTGATAAAGCAATCGCTTTTGCTGATAAAGCTTTTGATGAAAAGAATTACCCCTATGCTGCTAATGGCTACAAAGCAGCTCTAAAAATAAAACCGGCAGAGAAATATCCGCAAGAGAAAATCGCTTCAATAAAGTTAGTCCAGGATCAGGAAAATACTTCGGTTGAAAATTACAAAAAAACAATTCTTGCTGCTGATAAAGCTTTTGCAGAAAAGGATTACCTAAAAGCTAAAACAACTTACCAGGTTGCGCTTACGCTGAATCCTGCCCAGAAAAATCCGAAGGATAAAATTGCTGCGATTGATGTAATTCTGGGGCAGCAGAAAGCTCGTCAGGATAAATATAATACTGCTATTGCCAAGGCTGATAATGATTATGATTCCAAGGATTTTGTTGCGGCGATAAGTGAGTATAAGGCCGCTTTAAGCATATCTCCGGCAGCAAGCTACCCGAAAGGAAGAATCGAAGCTATAAGCATTTTAATGAGCCGGGAGAAAGTTACTCAGGCAAATTACACTAATACCATCATGTCAGCCGAAAAGGCCTTTGCTGCCAAAGATTATAGCACATCTATTTCAGGATTTCAAACTGCAATGAATTTAAAACCAGAAGAAAATTACCCACAGCAAAGAATTACTTTTATCAATAACTTACTCTCTCAGGATAAAGAAAAGCGCGAAACCCAATATGCTGATTATATTAGCCAGGCGGACAATTATTATTCGAAGCAGGATTTCGCTGCTGCCCAGAAAGAATATAAAATGGCTTCAGAAATTAAACCGGATGAAGACTATCCGAGGGATAGGAATAAACTAATTGCTGAGATGCTAATGGCAAGATCAAGAGAAACCAAGGCTGCTTACGATGGAGCTATTGCTGATGCAGACAAGGCTTACAAATCTTTAATCTACGACCAGGCGGTATTATTATTTTCAAAAGCGCTGGAAATAAAGCCCGGTGAAATTTATCCGGGCCAGATGATTGCCCGCATCAGGAAAAACATGATGGATCATTCTATTGTGGAAATAACAACACAGGATTTTATCCTGAAAAATGATACAGAAAAACGTTTCAGTTTTTTGCCGGTAAATGTTGCAATGCGAAAGAATAATTACCTGGTAATCAGAACTCGTATTTCAGGAGACTCACAGCCGAAATTATATATTAACTATGGAAGCCAAACCACAAAAAACGGAGGCGTGGTGATCAAAAACATCAATTCGGATTTGCTCAACGATTTCGTGATCAATATCAGTATTCAGGATAAGTGGTTCCGCGAGGACAATAACTGGCTCAGTTTATATTCCGAAAACGGTGACCTGGAAGTAGCTTCTATCCGGATCTCGCAGGGAAGATGACGATAAAATGAAGTTTTCATCCCAAAACTGATTATTTGTTTTAAGTTAAATATTTTCAGCCTTCTGCCTCTTTTGCCCTGTCCCAGTAAACATTCATTTCTGCTAAATTCATTTTATGCAGATCTTTGCCATCGGCATTCACCGCTTTTTCGAGGTGTTTAAAACGGCTGATAAACCTTCGGTTAGTACGTTCCAAGGCCGTTTCGGGGTTTACATCAATAAACCTTGAATAGTTGATCAGGGCAAACAACAAATCACCAAATTCATCTTCAGTCCGGTCTTTATCATGTCCATTATTAAGTTCGTGTTTCAACTCGGCAATTTCTTCCTCCACTTTTTCCCATACCTGAGTTACATTATCCCAGTCGAATCCAACGCCACGAACTTTGTCCTGAATGCGGTATGCTTTTACCATTGCCGGAAGCGACATAGGAACTCCTTCGAGCACCGATTCGCGGCCTTCGGTAAGCTTTATCTTTTCCCAGTTATCTTTTACATCGGTAGCGCTGTTCACTTTAACATCTCCATAAATATGCGGATGACGACCGATCAGTTTCTCATTGATACCTTTAAGCACATCGGCAATACCAAATGAACCAGCTTCTTCTCCAAGTTTTGCATAAAAAACAATATGCAGCATCAGGTCACCAAGTTCCTTGCGGATTTCAACAAGATCCTTTTCCAGGATGGCATCCGAAAGTTCGTATGTTTCTTCAATTGTAAGATGTCGTAACGAGTCAAAAGTCTGTTCTTTGTCCCAGGGACATTGTGCCCTGAGTTCGTCCATTATTTTCAGAAGCCGCTCAAATTCAATCAGTCGTTGATCCATTGATATTTTTTTGTAAAGGTACAATTTGTATAAAGGTCAAATGCTTTAGGTTAATAACTACTGAAAATAGTTTCCTGTCAGAAAATGAGCCTGATTTGATTACAAGGTAATTGAAATAAACACATTTCGGATTTCAACCTTTTCAAAACGCCAAAGCCCCGCCGAAACAGGGCTTTGAAGCATTTTATAACTGGGGATTGTAGCTTAGTACATTCCGCCCATACCGCCCATACCAGGATTTGGCATAGCTGGTTCTTTTTCGTCTTTGCTTTCGAAGATCACACACTCGGTGGTGAGTAACATTCCGGCAATTGAAGCTGCATTTTCCAAAGCAACGCGGGCTACCTTGGTAGGATCGATAACTCCTGAAGAATAGAGGCTTTCATAAACTTCGGTACGTGCATTGAAACCGAAATCATCTTTACCATCTTTCACTTTCTGAACGATGATTGAACCTTCGAGGCCTGCATTAGCAACAATCTGGCGAAGTGGTTCTTCAAGAGCGCGTCTAACGATCTTTATACCCAATTCTTCGTCCTGGTTTTCAGTCTTTACGTTATCCAATACTGAAATTGCACGGATATAAGCAACACCACCACCAGGAATAGTTCCTTCTTCGATAGCTGCGCGGGTTGCGTGCAGAGCATCAACGAAACGGTCTTTCTTTTCCTTCATTTCAATTTCGCTGGCTGCACCAACATAGATAACTGCAACACCGCCGCTTAATTTAGCAAGACGTTCCTGTAGTTTTTCACGATCGTAATCGGAAGTGGTAGTTTCGATCTGAGCTTTTATCTGGCTAACGCGGGCAACGATACCTTCTTTTGCACCTTTACCGCTAACGATAGTTGTATTGTCTTTATCGATATTGATTTTTTCAGCTTGTCCGAGGTAGCTCAGGTCGGCATCTTCCAAACGGTAACCTTGTTCTTCCGAGATAACAGTTCCACCGGTTAAGATAGCGATATCCTGAAGCATTTCCTTACGACGATCACCAAAGCCAGGAGCTTTTACAGCTACAATTTTGAGTGAGCCACGGATTTTGTTAACAACCAATGTTGCAAGAGCCTCTCCGTCAACATCTTCAGCAATAATAAGCAAAGGACGTCCGGTCTGAACCGCTTTTTCCAATACTGGGAGTAAATCCTTCATGCTGCTGATTTTCTTATCGTGGATCAGGATCAACGGATTTTCGAAAACAACTTCCATTTTCTCAGCATCAGTAACAAAGTAAGGGGATATATAACCACGATCAAACTGCATACCTTCAACAACTTTTACAGTTGTTTCGATACCTTTAGCTTCTTCGATAGTGATAACGCCTTCTTTGGAAACTTTTTCCATTGCTTCAGCTAACAATTTACCAATGGTTTGGTCGTTGTTTGCGGAAACAGTTGCAATCTGCTGAATTTTTTCGATGCTGTCGCCAACTGCTACTGATTGTCTTTTCAGATCAGCAACTACAAGAGCAACAGCTTTTTCGATACCACGTTTTAAATCCATAGGATTTGCGCCAGCGGTAACGTTTTTCAAACCGGTTGTGATAATGGATTGAGCCAGAACAGTAGCTGTTGTAGTACCGTCGCCAGCTACATCAGCAGTTTTTGAAGCTACTTCTTTAACCATCTGAGCACCCATGTTTTCAACAGGGTCTTTCATTTCAACTTCCTTGGCCACGGTAACACCGTCCTTGGTAATCTGTGGTGAGCCATATGTTTTTTCGATAATTACATTACGACCTTTAGGGCCGAGAGTAACTTTAACAGCATTTGCCAAAGCATCAACCCCTTTTTTCATGCGGTCGCGTGCTTCGCTTTCAAATAATATTTCTTTGCCTTTCATCTCTGAAGTATTTTTTATGTTAATAATTATATAACAGCCAGAATATCGCTTTCGCGCATAATCAGATAATCTTTGCCTTCGACGGTAATTTCAGTACCTGAATATTTTCCGTATAAAACCTGGTCGCCAACTTTTACTGTGAGCGGCTCATCTTTTTTACCATTTCCGATGGCTACAACTATGCCTTTCTGTGGTTTTTCTTTTGCAGTGTCGGGTATGATGATACCACCTGCTGTTTTTTGTTCGGCTGCTGCCGGCTCAACCAATACTCGGTCGGCCAAAGGCTTTACATTTACCTGTGCCATGTTTTTGAATTAATTTTTATGTTAAACGATTGAATGATTTTTCTTTGATGCTGATTGTATTGTCATAATTCGTGCCAAACTTATAAATGGCAGTAGTTAGCGCCATATTAGCAGACATCGCAAAATATTGATTTTAAATATCTTAAGAATTCGACAAATGACATTTCATGTACTTAAACCTGGTATATAAATTCATACAAAAAAAAGAATGTCAGAATGCACGTGACATTCTGACATTCAACAAAATATTTTCGGGTATTTGTTATTTCTCTTCCTTAGGAGGAGCCTGGAAATCTTTAACAGGCTGAGTTGTTTCATCAATGTTCTGACGAAGTTCAGTATCTGCGGTTCCTTTTTTGCCTGCACCACGTGGAATAACAACAATCGATAACAAACAAAGCACAAACATAGCAATTGCTAATCCCCAGGTAAATTTTTCAAGAAAGTCAGCGGTTTTGCGAACACCCATATATTGGTTGGATGATGAAAAATTTGATGCCAATCCACCACCTTTTGAGTTTTGAACCAATACAACCAGTACCATGAGCACACAAGCGATCAGGATCAAAACAGAAACAAAAATAAAAGCATTCATACTCTCTTGTTTTTTATGTATTTATAAATGTGTTACTTGCGTTTATTTGCAATTTCATTAATTCGGGCTGCAAAGTAACTACTTTTTTCGGGAATAAGCAACATGAGTTTTTCATAAATTTTTATTGCCATCGCATTAAGCCCTTGTTGCTCGTAAATCTTTGCCAGTGTTTCACTTACAAGGTCCTCGTGGAGGCTTGAACTTTGCCGTGCATTTTCTTCCGGATTAAAGAACTCGTGTTTAGGCGCACCTATCCTTGGTTCTTCTCGTATAAATTTTTCGACCAACTCATTGCGAGCTGCAACCATCCCGTTGATAATTTCCACATTTTCCGGATTGGTTTCCGGCAAAATGATACCGGTTGTTTCTGATTCGGTTATCTGTACTTCGCTTAGTCGTGAAAAAATACTATTTATCAAAGGATTAGCAATACGTATCGATGTTTTTGGCGCCTGGACAGGAATTATTTCAGGAATGTCAGTAATGTCTTCATGTGCTGATTCGGCTTGAACAGCTATTATTGCAGAATCAGTTCCGACGTCTTGAATTTTATCCTGAATATTTTCACTCCTGGTTTCAGCTAATTCAGCATTCTCAACCTGAAGGATATTTGCCTCTTCAAGTGTTACAGCAGGAGTATCAGCCTTAATCCCGGTTGTTTCAATTGGGTCAGCAGTAACATCACTATTGATTGCAATTGGAGTTTCATCTTTTGTGCTGGCAGCTGATTCAACAGCCTCAGGAGCCGATTTTACAGGACTTCCTTCAATCAGAATCTTGAGTTTACTCCTGTCACCGGCATAAGCGGCTGCCAGTCGGAGCGCGGAAGTATAGGTATCACTTTGCGTATTGAATAAATTCCTGGCCAACAACATGCGGGCAACCTGAAAATAGGGATATTCTTTAACCAGAATAGATAATTCCTCTGCCGTTTGGGAATCCAGCACCGAAGGATTTTTAAGATATTGGTTAAAGGTTTCAGGGGTCATCGGGGATATTTGGGGGAATTATGTGCTTAAAAAACTGTCATTCAATCGTCATTCGATGGTCATTGCGGTTGATTTGTGCTTGCAGGTTATTGGTATTATAAGTATACAATTAGCTGAAGAGAATTATTTATTATTAACTATTTTCATTTAACGATTAACTATTTTCTCTTAACCATTTACTATTTCTTACCAGTTAACAACGGCCTTATTGAAGATATCCTGTGCCAGTTCGTCGTTGATAATTTCAATTAACGATTCTTCCACATCAGCAAGCCTTTGTTTGGAATTGTAATCCTGGAAACGGGAGAAACTGGTTTCGAAATTCTGTGTTTCATCCTGTTTATTTGTAAACCTTATATTAACAGTAACCTTAAGCCTTTGCAAGGCAGCCTGTTGTTCGCCGGTGATTGCCACAGGTTCTGTTGTATATCCTGTGATTTCACCTTCAATGTTCAAATCACCGTTTGAACCAACCAATGTGAGACTCGATTGATTGGTAAATTTATCCCGGATAGCTTCGGTTAATTTACGGCTTAGCGTAGGTTGAACCAACAATGCATTATTTGGCAGATAACTAATCGAAATAGATTTAACACTGGGCGAAATACTTGCTCCAGTAAACGAATAGCTACAACCTTGTACCATCCAGACTCCTATAGTCACTACAACTAAAATGAATGGCAAAACCAACTGCCGAAACATCCTCATAAATCCCGGGAAGTTGTTATCCTTTAATTCCATATTCCCTGATTTTACGATAAAGTGTTCGTTCAGAAATTCCAAGTTCCTTTGCTGCATTTCGGCGGCGGCCTTCGTGTTTATCCAGCGCGCGGCGTATAAGTTCAAGTTCACGTTCCTGGATCGATAGTGACTCTTCCATTACCTCTCCGTGCACAAAAGGCTCGTCGTCCATGGGCTGAATCCTGTCATGAACCACAACCCTGTTTACATCCTGCCGCTGAGGTTCATTTAACAAATGCTCCGGGCTATGTGAATCTGAACTGTTAAAATGACTGGCTACTTCGTCGTGTCCGATAATTTCCCCTACTAATTTCTTAAGATCAGTAATATCGCGGCGCATATCAAAAAGTATCTTGTAAAGCAGTTCCCTTTCCGACATTTCACTGCCTTTATGCGCATCCTTAAACAATACCGGCAAATCGCGTCGTGTGGTTTCAGGCAGATAACGTTGCAGCGTGGCAGCTGAAAGACTTCTATTTCGCTCAATAATAGAGATTTGCTCAGTAAAATTTTTCAGTTGCCTGATATTTCCGGGCCAACGGTAATTCATCAATATCTGCTTTGCTTCTTCGTCAAGTTCCAGCACAGGCATGCGGTACTTTTCAGCAAAATCGGAAGCAAACTTGCGGAACAATAATATAATATCTTCTTTACGTTCACGCAATGCCGGTACCGCAATAGGGACCGAATTCAATCGATAAAACAAATCCTGCCTGAACTTGCCGTGATCGATGGCCAGTTGTACTTCAACATTGGTTGCGGCTACTACACGCACATCCGTTTTCTGGCTTTTTGAAGAACCTACTTTAAAAAACTCACCTGATTCAAGTACCCTAAGCAACCGAACCTGGGTTGAAAGTGGCAATTCGGCCACTTCATCCAGAAAAATAGTACCACCATTAGCCACTTCAAAATATCCTTTACGAGCTTCATGGGCACCGGTAAAAGATCCTTTTTCATGACCAAAAAGTTCCGAATCAATGGTTCCTTCCGGTATTGCGCCACAGTTCACAGCTATATATGAACCATGTTTACGCGCGCTCAGATGGTGAATGATCTGTGGAAATATTTCCTTTCCAACTCCGCTTTCACCGGTTATCAATACGCTTAAATCGGTTGGTGCTACCTGCCGGGCAATATCTATGGCCCTGTCGAGCAAAGATGAATTGCCAATAATACCAAAACGTTGTTTTACCGAAATTATATCCATTGTATTTCGAGCTTTTACAGCTATTATTGTGCAAAGTTAACGCTATTATCCGCACATATTTTATCTCTTTAACGATTTTTGGCAGTATTGCTGCCAAAATGGCAAAAAACGGAATATCTATATAAATCAGCCGTCACTCTAAATGCAAAAACCGGAATTTCTTCCGGTTTTCATCATTATTTGCCTAGATATTATCGCCTTATCAAAGCTCCAAGTTCTTTTTCAAAAACTTCCACCAGGCGTTTCATAAGCTTTTCAATATCATTATCAGTCAATGTTTTCTGATCATCCTGCATGGTAAAACTTACAGCATACGATTTTTTACCGGTTTCGATTTTGTCGCCTTCGTAAACATCGAAAAGGTTAACTGAGCGAAGAATGCCTTTCCCGTTGCGGTTTGACAGTGCTTCAATATCGCTGAATTTCACAGATTTGTCAAGTACCAGCGCAAGGTCACGACGAACTTCGGGATAACGGGATATTTCGCTGAACTTCACATTATCAGGCTTCACTTCGCGAAGCAAAGTATTCCAATCCAGCTCAGCATAAAACACTTCCTGCCTGATATCAAACGATTTCAAAATCCCAGAATTCAGGCGTCCAATGCTTAACATTGGTTTGGTATTAATAGTGAAAGCTTCACCTTCGGCAAATAAGCGGGTATCAATAGCCGAAGAAACCAGTTTACTCACATTGATGCCGGTCTTACGAAGAGTTGCAAAAATGAGTGATTTCAGGAAATGATAATCCGTTTTGCCTGAAGGCATATACCAGCTTTCACCTTGCTGGCTGCCAGTTATATAGATTGAAAGTTTTTTGCGTTCAGTATATTTTTTGGTAACATCGTTGCTTGCAGACTGCGCCGGAACATAATTATATACATTGCCAAACTCATAAAATTTAAGATCTGCCATTCGCCGGTTCAGGTTATACGAAATACTCTCGAGCCCGCTGAAAAGCAAAGTCTGACGCATAACACCGAGTTCACTGCTTAATGGATTCAGAATTTTAACACAGTCTTCAAAACTGAAAACTTCCGATTTTTCGTAATATGAAGAACTGGTAAGGGAATTGGTCAATATCTCATTAAACCCATTATTACTCAGGTAGTCAGCCAGTTTTTGCTGAAGTTTTTCCGGATCTGGCTTGCGGCTGTATGAAAGCGACGAATGCAAAGAATCGCTCAAATCGATATTATTATACCCATAAATTCGAAGGATTTCTTCAACTACATCAGCTTCACGGGTAACATCAACCTTAAATGGTGGAATCGAAAGATTTAATCCATCTTCAGTTTCCGAAAGTATTTCTATTGCCAGTGAAGTCAGAATATTTTTGACAGTATCTTTATCGATATGTTGCCCGATAAGAGTATTTATACGTTTATATGAAACTTCTACCTTAAAATTCTCAACCGGATTTGGGTAGACATCCACAATTTCGGAAGCAATAGTTCCACCAGCGATTTCTTTTATCAGCAAAGCGGCACGTTTTAATGCATAAACGGTGATATTAGGATCGGCACCGCGCTCGAAACGAAAGGAGGCATCTGTTTTTAATCCATGCAGTTTTGAAGTTTTACGAACATGTGTTCCATCAAAATAAGCACTCTCGAGAAATATGGATGTTGTTTTTTCACTTACACCTGATTTCGCCCCGCCGAAAACACCTGCAATACACATTGGCTCCGAAACATTGCAGATCATCAAATCGTCAGCACTCAGGTTACGTTCAGTTTCATCGAGCGTTACGAACTTTGTACCGGCAGCCATTTTCTTTATAACAACCTGGTTACCATTCACATATGCTGCATCAAATGCATGCAGGGGCTGGCCGGTTTCCATCAGCACATAATTGGTAATGTCAACGATGTTATTGATCGGGCGAAGGCCTATTGCTTTTAACCTGTCGCGAAGCCAGGCTGGCGATTCCTTAACCTGTAAGCCGCTTATTGTTATTCCGCTATACCGCGGACATGCTTCCGGATTTTCGATTTTAACCGTAATGGGAAGTGAATTGTTATCTACTTTAAATTGATCAACAGAAGGAAGTGACAGACTTACTCTTGCATGTTGTTTTTCACGGTTATTGATAGCGGCTACCAGGTCGCGGGCCACACCAATATGTGAAGTGGCGTCAGCACGATTTGGTGTAATTGCAACCTCAAGAAGCGTATCTGACTCAACACTGAAATAATCGGCTGCGGGCATTCCTACAACGGCATCCTCGTTAAGCACCATGATTCCTGCATGCGAATCCCCAAGCCCAAGTTCATCTTCAGCACAGATCATCCCGTTGCTTGGTTCGCCGCGAAGTTTGCCGGCTTTTATCGTAAATGATTCGTCACCACTATAAATGATTGCACCAATGGTAGCAACAGGTACACGCTGTCCAGCAGCCACGTTAGGTGCGCCACAAACAATATCAAGTACATTGCCTTCACCAACATCCACTTTGCAACAGGTAAGCTTGTCGGCATTAGGGTGCCGTTCAGTGGACAGCACATGCCCAATCACAATTCCTTTCAATCCGCCTTTTACGGATTCGTACTCTTCAATAGCTTCAACTTCGAGACCACAATCAGTTAGTATCCGGGCAACTTCAACAGGTGCAAGGCTAACATTCACATACTCTTTAAGCCAATTATAGGAAATTTTCATTATATATAGTTTCGGAGGCGCAAATTTAGGGATAATTTGGTTTTGTAAGAAAGGAATATTAAACAGAAGCTGGAAAACAAATCACCTTATTCTGTTCTTGCGCATTGAAAAACCCGTTTTATTCCGTGACATTCAACAAGACATTTAATAAGTAATTCCTGGTTTGCATGATTTTTTCCATATTGGTATAAATTCCTCAACTATAAGTTATTCATATCAATAATTGAGTACTTTTGCCCACTTTCACAACAGTTTTAAAACCTTCCTTTTGAAAAAACTTTTACTCTCGACTATTGCTCTACTAGCCATGTCAGTGCTACTAACAAGTTGGGGCTCTGTAGGCCATCGTAAAATCAGTGAAGCTTCCTCGGCGTCTTTCAACCAGCAGATGCAGGATTTCCAGACCTGGGTCAGTTTTCTCCGTGATCATGCGTCGGATGCTGATTCCCGCAAAAACTCCGATCCAACCGAAAGTCCAAAGCATTACATCGATATTGACAATTATGCTGATTTTATTGCTAAAGGCCGGATTCCGCAAACATACGATTCAATAAATTCCATGTTTGGTTCTACAACAGTACTATTAAATGGTATTCTGCCCTGGGCTACATTAAACACTTTCGATTCTCTTCGAAATTGTTTTCAGAGGCGCGATTTTATTAAAGCACAGGTATTTGCTGCCGATCTGGGACATTATGTTGCTGATGGACATATGCCTCTGCATATTACCAAAAACTATGATGGTCAATTGACCGGATCCACTGGCTTGCATTCGCGTTACGAATCAACAATGATAGGTTCCTATATTTCGCAGATAACATATACAGGAGAAAGCATCAATGAAATCAGCGATGTACATCAATACATTTTTGACTATCTGTATGCCAATTATACCTTTGTTGATTCAGTATATGCCGCTGATACCTATGCCAAAACCCTTGGTACCACTTCATCCGCAGCTTACAAAACTGCATTATGGACGAAAACCAAAAGTTTCACGGTACCCTTGTTCCATCGTGCATCGCATGCTTTGGCAGAATTAATCTATACCGCCTGGGTTCAGGCTGGTAGTCCTTCAATAATCAACTTTACATCTTCAGGTGATCCTTTATCTCCAGGAAATTCAGTTTTGGAGCAGAATACACCTAATCCTTTCAAGTCTTCAACGCGTATTAATTATAATTTGAAAGAAAATACTAAAGTTCAGATTGATGTACTCAACATGAATGGAACTCCAATAGTGAATATTGTTAAAGGCACTATAGCAAAAGGCAGCCATTCCTTTGAATGGACTCCGGATAATGTTCCGGCTGGATCCTATTACCTGGTTATGAAAACAGGGAAATTTACTGAAGTGAAAAAGATTGTATACCTGGGCAGGAATTAATTTTTTTTGAAAACAAACTTTGATTCCTAGATTTTCATAGAAAAAAAATGGATTCAATTTCTTCCAAATGAAAAGTTATGTTCAGAATCACTAGCTGATCATTGCCCATTCCGATTTTTTCGTACTCAGGTAATTCAGGTAACGAGATATTCTCTGGTTTTCCGTTTTTGCCAGATGAGGGTCATCATCCAGGAGTTTCTGCGCTATATTCCGGGCAGCCTTAAGCATCTGTTCATCGCGCACAATATCTGCCAGTTTTAAATCCAGAATTCCACTCTGGCGGGTTCCTTCCAGGTCACCGGGACCACGGAGTTTCAAATCCACATCCGAAATTTCAAATCCGTCGGTAGTTCTAACCATGGTTTCAATTCGGGTGCGGCCGTCAGCCGAAAGATTAAATCCTGTCATCAATAAACAATGCGACTGATCTGCACCGCGGCCAACCCTGCCTCTAAGCTGGTGAAGTTGTGAAAGGCCAAATCTTTCTGCATTTTCAATCACCATAACCGAAGCATTCGGAACATCCACACCAACTTCAATTACCGTAGTTGCAACCATGATCTGGGTTTCACCATTTTTGAAACGATTCATCTCAGCATCTTTTTCATCTGCTTTCATCCGGCCATGAACCATGCTCAAAGTATACTTCGGCTTTGGGAAAACCTGTTTAAGATGACCAAAACCATCCTGAAGGTTTTTGAGATCGAGCATTTCCGATTCTTCAATCAATGGGTAAACAACATAAATCTGTCGGCCAGCTTCAATTTGTTGACGCATGAAATTATAAACCTTTTCGTGCCCGGCTTCATAAAAGTGATAGGTTTTAATGGCTTTACGACCTGGTGGTAATTCATCAATCACCGAAAGGTCAAGATCACCATATACCGTCATTGCGAGAGTACGGGGAATTGGAGTGGCCGTCATTACCAACACATGAGGAGG
>Ga0268283_1001083_pt1 | contig 13932 bp, 13 predicted proteins | sample saktaG_13_FD_190140 | JGI IMG/M metagenome (GOLD analysis project Ga0268283, IMG submission 190140) | Saline water microbial communities from Sakinaw Lake, British Columbia, Canada - sak_2013_06_06_36m | ecosystem: Environmental > Aquatic > Non-marine Saline and Alkaline > Saline ... | reverse complement strand
TACTCAATGCTGCATGGAATCGTCTTGCACCAGACTGGCTGCTGGTACCGAGCATGGGCGATAGCAAGACCATTGAGGCCCACAAGAGACGCGCAAGGGAAAATTGGAATGTTCGGCGCACCAACACCCTCGTTGCTAACCAAGAGCTACAAACCACTTCCCATCCACCGAATTCGGCACCCGGTTTCATTTACCGCAGCAACGATCCTGATCCGGTGACCAAGTGTGGCTCCACCTTTGCATCCCTTCTACCGAGAAGCCATGGGCCGGACCTCAAACTTGTCAGGCAATCTTCCGATATGGATTTAACTGAATTAAACTAATTCGTTTCTGTGAGTTAAGTATGGTTTAATCCCGGATAACAAAATGAACGATCGTCTTTTTGATTTTTCTAACGATGACCCTGAACGTATGGCGGAAAGCCAACCCGAGGACCTATTTCAGGCCGTCCAGGCGCTTCCCTGTTGGAATCGGCGTGCCTTGGCCATCACCGAACTAGCAATCTTCGGCTGGGCCAGCATCGCTCTGACACAATCGAGAGAGCGGGAAAAACTCGCGGAGATTCATGGCCTGATCCAACGGTTGCAAGTTATTCATCCAATCGAGAACCAACCTCCAGAATTGGAAGTCGCTACTCGGTACCTACGCTGGGACGGTATGGCCCAATTACTGGAGGTCCGCGCCCACTCGCTCGACTACCACCAGCCAGAAGAGGTGGAAAAACGCAGCCACATGTCCAAGCTCAAGGATGCATTGGCCGCCGCCAATTCGACGCAAGGAGTACGCACTCAAGAATTGCTGGAAGGATTGAAGCTATCCAAAGCGAGACTCTCGCAACTCCTAGCATTGGCCGAAGCGGCCGGGTTAATCGAGCGCGTAAAGCAAGGACAAGAATTGCGAGTTTTTGCAGCGGGGATATGGCGAAAGTAATCCCTTGAGACCAATATCTTTGAGACAAAGTGCGTCGCACTTACCGAATTCGGTCTTGAACAGCGCAGCTACGAAATCAAGCACCGTGCTGCGACAATCGCTCGGAATCGTTGTCACTCAATTTTCTACCGCAGATTTTCCCCGCTATATTTTAGAATCGATGGAGCCCGATACAAAACTGCCAAGTCTCGAACACATCGAATATGACGTTCTCGAAAGAACTACTTCCTGGTTTCCCACTCAAAATTAGGTAGCATGGATAGAGCTTGCAACAAACCTTTATTCCATCCTTCAGAAATCTCTCTGAAAAACGGATCGTCCTCGCTCAGTATCATCTTTCGGGGTTGAATGAGCGTATCTCTCTGATAAATCATTAGTTCAATTGGCGGACCAACGGTAACATTACTACGTACGGTCGACTGCATGGAAACCAGAGCGACTCGAGCGGCGAGTTCCAGTGTAATATCCCGTTTTATGACTCGATCGAGGATAGGTTTTCCGTATTTTATCTCACCAATCTGAAGAAATGGATGCTCATCAGATTCATGGATGTAATTTCCCTGCGGATAGATGAAGAGAGTTTCAGGTGGTGCCATTCCAATTTGTCCACCCAGAATAAAGGACACCTCGAAATTACTGTTGTACGTATCTCGGCTGATCTGACTCCGCTGAAGTGAAGTACTGATCATGCCTATATAATCACTCGCTTCCAGCATGTCCGGAACGCTCAACAAATTTGGTAATACTTCCTGTTTTATATCACCGTTTATCTTTTTTACGACGGATTGAGTGGTAGCAAGATTGCCTGCTGAAAGCAAAATGAGAACGCGGTTTCCTTCCCGAATAAGAGAATGCGTCTTAGAGTAACAACCTATGTTATCCGTCCCGGCGTTGGTGCGGGAGTCTGCACAAAAAACAAGACCCCTATTAATATTGATAGCAAGACAGTAGGTCATAAGTGTCTCCGAGAAACCCCGCATCTTTAAGGCGGGGAGGAAAAGAGACGGTTTTCTCCGCCCCTTTGGATAGCAAAATCTTTGATCAAGTTGCCGATTTTTCCCGGCTGCCAGCCCTTACGAGCCTAGTGACGCACAGCTTGCAGTGTGGTTGCCCGCTTATTTGTGGGTTTTTGTACCCTTTCGAGTCCATCCCTGGCCTCAAATCCGTCTGCCTGTTTAAGCAGAGTCTGGAACGGCAAGGAGGCATCCCGGGGTGCCTATAACACCGCTTGCGTGGATTCTACGATAAGATCCCGTCGCAAAGCGACGAGAGCTGGTCAACTCCAAGGACTTGCTTTCACAAGCCTCACCCTAATTAGTGCTGGGTAGTTGACAGGCAACTACTCGAGGTAAATACGGTGAGAATTTAGACTTTTTACGTAAGGTACGAGATGTGCATGGACGAAGAGATCATGAGCACACTAGTCAACAACTACCCTCTCGGCGATGCCTACGACGAATTGATCGGAAACGATGGTCAACCGCGTCAAGCCTCTCGGCCCCTATTCGATTTCCTCGCGGATATCGATACTAACACCCTGGATGCCCGCCGCCAGACAATCGAAGCGGCGATCATCACTATGGGTATCACCTTTTCGGTATACAGCGAAGCAGGCAACATCGATCGTGCCTGGCCCTTCGATATCATTCCACGTACCATCGACCGTAAGGAGTGGGTACGGATTGATGCGGGACTCAAGCAACGGCTTACCGCTCTCAATCTATTCATCAATGATATCTACAACGAACAGCACATTATCAAGGATAAGGTCTTCCCTGGAAAAGTGTTGGCGGGCTCTGTGAATTTCCGCTCTCAATGTTGCGGAATTACGCCCCGATTTGGGGTGTGGGCACATATTTGCGGCACTGATTTGGTGCGCGACAAAGATGGCACAATCTATGTGCTGGAGGATAATCTACGGGTTCCTTCCGGGGTATCTTACATGCTGGAAAACCGCCAGCTTATGAAACGGTTATTCCCCGAAATCTTCCAGTCTATTACCATTTTACCGATTGACGACTATCCAATTCAACTTCACGATACCCTCGTTGCACTCTCACCAAGTGATTGTGAACGTCCGGTGATTGTAGTTCTAACCCCAGGTATTTTTAACTCGGCTTACTTCGAACACTGCTATTTGGCCCAACAGATCGGGGCATTCCTCGTCGAGGGTTCCGATTTGATAGTCAAGGATGACTATGTCTATATGAAGACCATTTCCGGTCTGCGCCGTGTAGATGTTATCTATCGGCGTATCGATGATGATTTCATTGATCCCGAGGTGTTTCGTCCCGAATCAAAACTAGGAGTTCCCGGTCTGATGCGGGCCTGGCGCAAGGGAACTGTTGGAATTGCCAACGCCCCCGGTGCCGGAGTGGCCGACGATAAGGTTGTTTATGCCTTTGTACCAGAAATGATTCGCTACTATCTAAACGAAGAGGCGATTATCCCCAATGTGCCGAGTTATCTGTGCATGTACGACGATCAATGCGAGTATGTGCTGTCCAACCTTGATAAATTAGTAGTCAAACCAGCCAACGAGTCGGGAGGCTACGGCATAATCATTGGACCGCGTGCAACTCAGGAGGAACGAGATCGGTTCGCTAAATTGGTTCGTGCCAATCCCCGTAATTATATGGCGCAACCAACTATTTCCCTGTCAACGGCACCCACACTGGTCAATCACCATTTGCTACCGCGTCATCTCGACCTACGTCCCTTTGTGCTGCAATCCAATCAAGTATCTGTAACTACGGGTGGTCTCACCCGTGTTGCGATGCGGGAGGGTTCCTTGGTAGTAAATTCGTCACAGGGTGGGGGCAGCAAAGATACTTGGGTCGTTGATACGGAGGATTACTAATGTTATCTCGAGTAGCAGAAAATCTTTATTGGATGGCTCGTTACCTGGAGCGTGCCGATAATACCGCACGACTCATTAATAGTACTACTCAGGTGTTGCTCGACTTGCCGATCGGTGCAAAATTCGGTTGGGATGTTCTGATTAAGATACCAGATCTTAATAATCTGTTTCTAAAACACTATCCGAAAATGGACGAAAGTAGTGTCGTGCACTTCTTGATCCTGGATGAAAATAACCCCAGCTCAATTCTGTCCTGTATCCGCTACGCCCGCGAAAATACTCGCACTTTCCGTGAAGTTCTGCCGACGGTACTTTGGGAGCGAATCAATGGGCTCTATTTGTATATCCAATGTCACGCACAAAGTATCACTAGGAGTCGCAGCCAGCGCTATGAGGTACTCAACCAAATTATTGAACGGAGGGAATCCATCGTTGGTCTGGTAATGGGTTCCATGAGTCACGATACGGCTTATCAATTCATTCTGTTAGGACGCAATATCGAACGAGCGAATATGGTTACTCGAATTGTCAATGTTAATTCTGAGACCCTCCTGCTCGGCGATGAGGCTATTATAAAATCAACACAGGAACGTTTGTGGATGGCCACCCTCACCGCCTTGTCCGCCTATCAGATGTATCGACACCATGTCGGTTTGCATGTACGCGAGCAGCGTGTTGTCAATTTTTTGCTCAAAAACGCCCTCTTTCCGCGCTCGCTAAAACATTGCATCGGAGAAGCAAAAAGTTGTCTTTCGATGCTGCCAAATAATACAGAACCGATGAAGGCGATCCAACGGATCTCACGTCGACTCGCAAGAATATCCATCGACGATTTGAAACTTGCGGCATTACATAAATATTTAGAGCAGATTGAGAGCGATCTGAGTGAAATTCACAACACCATATCACAAAACTATTTCTATTTGTATCGAACGCCTTCCTGACTTTCTTGAGATTCTTGTTTTTACCAAGGCCGCCATGGGTACATAAAAAATGGTATATTCTTACAAAGCATCCCCCTCATGAGATAGAACTTATCGTTTTATCGATCATTTCGACGGATGTTATCATACTTTCTTTCGCCATCGTGTAGAGCGTGCCCGTTACCGGTGCCGTATCTCGATAATGTCGACCTACGGAGAGGCGCACATGTTCATTGGAGGGAAGAATTCCATAGGTTGGGTCAAAATCTTTCCAACCCACGTTAGGAATATAGAGCTGGACCCATGCATGTGTGGAACCAGCCATATTTTGTATCAAATTCTGATAATGGTCCCCAAGATGCACGTAGCCACAAACATATCTCGACGGTAGTCCAAGTAGTCTAGCCATGCAAATGAACAGATTGGCAAAATCTTGACAAACACCACGCCTATTTATTAGTACATCGTAAGGGGTGGTGTTTACGTTAGTTGAACCAGATACGAATTTGAATTCACGAAACAGTGTAAGATTGATGTCAAATAATGTTTCGACCAAATCGTTCTGGTTACGTCTAACAAATGACATCGCATAGTTGTATATTTCTGTGAGCTGCGTTTCAGGTAGCTCGATGGAAGTAAGGTAGGGTGACAACGCTGTGTAATCCCAGGGCATCCACGACAACGGAAATTTAGGACGAACTGAAAAATTTGCAAAGGCGAATGGATCTATGTCGAGTAATTCAACCGTGGATTCGGCAATAATCATCATTTCCGAATACGGACAGTTAACATCATAATTCATTGTCCAATTACCAATGGCATCCTCATATTCCACTCCCTTGATATCTGGCGTTAATGACAGTTGGTAGTCGACTATACGTTGTTTCCAATCGTGGATCGGCCTCAAATGCAACCGATGAATGCTCCGACCAATCAACTGGTCATAATGATATGATGTAGCGTGGCGAATACAAAAACGGCGAGTCTTTATTAATTGCTGAAGTTGAGAGTGGTCATCAGAGAACATTGGACTCTTTTGAATCTTATGTGACTACTACTTTTAGACCACCTTTCGGCAGGCTGGTTAAGCCTAACTTGATTGGATTGGCAAAATAGATTCCGCCAATCAAGTTAGGCCGCGACTTAACTCCTTACCAACACTCACTTTGTTAGCGGACCCATTATGCAACAACTCACTCCGGAAGAACTACGAGTCGTCAATGATCTTTCCAAGCGCTACGACTTTAGCCCCGATGCTATCACTCACATGATGTTCGCTGTGCTCAATGGCAACGGTAGCATGGCCCAATTCGATCATTCCGAATTTCTTGGCTCCGGCCAGTGGATGCGAGGGGGCATGATAATGCTGGGGGATATGTTCAATAATGTCATGAAGGGACGCGTGGATGCCCTGTGCCAAGCGATCTCCAATATTCTCGCCACTGAACCTGAGCTATTGCTAACCGGAAGTTTTCAGTCCCAAAACCAAGGTAGCAACGTCCCACAGCAGCAGGCCAGAAATGCGCATCTGAAGCAATCTAGCATGTTTGTCCCCGATCCCCATCCAAACTGGTGGCCCCTCAACCTTGGACCACCGAATGCCACAGGTACTCAGGACAATATGCGCTATGCCTACTTCGCTAAGGCACAACGTCTTGCTGTCGAGACTGGCGGTAACGTCTGGATCTATGACACCCAGGACCATCGAATCAGTGGTTTTTCCCAACAGCAGGGAAGGAGTAACTCGATACTTTTCACCAGCCAATACGGCACCATGGATTTGGCAAGCCTACCCGTAATTTCATTCAACGGATCAGCATTACCTAATTCAACCCCAACGATTCGCACAGCGGCTGAAGTAAATCGTCCCACCACAGCATCACAAAAAACTGACATCTTCACCGCAATAGAGCGATTAGGCGACCTGAAAGCAAAAGGTATCATCACCGAAGAAGAATTCGCAAAGAAGAAGGCCGAATTGTTGAGTCGAATCTAAGCGAAACCGAACCACTATTTAATTCCGGCCATAAAACGCACCTATCGGAGATATATGCAATGAGTACCTCTCTTGATTTTCCTCGCTATGGAGACAAGAAAAATTCAGACTTCTTCGAGGAATTCTTGATTAGATTGTTGGATGAGCGAGATCGTTCTGGGCTAACAAACGCTATTCGACAGATTGATAGTCTGATGATTACGGTGGAACCGGGTAACTCCCTTGCTTATGTCAGGGAGCTTTGTCTTATGACTCTTTACCATTACTTGGTCACACTGGAATCCAAAGACCATTTTACTCACGTTTTACGCATCGACATAAACACTCCGGACATCCTCGTGCGAGAGGTAAAGAATCCTAATTTTCGAGATATTTTCCGTAGTTTGAATGAGGCTTACCCCATTGGAAAACATAAACCTAATTCACGGTACATGGGCGAAGTGCTCCGCGTGAAAAATTTGCACGAAGTGGTAGAGTTACAAAAATCCCGCGACGTGCGTTTTTTCAATCAGGATCAGATCCAAAAACTTGAATTGCCCAGCAACATGGCTATTGTCAAGCCGTCTCCCTATACTCACAATATCGTTGGCTATTGGGAGCGATCTGAATCAGATATCAAGGTTTATTCCTTAGGCGTAAGCAGTATCCGCGACGACCTAAAATCTGCCTATGTACAAGCCAAGGAAACTCAGCAAAAGTTGAATTTGGATAGGATGCTACTACCCATTGACCATCTGGCCACGCGGATCTACAGTCAAAACCGTGAGGCAGCCATCCTGGAATACCTAACCCTTACCAGTTACTACTATTGGGGATCTTACGACATCACAAATCAAAATTCCTCAACAAATGTTACGAAGAGTGTGCATTACATGAATGAATTGGAATGCCCAGCCAAAGTATTTACCGCCGCGAATTATCCTTATTTCACCAATCATTTGTTACATCTACCATCACCGACAGAGCAATTTGTACGCAATTTCGGACCACGGTTGCACCACTTGGCAATGGCGGTAGTGGATGGAGAAGTAAACGGAAGGCCCAACATTGACTATGTGGTGGATGCCCTACGAGGTTGTGGACAAGATTTCTTATTAGACGTAGTTGGTTCCAAGGAAAATGGTCTTAAGCAGATATTCTCCAGTGCGTCTGAATATTCCAGCCTCATTATAGAATACGTGCAGCGTTTCGGAGATTTCCAGGGATTCTTCACAAAAGATAATGTAGAGGAATTAACCCGTGCTGCAGGAGTAGAGGAAAGTCTCCGCGTGACGGAATGACGAATAGAAACACCGAACGTCTGCATGGGTTCTGTGAATCAGACTGAACCAGCACCCGAAGGTGGGTGGAACGCCTAGCCCTCCACTGGTTATTTGACCCATCCCCTGACACAGTGCACACTGCCTAAATTACATCCTTGGCGCATGCTGCGTCGCCTTCCAGGAGACTACAACGTGTCCGACTCTCCGCGCCTTGCTCCAACGCCTCAAAATGCCCGTCAGGGAATTTTGTCGTTGACCATTAAAGAAAAGAATGCTCTCTACCTGGCCTATATGCCTTTCCTCAAGACTGGAGGCCTATTCATTCCTACCAATAAAACCTACCAGTTGGGGGATGAAGTCTTCATGCTCATGAGTCTCATGGACGAAATGGAGCGTTTGGCAGTGGCGGGAAAAGTCGTTTGGATTACTCCCCGAGGGGCACAAGGAGTTAATCGCGTTCCCGGCATTGGTGTTCAATTCAGTGAACAGGATAAGGGCGTGGTACGCTCCAAAATCGAAACCTACCTGGCTGGTGTTAAGAGTGACCGTCCTACCCATACCCTATAGACGATCTCCGCTCTACACTCAGACGTTTAGATGGCAGCGGCCACAATGCCTTTACCGTGTGCTCACCCACGGTACAGATGATCTCTGTTACCTTCAGCACCCGTAGTTAAATTTCCTATCTTTCGTCACCACCGATCAACGCGCCAAATATTTGCAATAGACTGAGGAACAGGTTGTAGATGTTTAGATACAGGCTGATGGTGGCCATGATGTAATTATCTTCCCCGCCATGAATCATTGCGCTGGTGTCGTACAGGATGTAACCGGACATCAACAGAACAACCATGCCAGACATTGCTAGCGACAGTGCCGGAATTTGGAAAAAGACAGCGCCTAGCCCTGCGAGGATAGCCACTATCATTCCCACCATCAGAAATCCACCCATGAAGCTGAAATCTCTTCGGCTGATAAGGGCATAGAAAGACAACGCGAGAAAAATCCCGCCCGTACCCGCCATAGCCGTGGCCACGATTTGATTTCCGTGGGGCAAATTTAAGTAATGACTAAGAATGGGCCCAAGGGTATAGCCCATGAAACCAGTTAGGGCAAAAATGGTGACGAGACCCGCTGCACTGTTGCGCAGAGCGTTGGTGGCGAATAACAAACCAAACATGACAATGAGCATCATCCACCACGGCACCACCGGCGCATTCGTGACTACCGCAAAAATCGCGGTGGCTGCGCTGAACAACAGTGTCATAGAAAGTAACAGATAGGTATTGCGGATCAGTTTGTTTGTGGCAAATACGGCACTTGATTCGCCGCTCACCATGTAAATGTCGTCGCGCATAAAAGTCTCCTAAATGTTGAATGATGATGCTATGTGCGGTTAGGATTTTCGTATCGTAAATTTATTGCAAACGAAAGGAGTTACGCTCCATCTGCTGAGCATTCCGCTATGGATTAGCGAAATGACGGATCAGCGTTCCAACAAAATCTCCAAAATGATGCCCGTAGTAATCGCAATCAAGATGAAGTCGCTGCTACATCGAACCCAGTGGTAGCCAAGTGGTGGCGCACTCAGGTGATGATAATCATACCAGTTTCCGATCACGTATCGCCGGTGACAATATTTCTCAGGAAGGCGGTCGCCACGATAGAACGAATGATTTGGACCCACGCCACGCCAATGCCAATTCCGCTGGTTGTATCTAGGTGGATCGTGATGGTGTCTGTGATTCTGGTATGTCCGTGGCGCAAATTTTCCGCTACGTAGCGTATGTTCGCCATGTCCTCTATGAGTATGATCTCTATGCCTTATACTTTTGGCAAATGCGATGTTTCCCATCGAGAGTAACAATACCAAAATGAAGCAACCCAATTTTTTATTATTATTCATAAATTTGCAAAATCGCGCACTGACCTGATGGAACAGGCTGCCGTCATTAGTAACAATGCTACGGTTATAAATTTCATTAGGAACAAAAACAATAATGAAGTAAAAAAAGTTAGTGATGTTTTCATGGGAAACCTCTCTATTGTTATTTTCGCATTGCGTTGGCATCATCTCAAATGATATTTCTTTTACCACAGCTGCGTACCGATACATTATGGTGCTTCTAGATTCTCCAAAAGAATCTGTTTCAGCAACTCATCAAACAGATCGATCGGTACAGGTTTGCTGAATATATAACCCTGATAGGCCATACATCCATACTTCTTGAGTAATTCCAATTGATCATCCACCTCAACCCCTTCGGCAATCACGTGTAACCCGAAATTATGCGCCATGGTAATGATGGTTCTTACCATCACAGCATCCGCTGTGTTCATTATCATGTTTCGTACAAAACTCCTGTCAATCTTGATTTGATGAATAGGTAAACGCCTCAAAATAGACAGCGATGAATAACCGACGCCAAAATCGTCTAGCGATAATGTGACACCTACCACATGCCTCAGCGCAAGCATTTTCATTTCAATAAAATCAAGCTCTTCCATCGCAATGTTCTCGGTTAATTCTAGTTTCAGGTGCGCTGGATCGATGCGATGCTTTTGGATCAAGTTTACCACCTGCTCCACAAAATCAGGTTGTTTAAACTGCTGTGCACTGACGTTGACTGCAAGAACAAAATTGCGTGTTTGTTCACTATGGCTCCATGCGGAAATCTGCTGACAGGCGGCATCCAGTACCCAGTGTCCAATCTCCAGAATTAGCGAGCTTTTCTCAGAGAGTGGAATAAAGTCTGATGGTAATACTAACCCACGCTCGGGATGTATCCAACGCACCAAAGCCTCTGCCCCTATAGGGTGGTGATCATTATCCATCTGAATCTGGTAGTACAACTGCAACTCCTGATTAGTAATGGCCTTTCGCAAATCTGACTCCAGTGCGGCATTTGTTTCCACAGCCAGTTGCATGCTGTTGTCAAAGAACCGCACTGTGTTCCTACCGGAATCCTTTGCCTGATACATCGCCATATCGGCACGTTTGAGCAATGTATCTACTGATTCTTCGTTGCCGCGATACAGATTCACTCCGATGCTCGGCGTAGCGTAATGTTCATGATTCTTGATCCGGTAAGATGTAGCTAAAGTCGCGCGCAACTTTTCGGCAATAGCGGCGATTTTTTGTACGGCATTTTTCATGTTGATGCTGATGTTTTCGATCAGCACAACAAATTCGTCACCGCCCATGCGAGCTACGGTATCTTCTTCGCGAATACAGCTCTTGATGCGTGCGGCCACATCAATCAACAACAGATCGCCATAATCATGCCCCATCGTATCGTTGAGCATTTTGAAGTTGTCTAGATCGAGGTACAGAAGTGCGCCTACATGTCTATCGCGTGTGGATACCGAAAGCGCTTGACGGAGACGATCTAGCAGAAGCCGTCGGTTAGGTAATTGAGTGAGTGGGTCATAAAATGCCAACTGCTCGATATCATCCGTTGCTTGCTTGATCTTGGTGATGTCGTTAAATGTAGCAACGTAATTTATGATTCTGCCAGTCGAATCTTTCACGGCAGTGATAGTAAGGTAGATTGGATAGACTTCGCCGTTTTTCCGTTTGTTCCATATTTCACCCTCCCATGCACAAGTGTCATGGATGCTATTCCACATCGCAACATAAAATGTCGCATTGTGGCGCCCAGATTTAAGTAGGCGCGGTGTCTGACCAATGATTTCCTTTCCCGTATAGCCAGTAATCGTGGTGAAGGTAGTATTCACACGAATAATTATGTTATTGGCATCGGTGACAATCATCCCTTCCTTGGCTTCGAAAACAATGGCGGCAATACGAAGGTCTGTCTCTTGCTGTTTGCGCTCGCTAATGTCGCGTACAGTAGCTTGGAGAAATACTTCCCTTCCCACCTCTAGGCGTGTCAAGAGCACATCGGCGTGAAACGATTTTCCGTTTAACCGCTTGTGCTCCCATTCAAAAAAGTTGGATCCTTCTTTCATAGCGATAGCGATCATTTCCTGCGCCTTCTCACTCGATGGGCAGGTGTCCGGCTGAAATTCCGGAGAAATGTCCCATGGCCCAAGCGAGATGAAATTCAATAGGCTTGATGCACCAAACAATTTCAACGTTGCTGGATTCGCTCCGGTGAACTTCCAGGATGGGGGCGCAAGCGTCATCATGGCGTAGCGTGAACTATCAAACATCAATTGAAGTTTTGATATTCTAACCTGCTGTTCGTATATTTCCTCTTTTCGCTCTGACATCATCGCTTGCATCGATTTTATCGAATGGATGAGTTTTTGATACATATAGATAATGCTTGTCGTCAAAACGACGAAGATAATTATATTGAATAGGTGTTGTAGGTTGACCTCTAAAAGATTCTGGTTCAATGAAATGCTCCTGCGATGCCTGAAGAAGCGAACGTGAATTAAGAATATTTTTCATTCAAATTTCCTCTCCCGAGTAGGGACTTGGATGTCCCACTCGGGTTTCGCGGAAAATGGGGACTTCCCGCCATCCAATCAATTCTCAATTCTGAGTACTGGCGGCGGTATTAACTCTCTTTCCACAATTGCCAAATCATTTTGTTTCGCAAAAGACGACAAGAACTCATAGCCCTCTGGATTGACTTCCCATAGATCTGGCTCTACGACTAAGGACACTATGTCTTGAATAAAACTCATAGCAACGTATGGAAAGTAATGCTCCTCTCCCCAGGAGCCAAAAGTAATAAAGCGGCTATGCAATTGTTCTGCCCAGTCGATTGGGTGAAACAGAAAACCATTATTAGTTATACCTTTGATGATAAAACCAGGACGTTCCGGGACTGGTTCAGTCTGTTCTCTGGCAGGTATTGGATAATTGAATCCGCCCATTATCTGTTCGCTCAAAGGTTCGGTTTGTTCTTGTCTCATATCTTTATTACTCCTGATCAAAAGACACGCTGAGAATGTAGACCCCAACACCATCTGGAGGACAAATGTCCGTGAAACTACGCCGAAATAACAATACCTCGTTAACCTCAGGTTCATTAATTTGAATTGTTTTGTCTAGGAACAATGGTATTGAACGAACTAGTCAATGCAAATACGCGAATGTGATGAAAATAACTACCTAGATCTCAGTATAGGGACCAGACCAACACCATCACTTACGCATCAACAGGCACGCCACGAAAATAGCGGGTTGCAGGGCAGACAAGACGCAGGGAACTCTAGAATATTAAGAAATCCGCGATGGTACGGAGTGAACATTCGTGCCGGAGATTACCATGGATAGACTTAGGTTGTAGTGAAAACACTCCAAGTGGGCGTACAACCCCACCCGGCTTGGGATAGGTAATGGAAACTACGATCACCCGCATTTGGGAAATCGTACCCAAAGATTGTACTTGCACGGAATGTGTGGTAAGAATATCGAGGTTGCAACCCACAATAGTTGGGCTATTGCCTAACTTTAGGTGTGCGTCACTAGGCCCTTATGGGCTGACGGCGGGGAAAGACCAGTTTTTTTATCTGACGGTGGCAAAAAACCGTCTCCTTTCCTCCCCCATGGCTAAAGCCAGGGGCTTCTTGGAGACTTGGGGTGATGGTGTGTTTGGAACTGCGTCTGGTGACACGTTGGAGAACCGTGGTGTTGGGGGTACTCGCATCCCTCGGAGGGATGATGCCATTGGTGGCGGACGAAGGGCCGTCCGTAGCAGTGGAACGTTTTTATCATGCTCTGCAAGGAAAGGACTGCATCGAAGCAGTACGGCTGCGTCCTGGCTATCGGGAAAATCAGTGCCGAAGGATCAGTGAGGTAGGTATCCCCGAGACAACCGTACAGCATTCGGGAAATCATGTGGCGGTGATGCGGCTTAAGGTGGGCTACCGCCTCGACGGCGTAGCCAATACCTTCGATGGATATGTAACAACCCTGGAACGAAAAAGCGGGGTTTGGACCATCGCGGAAGGATCCTACCGGGTTGCTCCGAATGTAGAGGC
>Ga0268283_1001081_pt1 | contig 13941 bp, 18 predicted proteins | sample saktaG_13_FD_190140 | JGI IMG/M metagenome (GOLD analysis project Ga0268283, IMG submission 190140) | Saline water microbial communities from Sakinaw Lake, British Columbia, Canada - sak_2013_06_06_36m | ecosystem: Environmental > Aquatic > Non-marine Saline and Alkaline > Saline ... | reverse complement strand
AAGAATAATGTATCATATCGCTTTAATAATTGTGTATCGATCCTATTATTAGTGAAAACAATAGAGTCGTTGTTTATATATTCTAATGGATTTTTATTAGATATGAATTTAACACCATCAATATCAGAGACATTATCAACTACTTTAACATCTAATAATTTAGATATTCCAGATTTTTCGTTGTAACCATCAAGTATGATAACAGGTAAAATATTGTTAAGTTTGACAAACAATTCTTTTATTGTCAAAAGTTGAGATATTTTGACACTTTCATATGAAACAAAAATATTACCTAAGTGAACTAACTTGTCACTTGGTTTACTGTTTTTCTGTATAAATGGAATAAAATAATTATCAAAATAGTCTAACATAGTGTTAAACCATTCTGAAGAATTATTCTTATATCCAAAATTAGTGTTGTTTATTATCCAATATTTCATTCTTATATTCTTCTTTTAGTTTTAAGTCTTTATCTAAACAAGTTGTCCATTCTGTATCTTTTATGATTTTCTTCTCTCTATCAGATGCAAAAACATTGTAAAGAACACTTTCAAGGAAAGAATCTTTTGTTCTGGTAAATATACCAAGACTTTTTCTAAAAGTAATCATCAACATTATACAAACCCATTGAAAAATCAATGCACTCATTGATAATGAAGAATTTGGAAATACGAAAGGTATAACTGGACATATAAACAATGTTATAAGCCACATGAAAAAATATAGTTTCTTTATCATAATTTTTATAGTTTAATCCGTTAAGAATGTTTGATCTTCTGTACCACCCATCACTCTTTCAAGTTTTAGTTGTCTTAATTTTGATTGGCTTTCTTCTACTGATAAGAATGATTTTGATGTTGGTTTAAACGCAATTCCATTTGGAAATTGAACGGCTTTTTCAGTCATAATTAAATAGAAATAATCACCTCTATCTTCTTGAACTTCAAGTATTTTATAACCTTTACCTTTTCTAATACCAAATGCTTTATCGTTTCTTAAACAATAAAGATACTTACCTTTATGATCCGTATAGTTTACTTTTAGGTCGTTTTCCATTATTGAAGTCCTTTACTATGTAATAATCTTCTGGCATATTCATATGCTAGTATTTCCGCATCATGTAAAGAAAGAACTATACCATGTGCCGAAATTTCTTGTTTACCAGCCCAATCAAATATTTCATTTCTTTTATCTTTATTTTTCATAATTTTATCTTTGTTTAAAGTTTTTATCATCAACGAATAATGTTGCAGAAATATCAGAGTCTAAATTTTTATTATGAACAATCATAACATTTAAACCTTTATTATAAATTTCTTGATCAACGACAAATAGTTGATCAATAGGTATTTGAGAATTATTATCATATCCAGTAATCTCTTTGAAATTCTGGCAATGGTAATTAAATATAAGTGCTTTCATATTAAACTAATTTACTTTTTAAACTATTTAAATTATATTCATATTTTCTCTTTAATTCATCAATTTCATCTTGAACGTCTTGATTATAAAGTTTTTTCAAATCTTTTCTTTTAGATTCCATATATTTTGCAGCGTCTAAATATACACCACCTTCTAATTTACCAGATTTGAATAGAATTAAAATACATTCAAAAATTTCTAATACTCCTTCATATGAAGTACCATCATCCATAGAAATAGTATCTTTTAACCATTGTGTTTTTTCATCGGGTGTTGTTGCATCACTAAAACGAATTCCTGCAATATTTGAGTTCCAATAATCACAATGATTTTGGTGGTTTATTCTTTCAGCATAACTTCTGCGAGTAAAATCAACTCCGCAAAATTGACAAACATGTGTTGTTATAGTATTTGTTTTCATAACTCTGTGTTTTTATTTACTTAAATATATACGAACAAATATACCATAATAATCATCACAAATGAAATCTAAATCTATATCATCAATTTCATTTAGATAATCGGTGTTTATATTAACATCATCTGTTGAAAATCCTTTTTCTTCTATTTGTTTTTCTATTTCTTCTATTTTGTTTTTTAAATCTTTAAGACTTATCATAACTGTTATATTTTAATTATAATACAAAGATATGAAAAAAGAGTGGAATAAAAAAATAAACCACTCTTTAAAAAAATATGAAATATTTAAGAATTTAAGAATTTAAGAATCTTACCTGACGATCCTCAACGGAATTCGTTACATTATTAACATTTATTCTTGATAGTTTACCATTAGCCAATGTTAATAAAGCATTAGCGTTCATATTCTCAAACATATCAACACTTACAACATCTGCATCCTGAACATTTTGAACAGGTGGTGGTGCTAATATTTGTTGTTGAGGTTGAACTTGTGGTTGTTTAACGAACTCTCTTAAATCATCATCTTCATCAATGAAACCATCAAGTCCATTCAATCCACCACCTTGTGGTCTCCTTCTTGGATTTCCACCATAAGGATTATTATTTTGTTGTTGTACACCATTAACTCTTTTTTCAATAACAAAATCCGCAGTATTCCAACCATCATTAAGATTTTCATTAATGTTGTATTGTTGTGTATTAGGAGTTTCATTTAAACTTTGCCATTGGTCAAAATTCTTTGTTGTTTCATTAAGATTTTGCCATTGTGGTTTTTCGTTTAAATTCTCATTCTGTGCATATTGTTGGTTCTGTTGTTGAAACAACTTTAAATATTCTTCGTCCATATTGTTTAATCTCTTTTTATTATATATTAAAGTTTTGCATCTGAATTTTCTATTATAATATATTCAGGATTAACACCATAACTATAAATGAATTGCATAATTTCAGCACATATATATTTTCTTGGTATAGAAATAGTATATAATGGTTCATCAAATGTAACAGTAACTTCAGTTCCAAATGGTGCAATACCAGTTAAAATTTTATTTAACATATCTGACATATGTGTTGGTTTAGAACTCATATTAACAAAATCAGAAGCATTTATTTTAGAAATTCTATCTTTAATTTTTTCATTAATTGGTGTTTCTTCAATATTTCTATATTCATATCTATCAAAATTTCTACTTAAAATATTTTCTAATTCACTATATTTATGATATTTTCTTGGAATACGAATAAGCTGCATTTTTACTTCTTTTTGTTGTTTTTCTGAAAATAAGGTTAATTCTTCTATTTCAACATTAGTATTAAATATATCTGTTAATATTTCTGATAATCTATCAGTTGTTAATTTTGTATATATTTCATTTTCATATCCTTTTATTTTTGAAACTATAGTTTTCTTTTCTGAAAGAGATATTTCTTCAAATTCTTCTGGTTTCCACTCATTTATTTTTCCTTCTATATTTGTTGGATCTTGAATAACACTATATTTAACATTATCATTAGGATCAACATTAATAATATTTTTTGTATCTATATTATCAAAAAACTCTTTTATTTTATCACCATTTAATACTGGTTTAAAGAAATCTTCTGTTGCTGTTAATTCTTCATCAAATACTTTATCATTTTCTCTTATTTTTTTAGTTTCATTTATTAAAACATGTTTAATATCTACTTGATCTACAATATTTTTTATACTTTCTTCATTCATAAAACTATTATTTAAAAAATCTGGATCTACTTGTTCAACATCATCAACACCTTTATCAGAGTTTAAAAATCGTAATGCTTGTTTAACCCCTAAATCTTCTTCTTCATACATCATTTCAAAATCAAAAATGTTCATTTTATTTCCGTTTGAAAGAATAATAAAATCTTTTTCTTTATTTACTACTTTTACTAAATCTGAACCTTCAAAATATTTTAATTTATAAAATATGTCTTTATTAATATCATAGTTTTCTCCTATGAAGTCTTTTATTGCATCTTGTATTACTTTTGATTTGTTAATTCGTTTAGTATCACATATTTGTTCAAATTTCTCAAACATTTTCTGATCTACAGAAAATGTCTTACTTACATTATTTCCCATCATTGTTTATAATTGTTTATTTTTATATATTAACAAAAAAAAGTCAAATTATTCTAAATTGTTTATTTTGTTTATAAAAACAAAAAAAAGCCACTAAAAATTTAGTGGCTTGTTTTATAAATAATTAAGTTATAATTATTTTTTAGCTTTAGCTTTAGGAGCAACTTCTTTCTTAGCGCCTTTAGATGCAGCAACAGAAGCTTGTCTGTAAGGAGTGATAAGTTTCTTGATTTCACCAAGACTTGTTCTAACATCAGCTTCAGCCGATTTGTTTCCGTTAGTTACAAATTTTTCGTGTCTTGCTTTAACTACTTCCATTTTTTCAACGATTTCTGCGTACAATTTTTCTAATTCCATTTTACTTTATTTTATTTTTGAACCTTTAAAGGTTTTCCGTAACTTTGTTACTTAATAATATATATTTCGATGGTATGGTCCAAAACCTAAAATAATGATAAAATATTAAACTTTTTTATAAAAAAAGTGCTTTGTATTTATATACAAAGCACTTTAATTCATAAGTATTTGATAATCAATATTATCCGCAACGACTATAGCCACAAGCAGGGTTTGTACACTGTACGCAACCAGATTCATATTTTAAAGAATGTTGACCACATTCAGGACATGCTTCACCTTTAATTTCATCACCATCTTTAACATATTTTTTCAACATACGTTTAACACCAGATTTCCAAGAAACAACTGTATCACCGAGACTTAAAGTATCAATAAGGTTTATAACATTTGGAATTGGCATTCCATGTCTAATGATACCAGAAACAAGTTTTCCATAGTTCCAATATTCTCTATTGAAGGCTCTATTTAAACCTTTCATTTCTTGTTCGTAACCATCTTTATCAATGTAAAGGAAGTCATATCTTGATGCTTTATATTCTTTTCCTTCTTCATCAATTTTAGTTTCTTTAATTTTCTTAATCCAACCATTTTCTACGAAAGTAGGTATTTGGAATGATTCAAATAAACCAGTAAAGATTTCATAAGGTTTGCCATCCATTGTTCCAACGAAACCAATCCATTTTTCTTTATTGTTTTGGAATCTAAGAATATCACAATCAACTTTTAATGGTCTTTTTGGTGCGTGAGATTCAGATATAATATTATCAACTTTTTTATCTTTGTTTTCTTCTTTTTTATCATTAGTAACAAGAACACCGCTTCTTGAACCATCACGATAAACCGTAATACCTTTACAACCAGATTTCCATGCTTCAAGATAAACTTTAGCAACAATTTCTTCAGTTGTATCATTTGGAAGATTTACTGTTACAGAAATTGAATGGTCAATCCATTTCTGAACTTCGCCTTGCATTCTTACTTTTTCAACCCAATCAACATCATTAGATGTGGCTTTATGGTAAGGAGATTGTTCAATGATTGGTTTAAGTTTTTCATCTGAATAGTTTTTAACTTCTTCAACATTATAATTATTAATTTTCAACCATTTGAAGAACTTAGTATGGAATACATTATATTCTTCCCAAGAATCACCTGATTCATCAATAAAATCAACTCTTGCATCTTTGTCATTAGGATTTATTTTTCTTCTTCTTTTGTAAGATACTGCGAAAACTGGTTCAATACCTGATGTTGTTTGAGTCATTAAAGAAACCGTATTATGACTAACTAATCCATTATCTAATGTGTAATAATGTGTATTTTCTACTTCAAAATCCATAGTATTATTATATGAATCTTCTATGCTTTTAATTTCAAGTTCTTCATATTTAACATTTTTTAAACTTACTATTTCCATTTATTTGTATTATTTTTTGTATTTTATCAAATACTTCAATTAAAGTTTTATTTTTATCTTTCAAATAATCGGTTTCCCATACGACTATTATTTCATTACCATTATCTTTTAATTTTTGTATTCTTTTATTATCTTTTATTCTTATACATTCTGATATATCATCAGTATATATTTTTGGATTTCTGTGCCAGTAATCACCATAAAATTCAACAATGATATTGAAATCTTTTATGAAAAAATCAGGCATAATTATTTTGAATTCATCATCATGTATAAAAAACATATATTCATTTTCTGAAAAATATATTTTTTGTAAATTAAACTTTTTTAATAAATTGAAAAGTTTAAGACAAAATTCATCAGATATTTTTGATCTTGAATTAAAATTGTGAAACTTTGATTTTTGTATATCTATCCATATTTTTTTACCATCAATTTCTCCATATTTATCAATATAATAATTTATTGAATGTGAGTATGTTAATTTATTTTTATAATTTTCCCATCTTTCAGAACCTTCAATATCACCATATAATCTTATAAAATTATCTAATGTTACTGATTTTATTCTATTAGTATTTAAATATTTTTCTTTACCTACAACTTCACCATATTTTTTTATAAATTTATCTAATGATGATGTGTTTTGTCTTTCTGACAATAATTGTTTTGCTTTATTATAATCACCATCACAAATTTCTAAATAATACTCTATTTTAGTATTATGAATTCTATTGTTGTAGTTAGAATTTTTATCATTTTTTATTTTATCTTTAACTACACAATTTAATCTAAATTCGTCAAATTTCTTTTTACCTATTTCTTCACCATATCTAATGATAAAGTTTTCTTTATTTTGTTTAGTTGAGTTTTTCCAATTTTCAAATTTTATATTACCGTCAATATCACCATATTTTTCAATCATTCTTTCCAATGATGTTCCTGGTTTATTTTTAGAATTGAATTTTTTAGTTCCTTCTTCTAAACCAAATTTTATTATACAAGTTTCTAATGTAGATGATCTTAAAAATTTTTTATATTGTATTAACCCAATTTCGTCACCATGTTCTTTTATAAGGTTTTCGTAATGTTCTTTATAACTTATTTTCATTTGACTATAACTCTTTTTTATTTATATATTAAAATAAAAAAGAGTGTTTTAGTCAAAAATTATTTATTTAGTTTGTTTTTTCAATTTCACTTCGTATTTTGTCCCAAATTTAACTCTGATTTTAACCAGTCGTGCTGGTAATGAATATATTCCTGTTTCAGAAATTGAAAAACTTCCCAACCCTCTTTACCAAACTCATTTAATTTATCATCTACTGATATTTTATCACTTCTCATGATTTTAAATATTTCTGTCTTATATTCCCACATATTATTCAACAATTTTTATTATCTTATCAGTTATTTTTAATTCGTCAGTTCTTTTCCAAACTGCATTTTCTTCATCTAATTTAACTAACCACATATGTTTATTTGTTGATTCTGTTGTTGAATTATCAACATATGTTAATTTTTTAGTCTTGTCATAACCATTCCAATACAATTTAGTTATTTTATTTTTATTACCATCAACATCAAAAACATTTATTTCATTTTTCAATTCAAACCAAATATCTTTTTCTTCATTTAATAAATTTATATCAATATCATTCAACAAAAATAAATTTTCCAATGTAATAATACCCTTGTCTGTTTTTATTTTAGTATCTTTAACTAAACAACCAGTTGGTGCAATAGTTAAAAGAGCAATATTTCTACGACCTTCTTTTAATAATTGTTTCAACTCTGGATCTGAATCGGCTAATCTTTTAATGAATACATTATCTTTTTCAAGTTCTGCATCAAATACTTTGAATGAACCTCTTTCTTTTGCCAAATAACAAGAACCTTTATAAACTTCAATCGCTAATGCTTTGTGTATTTTTATTGCAAATTCTGTTGCTTCTGGTGTTCCATATCTCAAACCAAGTGATGCAATCATATCACCTTCGGCAGTGATACCAATACCAGTTCTACGACCATTTTCAGCCATTTGTCCGATTTTAGTCCATAGTTCAATTTCTACATGTTTAATATGGTCTGGTTCTGGATCAGTTTTGATTTTAGCCAATATTTGTTGAATTTTTTCTAACTCTAAATCAATAATATCATCCATAATTCTTTGTGCAATTCTAGAATGTTTTGCGAACAATTCAAAATCAAATTTAGCATCTTTTGTGAATGGATTAATAACATAAGAATATAAATTCAATGCTAATAATCTGCAAGAATCATAAGGACATAAAGGTATTTCTCCGCAAGGATTCGTACTGGTAGTCTTAAAATTAGGATAGCAATCTGGTACTGATTCACGTTGTATAGTGTCCCAGAATAGAATACCAGGTTCAGCAGATTTCCAAGCATTGTAAATGATTTTATCAAAGATTGGTTTTGCGTCTACATCTTTTGTGATTTCTGGTGTTTTTGAGTTGATAGGAAATTGTTGAGTGTATGTTTTATTATCAATAACAGATTGCATAAAATCATCTGTAATTCTCAAAGAAACATTTGCACCTGTAACTTTTCCTTCTGTCATTTTAGCATCCATAAATCTTTCTGCATCTGGATGTTTGATAGAACAAGACAACATTAATGCTCCACGTCTACCATCTTGACCAACTTCTCTCGTTGAGTTTGAGTATCTTTCCATAAAAGATACTAAGCCTGTTGATGTTAAGGCTGAATTTTTAACTGGACTTGAATTAGGTCTTAAGTGTGATAAATCGTGTCCTACACCACCTCTACGTTTCATAAGTTGAACTTGTTCTTGGTCTGTCAACATAATAGAACCATAAGAGTCGTGGTCATTACCGATTACGAAACAATTAGATAAAGAAACTATTTGTTTTGTATTTCCAATTCCTGACATTGGACCACCTTGTGGAACAATATATTTAAAATCTTTAATAACATCAAATATTTCTTCTTCTGATAATGGATTTGTGTAATTCTTTTCAATTCTTGCAATTTCAGATGCAATTCTGTGGTGCATATCTTCTGGTGATTGTTCATAGACATTACCTTGAGAATCTTTTAGTGCATACTTGTTGATCCATACATTTGAAGCTAATTCGTCTCCCTTAAAATATTCCAGTGTTTTCTTTAATACTTCATCTCTACTGTATACTTTTTCGCTCATTATTTTTTGATTATTTTTTTTTTGTAATAAAATATATTATATTGTGAAAATAAAGTTTATTCAATTTAAATAAAATTTATATTTCCTATATCAGTTAGATAGCCTTTATCTTTGAGTTCCAATATAATACCTGTTGCATTTTTCTTATTTAATAATTTAAACATATTAAATATATTGTCTGTGAAATAATAAGAAAGTTCTACGAATATCTCTGATTTAGTATATTTGTGTCCTAATTCTGTTATACACATTTGATAATAATTATTAAATGTTAATTTATTTGGTTTTCTTCTATTTTCTACGAATTCTATTTCTGTTTTTTCCCCAAGAATACTATAAATATCTTGTGTTAAACATTGTTGATAATAATAATCTTCATAGTGTCTTGATTCCATTTCATATGAAGAACCTCTTTCTATATTATAATTATCTGTATCAAAGTCTGGAAACATTGTTGTGTCTTCCATACCTTCTTCAACTTCTTCATCTAATTTACCCATAAAGATTGTATCTCTTTTGAGTGAGTGAGTTCCTTCTAATTTATGTTTATTGGCTGTACCTTTAAACATAATATCAAATTCTGTATCTTCTTCTATTATTGGTTCTGATAATTCCTCATCTATTTCTATATTAATTTCTTCAATAATTTCTTCATCTAATTCTAAATTTGATAAATCAACTTCTACGTTATCATCTTCATCATCATCTATAAACTTTTCTTTGTCTGACATAACTTTGATTTATTTTTTAGATAAAAAATCCAATAATTCTTTTAATTTATTTTCAATTTTATCTTCATAACTAATTCTAAATAATGATATATTATTATCATTACAATAATCTGTTTTTATTTTATCTTTTATTTTTTGTATTTCTAGTGTTTCTTCACCACCAAAAACATAATATGGTGAAAAATGTTGTTTACCATCATATTCAACACAAGTATTATATTCTATTTGGGCAAGTTATAATAACGGGTATTCTATTATTCACATATATAGTTTTTGAATAATCATAAAAACCATTATGTTTAATGTTTGATAAACGTATAAAATCTTCTGTACTTCTTTTATTATGTGGTATCATTATTTATATATTATTTTATGCGGCACCAACGAATTCGTCATTTTCCATTGTTAAAAAATCTTGGTGGAAATTAAAACGAACTTGTTCGCCTTTATGCTCTCCACTTCTAAGTTTTAATATTTTTAATCTATATAGATTATTTTTTTTCATTTCAGGATTTCTAATAATAGCCCAGACAGAATCCGCAGTTTCTGCGATAGCCTTTGATTCTGGTATATTTTTTAAATCAATATCATTACCACCCCACACACTTTTTTCAGTTTGTGTTGCTGTAATTACACAACAATTATGTTTATCTGCGACATATCTTAAACCTTCTGCAAAATGTTTTCCTTTTAAGAATAACATATTTGAAAAATCTAAACCTTTTTCAAGTCCCATTAAAGAAATATAGTCAATAATAACCATATTTATTTTAACACCTTTAGATTGTTCAAGTTTATGTATATAGTTATCAATATCTGTAATAGTACAATCTGATGTATTATATTTTTTAACAAATATTTTACCTGGTTTTGAGTTAAATAAACCACCATTCATATTTTTTAATGAATTTAGTTTATTTTTCATAAAAATGGTATCTTTTGCTTTTTCATCGTAATCATCTGCAGGAATTCTTAATCTCATTGCACCAATACGTTTCATAACTTTTTGAGAACCCATTTCTAATGTAATATACACAACATTAGCACCTTGGTCTGCGGATTTAACCGCCATGTTCGCCATCCACATTGATTTACCACCGTTAGTTTCAGCCATTAAAACATTTAGTGATGCTTGGTCCCAACCACCAGATAATATTTTATCTAAACAACTCCAACCTGTGGAAATCTTTCTACTTGTATCTGTAACTTTGTGTGATTCAGGATCATCAAAATCTTCTCCTAAATCGTTATCATCATCACCAATAAGTGATGCTTCATTAAACATATTTTTGATTTTTGCAGCAACATCTACAACATTATCATAATTAATTTCTTCTAATCCTCTAATATATTCTACGCTTTTTAATACATTATTTTTTGTTAAATTTGATAATTTCCATGCCTTAAATTTATTTGAAATCCATCCATCTTCATAAGAAGAATTGTCGCCTTTAAGCAACATTTTTATTAAATTATCTTCTATTTTTTTATCAACATCATTTAATTTAACCATTGCAAGAATTTGTTGTGGTGTAGGAACATTTTTACTCTTACTCACAACATATTCGTCTCTAACTATTTGATATACGAATTGTATATCATCATTTTTAAAATAATAAGGTTCTACTTTTAAGAACTGCTCAGCATTATCTAAAATCCAATGGAAAAATACTTTTTCCATTCCAATATTCATTTTTTCTGCCAAATATTTATTAATTATTTTTTTACATATTTGATATATGTTATTGTTCTTGTTATATGGTATTTTATATAAAATGTTTATTTTTTATAAAAATGTTGTTAAAAAAACATTTTTGACTTTTATCATTTAATATATAAAAGAAAAGATTAAATAATATGAGTAGACCAAAAATAAAACAAGACGAAAAGAAAAAATCTTTTTCAATAACTCTTAGTCCAGAAATGATGAAAAAGTTGGAAATAATTTCTAATAGATCATCACTAATAGAAGAATTATTAAAAAAATATTTTATAGAAAATGAGAAGATTAACTAATGAAGAATTTATAGAAAAATCAAAGAAAATAACAAACAATATTGATTATAGTCTATTAAAATATATTTCAAATAGGAAAGATGTAACATTAATTTGTAAAATACATAATCATAAATATGAACAAAATGCAGGCGACCATTTAAATGGTCAATGTGGATGTTGTTATTGTAATAATAAAAGAAAAGATAAAAATACAATTATAAAAGAATCTATAGAAGTACATGGAGATTTATATGATTATAGTAATATAAATGATTATGTATCTGCTCATGATGTTATGATAGTTTTTTGTAATAAACATGGAAATTTCAACACAACACCAAACATACATATAACTAAAAAATGTGCGTGTAAAAAATGTTCAGATGAAAAACAAAAGTTAGAACTAGATATATTTATAAAAGAATCTAATGAAATTCACAATTACGATTATGATTATTCTCTAGTTGAATATAAAAATTCACACACAAGAGTAAATATTATATGTAAAAAACATAGTTATATATTTAAACAAACTCCATCAAATCATCGTAATTTAAAGCAGGGTTGTCCAATTTGTGGAAACATAAAAAGAAGATTAGCATCAATAAAATATACAGAAGAAAAAATATTACATGGATATCCGTTAATACCAAATTTCAATAAAGATGCTTGTAAAGTTTTTGATGAAATATCTTTAAAAGAAAATATTCATATACAACATGCAATGAATGGTGGAGAATATTATATTGAAGAATTAGGTTATTGGTTAGATGGTTATGATAAAGAAAATAATATCGCATATGAATTTGATGAAAAATATCACGAAACACAAAAACAAAAAGAAAAAGACATTATTAGACAGAATGATATAGAACAATATTTAAAATGTTCATTTATTAGAATAAAATAAAAAGTGGTGAAAATTATTCACCACTTTTATTTAGTTTTGTTTAGTCAAAAAGTTGACCATCGTTTTCTGAATCGATATCAAAATCTGTATCTTCTTCAAATTCTTCATACATTTCATCCATTTCTTTTGCTGTATTTTCAATATCTTCTTGTGAAGCATAAGAGAAATAATCAATAGCGATTGGATCAATAATTTTTAAAATATCCATTGTGAATATTTTAGATGTAAACAATTGTTTGTCATAGAAAGTTTTATCTAAATGTTTTACATACCATTTACCAGCAGAAGGTTTGTAAGTGATTTCACCAGTTTTCTTATCAACTTCTGGTTTAACTTTTGCTATACCAATTTTTTCAAAGTTTTCAGGAGTACAGAACATTTCTAATCCAGTGAATTTATTTGTACCAGTTGAGTGGTTAATTTCAAACTTGATTTTCTTTGGTTTAGCATTTCTATTTTTTCTTGCCAATGCTGTAACAATAATACCAGATGCACCTAAATCGTTTTCATCTTCATTACCAGTTTTAAGTTTTGCTTTTGTCAAGTAAACAATAGTTGATGCAGAGTAGTCAACACCTTTACCACCAGATTGAATTGCCTTTGGAAATAAATCTTGTGACATATATTGGTGATTAGTACAAATCATAGGAATATCAAGGTAACCTAAGTCAGAGTTGATAATTCTAAATAAAGATTTGATTGCTTTTGCTCTACTCATATCGGCTTTTGATTTACCTTCAACTGCATCTTCAACTTCTTTAACTGATGCTAATTGTCCAATAGAATCTAAGAAGATAATAGTTTTGTCAATTTCAACACCTTTCATTTTTTGTTGTTTAAGACCGTCAAGGAATTGAGAAAGCATAAATTTGATATCTTCAACTTTGTTAGAACGTATTAACATAAATCTTTCTGGTGATATGTCAATACCAAATTGTTCAAGGTCGCCAAGTTCTACGGAAAACTCTGTGTCAATGTAAATTACGTTGTAATTTTCTTTTTTCTGTGCGTTACGAGCAATATTGTAACATAGGTAAGATTTACCAACAGATTCTTCACCAACGAAGATTGTAATACGATTTTTTGAAATTCCACCATTAAGGATTGATTTTGATAGAAGTGCATTTAACATATAGATGTCAGTATCTATCCATGTTTTTTCTTTAACTTTTTCTTCTATTACAATAGCGGTTTTCTTGGAGATTGTTTCCATCATTCCTCTCATGTCTTTGAAAGAGAAACCAGGACTTTTTGTTTGTTTCGCCATTTTCAGGTTATTATTTTTTAAGAGCATAACTCTTTATAATCTCTATATTTATATAAAAATGTTATAAAAGTTTATCTTTTTTTGCTAAATTATTGATTGGACTCAAGAACACTAATATATAA
>Ga0268283_1001079_pt1 | contig 13976 bp, 17 predicted proteins | sample saktaG_13_FD_190140 | JGI IMG/M metagenome (GOLD analysis project Ga0268283, IMG submission 190140) | Saline water microbial communities from Sakinaw Lake, British Columbia, Canada - sak_2013_06_06_36m | ecosystem: Environmental > Aquatic > Non-marine Saline and Alkaline > Saline ... | reverse complement strand
AAAAATGGTTACAGTGCATATCCACAGAGATTTTAAAATGCCTCATAACCATTTGATTTTTTTAATATTAGGCGATCACGCCAAAGTCAGGAGAGCCTTTTTAATATCAGTGGTTCCGAATTTATAGAGTTGTTTGTGGGTGTCGGTGCTGCCCGTGTTCGCGAGTTATTTGAACAGGCACGCAGCAAAGCGCCTTGCATCATTTTTATTGATGAACTGGATGCTATTGGCCGCTCTCGTGGTGGCCCGGTGGTAATGGGTGGGCACGATGAACGGGAGCAAACACTAAACCAGTTGCTGACTGAAATGGACGGCTTTGATACCTCGGTTGGCGTGGTGGTTATGGCTGCGACTAATCGCCCCGAAGTGCTGGATAAAGCACTGTTACGCTCTGGTCGCTTCGATCGGCAGATTGTCGTGGATAAGCCGGACTTACAAGATCGTATCGAAATACTCAAGTTGCATACCAAAGCCATGACCTTGGCTGAAAATATTGATATTTCAGTTGTTGCAAAACGCACGCCGGGCTTGGTGGGTGCTGATTTGGCCAATATCGCCAACGAAGCAGCGATTATGGCGATACGGGTCGACCATGATAAAGTTGAAATGGAAGATTTTGAAGCAGCTATTGATCGCATACTCGCCGGACCCGAAAAGAAAAATCGCGTCTTAAATCCGGATGAAAAACGCCGTGTCGCTTACCACGAGGCAGGGCACGCACTGGTTGCGGAGCATGTGCCCACAGGACAGCCGGTGCATAAAATTTCTATTATTCCCAGGGGCGTTTCAGCGCTGGGTTTTACCTTACAATTACCGGTTGAAGAAAAGTTTTTGTTAACAGAGCCTGAGCTAAAAGATCAAATAGCGATTTTACTGGGTGGACGTATGGCGGAAGAAATTGTGTTGGGTAGTCCCTCAACCGGTGCCCAGAACGATCTTGAAAAAGCCAGTGATATTGCCCGTAACATGGTTTGCAGTCTGGGCATGAGCAAAAAACTGGGGCCTTTGACTTATGGCAAGCGCCAGCAGCTTCAGTTTTTGGAAACAGAAGTCTCTGAATATCGCAATTACAGTGATGAAACTGCACGCATTATTGATACAGAAATAATGGAACTGGTTGGCGAGGGTGAAATACGCGCCCGAGAAATTATCACTAAAAATAGTGTTATTCTAGAAAGGTTGGCCAACTTGTTACAGGAAAAAGAAGTGATTAACCGGGAGGAAATGATCGCCTTGTTTGAGAGTCAGTAAAATCCAACTTCGCTTTAAAATGCCCGTCAGTTAGTAATGGTTAAGCTGTTAAAAATAGCACACGGATTTAACTGATGGACACGGATAAGGGACGCTTTTAATCTTATGTCTATATTACTTGTTAGGCACTTAAGACATTTTTCGACTAAAAATAAAATCCGTTGAAACCCCTATAATCCGTGTCATCCGCGTTCCATGATTGAAGTCAATATCGACTGAGTAATCAATTTTTTACAAAGAAAGTCAGATAGTTATTAAGTAAGATGCACTTAATTAACAACTACTGTTCGAGGTGTCAGCTATTTTTACCGTATACTATTGCTTTGTAACTCATTTTAAAAATCAGCATTATCCGTTGATATTGGCTGAATTTTTTTACCAGAGGTTTTGTAATGTCTTTCGCTCAACTCGGTTTAACCGAGGAACTCCTTAAAGCCGTAGCCGATCAGGGCTATATAACCCCTACACCGATACAACAAAAAGCCATTCCCTTAATCCTTCAAGGCAAGGATATATTGGCCGGCGCACAAACGGGTACCGGAAAAACCGCCAGTTTTACGTTGCCGTTATTGCAACGACTGGCTGAAAATCATGACCCACATCAAAAACCGCACGTTGTCCGCGCCCTTATTTTAGTGCCCACCCGTGAATTGGCCGCCCAAGTTTATGAAAGCGTCAAAACTTACGGCGCATATTTACCCTTGCATGTAGAAGCAGTCGTGGGAGGTGCCAGTATTGGCATACAAACCCGTCAATTAAGACGCGGTTGCGATATCGTGGTAGCAACGCCCGGACGGTTGATTGACCATGTACTGAAGCGCAATGTCAATCTTTCTCATGTGGAAATGCTGGTGCTGGATGAAGCGGATCGTATGCTTGATATGGGTTTTATGCCTGATATTAAGCAAATTATGGCGCTAATACCCAAAAAACGGCAAAGTCTGTTATTTTCAGCCACCGTACCCAATGCCATCAAATCATTGGCAGCCCAGCTTCTGAACAATCCTGTTGAAGTCGAAGTTGCCAAGCAAAATGCGACCGCAGAAAATGTCACAGAGCGGGTTTATGGCATCGACCGCGAGCATAAACGCGCCTTATTGTCGTACCTGATTGGCAGCAATAACTGGAAACAGGTTCTGGTCTTTGTGCGCACCAAGCATGGCGCTGATCGACTGGAAAAACAGTTGATTGAAGATGGTATCCGCACCACGGCGTTGCATGGCGATAAAACCCAAGGTGCACGCAACAAAGCACTGGAATATTTTAAAACAGGCAAGGTATCGGTGTTGGTTGCAACCGACATTGCGGCACGCGGGTTGGATATTGATGATTTGCCGCATGTGGTTAATTTTGATTTGCCGCAAGTCCCCGAAGATTATATACACCGCATTGGTCGTACCGGCCGCGCCGGTTCAAGTGGAGAAGCCTTGTCGCTGGTTTGTCCGGAAGAAGCTTACTATCTGGTGGAAATAGAGAAATTGCTCAAACGGCAAATTCCACGCGTCGCTGATACCGGCTACGAGCCTGTTTCTTTGAAGATTATCGACGCACCTAAAAAGAACGCTGCCAATAAAGACACCGGCAAAAAAGATTTACGCCATTCTAAAAAACCCGCCGCCCGTGCAGCAAAACCTGCTGACAGCAAACGCTCTGATAGTAAGCGTATCGAATCCAGAGGCCAAGGACGCTCAGGATCAAGAGGCAAAGCATAGCACCCCGATAGCCAATGCCGTTAAGTTAAGTGCTTCTTGGCAAGATAAACCGTTTGCTGAGCGGAGCCGAAGCCGGAAAAATCGCCTCGACTCCGCTCAGCCAACGGATTAGCTTAATGACATTGCGCCGATAGCCGTCGAGTTACATTATCAAAGTTCAACACACATAAATTCGTTCATCCTATGCTTGTTAAAGGATGAATGGATTTACTGCTGTACCAATATCCAGGGTTTAACCACAACTGCCCAAACGTCAGCATCTGTTTTTAGCCATTCAAGCGCCTGTTGATCAGATACCAGGGTGATTTGATTGCTTTGCAGCCATTGTGCAACCTGATCTTTATTATCGATAGAAAACTGATAGGCAACATCAACCAAATCTAGCGGGGCTGCAAAAAATACTGCTGTGCCACTGGCAAAAAAACGCTGCAATTCTTTCCAGGCAATTTTTGATGTTTCCAGGTTTACTTTTTCCTTGGTAATATCGGCACAGTTTGACTCATTCATGGTTTAAAATTAATGGTGTCGTTAGAAGTAGAGCTGTTATTCTATAACAATTTTGACCATTAACCACTCAGTCAGGAGTAAAAGTAATGTCGTTGTTAGACTCATTCACCAAAAAATCCAAACTCAATGCAACCATCAAGCAAACTGCGCTGGCACGTAAAAGTGAAGGCAGTACCGCTGACGCCCTGTTTAAAGCCGCTTATCAAGGCTATGCAGAGGTCTTGCATGACGATCCATTGCGAGCGGAAGCGTTATATAACTGGGGCTTTGCTTTATTACATCAGGCAAAAATTAAAATGGGTGATGAGGCGACCAACCTTTATCAGGATGCCATCCAAAAATTCGCTTTTTGTATGCTGATTAATCCCGATTATCTGGGGTCTGCCATTAATGGCGGTGTGGCTTACATGGATTTGGCCCGGCTTAAAAAAGTAAAACCGGATGATACGCTGTACGAATTGGCCAAAAAACAATTTGAAAAAGCCAATGCGATTCAAGCCGGAACAGCCTCTTACAATCTGGCCTGTATTTATGGTTTACAAGGCAATAAAGACGAGTGCCTGAAGGCACTGGAAAAAGCCCGCGATAGAGGTGCTTTGCCGGAAGCTGGCGAAATTCTAAATGATCCGGATCTGGCTGGCATTAAAGAACAGGATTGGTTTGTAGCCTTTATGGAAGCGTTAAACAAAAAAGCTGAAGTAGAGCCTGAAAATAAAGAACCCGTTATTAAGTCTACCGATTCTAAATGGAAATTGGTTGAAAAGAATTTTGAGCCAGAAGAAACAGCCGCTGAACAAGCAACGGTTACTGAAAAGAGCGAGGCTGAAGAAAAATAATTTTTAGCAGGGCGGGTGTAAGTAATCATTCAAAAGTCTTTTAACATTTCTTAACATGATAAAGTGCTTGCAGTAACCAGACCATAAGAAGTTGACTGCATTTTTTTTGTTAAAAGACTTTTGATCACCTACTTATCAGTGTAGCTACCCTATGCTCACTGCCATTAAGTTAAGATGTTCGCTGAGCGGAGTCCAAGCGATTTTGCTGGCTTCGGCTCCGCTCAGCCAACGGTTTGTCTTGCCAAAAGGTGCTTAACTTAATTGCATTGACACCCTATGCAGGGTTAGTTATCTTGCCTTTACATTGAATAACACGCAGCCAATAATGCCTGCATCTTGGCAAGTCCCAATTTACGCGTTAACTCAATGTTTCGTTGCGGGATGTCTTCAGTATGTGGGTAGGTGTCTACTGCCCTGTCAATGCTGGTTTCCCGCAATAAATGTAGCATAGGATAGGGCGATCGGTTGGTGTAATTAGCCGCATCGTCTTGTTTGGCACCTTCAAAACAATAATCAGGATGAAAGCTGGCTAGCTGATAAATACCCTCGTAGTCTTCTACCAGCAATAACTCTTCAGCAAGTTCAACAAAATCCAGGTAATCGTCAAAGCAGATAAAAGGCTGGTCATAAATAATGAGCGTGGTTTCAATGTCGGCATCGCTATTCAAACGATCACATTCCAGCATTAAATTTGACAGACAGCTTTCAATGTCTGTGTCGTGACTGGCGACAAAACGAATACTGCTACGCTCCAGTTCACGTTTGGCGAACGGACAAATACTGTATTCAATAATGATGGTTTTTAACCAGTTTTGGGTGGCTACTATTAATTGTTGGTCTTTATTATCCATGGCTTACGGTATTTTACGATGCATCTATATAGGTTGTCGCTATAATAGCAAATTTTAAGTTAACTGCCTTCCCAATCACAAAAAAACATGACCTTATTATTATTTAAATTACGCGGTGTACCCGAAGATGAAGCGGATGAAATCCGCGAATTATTAACTGCGCAGGACATCGATTTTTATGAGACATCTGCCGGTAACTGGGGCATGTCTATGCCGGCGTTGTGGCTAAGGGATGCGGTTGATCTGGAAAAAGCAAGGTACTTGCTTAACGATTATCAACAACAACGATTTCTGACTTCGCGCGAGGATTATTTGCAGCGAAAAAAATCCCATCAGCAGCAGACTTGGCTAAAATCGTTTAAAGAAAAGCCGTCACTGTATTGTGCTTATCTATTTGCGATGGGGCTGGTTATTTATGTATCCGTTAAATTGTTGCTGGAATTGGGCTTGTAAGGGTGGGTTAAAATGAGACAGTGTCACCAATTAAGGTTAGAATACGGCGATAAAATCACGGCGGTATGGTGTTGGCAAGCATATCGGGTGAATAAACCAACTATAACAAAAGGACAGCTGAATGACTGAGATAATTGAAGTACCGAGTCCTTTTTGCGGTATTGGCACGGATGATTTGATCATCAGGGTTGAGGGTGTATCGCTAAAAGTAATTGAGAATGGCTGTGCGGTTAATACGCCGGCATTTGAACAGCCGATTACCGACATCAGTGCCCGCGTTGACGGCAAAGCCGTGAGTCTGGAGGTTGCCATCGCCAAGGCTGCGGCTTTATTAAAAGACACGCGTCTGCCGGTAATCGGTGGTTGTGCGACGGATGTTAACGGGATGCGCGGCTTGTTGGCCTTGGCTGATCGTTGTGGTGCCGTGGTCGATAATATTAATTTTACCGGTGCCCGTAATAACTTTTTGGCGCTGCAAGATTCAGGCTGGATGAACACCACGCTGGCGGAAGTTAAAAATCGCTGTGATTTTTTGCTGGTGGTCGGTACGGATTTGGAAGTTTTTGCGCCGCGCTTTTTTGAACGTTATCTGTGGAATAAAGAAGCCATGTTTCTGGATGATACCCGTCAGCGTAGCGTTATTTATTTAGGCAAAGCGCCATCGGGTGATGCTTCAACCTCACCCAACGGTCAAAAAGCCCAGGTGTTTGAATGTGCCATTGAAGATTTGCCGGAAGTGGTTGCCGTATTGAGAGCGTTGGTAAAAGGGCTACCAATACGCGCTACTTCGGTTTGCGGAATAGCGGTGGCTGATCTGCAAAGTATTGCCGATAAATTTAAAGCGGCCAAGTACGGTGTGGTGACTTGGGCTGCGGGTGCTTTGGCCTACCCTCAGGCAGAATTGACCGTGCAGACCGTGTCAGAAATGATTAAAGATATTAATGATCAAAACACCCGCTGTTCCGGTTTGCCTTTGGCAGGTAAAGACGGCGATCAAACCGCCAATCAGGTTTGCGGCTGGACAACAGGCTATCCGGCACGCACCCGTTTTAGTGCGGGCTATCCTGAATATGACCCGTTTTTAAACGATAGCAACGTGTTGCTGGCAAACGGTGAAGCGGATGCCTTGGTTTGGGTGCATGCCTTTAATGTTAAGGCAGTGCCGCCGATAACGGCACTGCCCACTATTGTGGTCGGTCGCTCAGGCATGATTTTCGCAAAAGAACCGGCGGTGTTTATTCCCGTCGGCACTCCGGGTATTGATCACGCCGGTCATGCCTATCGCATGGATAACGTGGTCGCCATTCGCTTAAAAAAGTGTCGCGATTCCGGTTTACCTAGTACGGCTGACGTACTGAATGCCATTGAACAAGCAATACAATTAATTTAGGTTGGGTTACTTTTAAGGAAATACCATGCTATTGACTTCTGTTACCAGCAAAGGGCAAATCACTATTCCCAAAACTATTCGTCAGCAATTAGGAATTCGCAAAGGCTGTAAAATACAAGCCACTGTGGTAGGTGACCATATTGAATTACATCTTGGTGAGGTAATACATGAACAGCCCACCACTGGTTTTGCCATGCTAAAAAGCAAGCGCACCGCCGTGCCAGCCGATTTTGACCCTGCCAGTTTATTAAACCATGATAGGACTTGATACCAATATCCTAGCACGGTATTACATACAGGACGAAGCCGATAAGGAAGCCGAAAAGCAACATCAGCTAGCACGGACACTGATAGAATCCGGACAAGCTTTAATGGTTTGTAAAACGGTTATGCTGGAGTTTGAATGGGTGATGCGAGGTTATTATCATTTTTCAGCGACTGAGATTGTCGCTGTTTTTAAACACTTATTATCACTTGAGACTGTTAGCTTGGAAGATAGAGCCAGTATTCAACAGGCGGTTGCCAACTTTGAAGCAGGCTTTGATTTTGCCGATGCCTTGCATCATGCCAGTTATATAAACTGCGACAATGTGGCTTCTTTTGACGACAAAAAGTTTGCCAAACGTGCTACGCGTCTTGGTTTAAATCCTGCTGTGATAGTGCCAAAATAACTACGTTGTCTTTTATAGCGCATTCTGCCTAATTCTAAACTATCGGCTAATACGCTATACTCCCCAACACAAAACGCGTTTTAAGGAAACACCATGTTAATAAAACTCACCGGCGGTAAACTCTATGATCCAGCAAGCGGGGTTGATGGACAGCTGCAAGATATTTATATTCAAGACGGGCGGATTGTTAAAGCGCCGACTGAAGCGCTTCAAATTGATAAAGAATACGATTTAAAAGGCAAAGTCGTCATGTCCGGCGCGATTGATATGCACACGCATATTGGTGGGGGTAAAGGCAACATTGCTAGAACCTTGTTGCCGGAAGATCATCGGCAAGATCCCGTCCAGCGCAGCGACATTACCCGTTCCGGCTGTGGTCATGCCATGCCCAGTAGCTTTGTAACGGGCTATCGTTATGCGGAAATGGGTTATACCGCCGGGTTTGAACCGGCTGTATTGCCGATTAATGCGCGACAAGCCCACATGGAAATGGCGGATATCCCGATTCTGGATAAAGGCGGTTATGTCATGATGGGCAGTGATGATTATTTACTGCGCCTGTTGACAGCCAAAAAAGACCAAAAAGCCATTAATGATTATGTGGCCTGGACGATGCATTCGGCCAAAGCTATCGGCGTTAAAGTCGTTAATCCCGGTGGTATTAACGCGTTTAAATTTAACCAGCGTAAGCTGGATTTGGATGAGCAAAACGCACATTATGGCGTGACGCCGCGTGACATTTTGCGCGTGCTGGCAACGGCCGTTAAAGAAATTGGTGTGTCGCACCCCCTGCATGTCCACGGCTGTAATTTGGGTGTGCCCGGTAATATGCAAACCACGCTGGACACTATTCAGGGCATCGGCGGCTTGCCCATGCACTTGACGCATATTCAGTTTCATAGCTACGGCACCGAAGGCGATTTTAAATTTTCATCCGGTGCGGCGCAGATTGCCGAAGCGGTCAACAAAAATAAAAATATCACCATTGATGTGGGTCAAATTTTGTTTGGTCAAACCGTTACGGCATCGGGCGATAGTATGCGGCAACATGCCAATCATAAACATGCCAGTCCCAATAAATGGGTCACCATGGATATTGAATGTGATGCGGGTTGCGGTGTGGTGCCTTTTAAATACAAAGATAAAAACTTTGTTAATGCCTTGCAGTGGGCGATTGGTTTGGAAACCTTTCTATTGGTTGATGACCCATGGCGTATTTTCCTGACGACCGACCATCCTAACGGGGCACCGTTTACCAGTTATCCGCATTTGATACGCCTGTTAATGGATAGAAGTTTCCGTAATGACGTGTTGTCAACCATTCATCCAGAAGCCCAAAAAATGACCACGCTGGCCTCCATTGAACGTGAATATACGTTACAGGAAATCGCCATTATGACGCGTGCCGGCGCCGCTAAATTGATTGGTTTAAAAGACCGGGGCGGTTTAAGTGCAGGGAATTGGGCAGATATTACGGTTTATACGGATAATAACGATAGACAAAAGATGTTTGAAAAGCCTGATTATGTGTTCAAAGACGGTCAATTAGTGGTCGTTGACGGCAAGGTGGTTTCTACCAAATGGGGGACAACCCATGTTGTTAAACCTGACTTTGACCCCTCGGTAGAAAAAGGCTTAAAAGATTATTTCGATCGTTTTCTGACCATGAAACTGGGTAACTTTAAAATGAGTGATGATGAAATTACTGAGGATGGACGGGGGAGTATTACCGTGCATCCGTTGAAAGACTCAAGCGTATAACTTAGGCGTAGGTTAGGGACGTTATGCGTCCCAATATTTGGATATACCTTTAATTCTGTTGGCCATTGACAACATCAACTCAACTTATTTAACTTACGAGCTTTATGACTGATATTAAGAATCAACAACTGCTATATCACCTGACATCGATAAAAAACATAGCAAGTATTCTTGAGCATGGTCTTAAACCAAGAAATGCGATGAGTGAATTTGTTGATGTTGCAGATAGTGAAATTTTGAAATCGAGAAAATTGTATTCATTAGAAACATATGTTCCTTTTCACTTTTTTGCAAGAAATCCATTCGATGGAAGAGTTCAAAAAGACCGACCTAATGAAAAATTTGTGGCTCTTCTGACTTTGGCGTGATCGCCTAATATCAAAAAAATCAAATAGTTATGAGACATTTTAAAATCTCTGTGGATATGCACTGTAACCATTTTTTAGCACCTAAAATGCTATACCAAGAGTAGGTATTTATTAATTCGTAGATAAAACAATCAGTTAACAATATTACAAAAACGAAAAAGTGGTTATTATTTTATAATCTGCCAAGTGATTAATAGGCATATCATATTGTTTTTTAAGTATTTTATTGATCACGCCAAAGTCAGAAGAGCCAAATTTGTTCTTATTGCAGTACATCGTAAGTTTGCGAAAAGCCAAGATTGGCAGATTATTCCATGCCACCCACTTGCAAATGTTGCAATAGAGCTTTTGAGTTATGAAAAAGGGGTTAACGAAATTAACTGGGAATTAATGAATTCCAGAGACTATCATAATGAAGAATGCAAAAGTACTTGTATGGCAGAATGTTTATCACCTGATACAGTCCAAACAAAAGATTTTCACGCCATCTATGTGTGCTGTTCAGAATCGAAAGAAATTGTGAGAGAACTCATGCGGAATAAAAAATTAACTTTTCATTTAAACGAGCAATTAGAAATGTTTGTCAAATGATCGAATATATTACTGGCGATATGCTTAAAACAAAGGCGCAAGCCTTGGTTAATACCGTGAACTGTGAAGGTTACATGGGGAAGGGCATTGCCTATCAATTTAAGCTGGAATATCCAGAGAATTACAAAATATATAAATTAGCCTGTGCCAAAAGAGAATTTAGACCAGGCAATATCCTCATATGCAAAGAAAATAACAAAGTTGTTGTCAATTTTCCAACCAAGGATGAGTGGCGAAAAAAGTCAGAATATAGCTACATTGAAAATGGACTGGATGAATTAATAAAAAAAATTTCTGAATACAATATTACATCTATAGCCATTCCACCTTTAGGCTGTGGTAATGGGGGGTTAGATTGGAGAAAAGTAAGGGAGCTAATTCATTCAAAACTGAAGGCAATTGAGAGTTTGGATGTATATGTATATGAGCCATCAAAGTATTATGTAAGTAAACCTACATTAGCACCGAAACTTAGTCTTTCACATTGCGTACTCATGGAAATAAAAAAAAGTTTAAATAGATTTTCAAAGTTCAGGCTTCAAAAAACTGCATATCTAATTAACACATTAAATGGTGAGGAATATTTTAATTTTGATGCCTATAAATATGGGCCGTACTCTCATGCTATAGATGTCTTGAGTACAAATATTAAGGAATTTCAAAGTTATCACAATTTTTCAACTTCTGACGCTCTTACTTTTGCAAAGAAGACACTGACTAGTCATGATTTTGACAGAAACTTAGACAAGTTTAGAGCATTGGCTAAACAAGCATCAAAAGTTGTTGATGAAATTTCTTCTGATGAATATTTAGAATTATTCACTTCGATAATTTACCTGATAAAAAACTCAGAAAATCCTACATACGAAAACTTAGTCATAATGCTTAATTCTTGGTCGCCACGAAAGAAGAAGATAGCAGAAAATATTTCAATTGATGAATGTATATTGGATCTTGAAAGAAAAGGATTTATTAAATTAAATATATTTGGTGAGTATGAGGCTCCTGGTAAATAGAGCCTCGTATCCGAGGTGATGGAACAATAAAATGGCGACTAATCTACTTATACAAACAACACATCAGGAAAAATAATATGCCAACCACCCTTCTTGCCGAGACTGCCGCGAGTCTCTCAGAATTAAAAAATGATCCAATGGCGACTGTAGCGGCTGGCGATGGTTTTCCTGTGGCTATTTTTGACCATGATGAACCTGCTTTTTACTGCATTCCGGCTAAAGCTTATGAAATGCTGATGGATAAGTTGGAAGATGTCGAGTTGGCGGCAATCGTTGAATCAAGAAAATGTCAGGCTGAAATAGAAGTGGCTTGGGATGAGCTTTAAACTGCGCTTTAAAGAACAGGCACTGCAAGAATGGCATAGTCTCGATCATTCTATTCGTGAGCAGTTCGCAAAAAAATTGCACACATTAAAGGACAATCCGCGTATAGAAAACTCAAGACTCAGTGGTATGAAAGACTGTTACAAAATAAAACTGCGGAAAGCCGGTTTCAGACTTGTTTACGAGGTACGTGACCAAGAACTTATAATTTTAGTAGTGGCAATTGGCAAGCGGGAGCGCAATGCTGTATACAAAATGGCAGCAAAGCGACTATAAGCTTAAAAAGCTAAAATACTCAACACCAGAAAAAAATTAACAATGAGCATAACAATATGATTATTAACGGTGTAACCATAGATGTAACGTTTGCAGAAGCGTTTCCAATGAAAGCCACCCGCGCCATTATCACGGCGCAAAATGAAAAGTGGGCGCTGATTTCAGCGCAGGCCATGACGGGCTTTGCCACATCGGTCATCGCTTGTGGTTGCGAAGGCAGTATTGAGCGGATTTTAGATCCGTCAGAAACGCCCGATGGCCGTCCCGGTGTAGCAATTATGATATTTGCCATGGGCGGCAAAGGGCTGGCCAAACAACTTGAAACCCGGGCAGGGCAATGCGTGTTAACCTCGCCGACGGCGGCATTATTTGCCGGTATTGATGGCGGTATTAGAATTCCGCTGGGTAAAAACCTGCGTTATTTTGGTGATGGCTTTCAGGTGTCCAAGCAAATTGGCGGTAAACGTTACTGGCGTATTCCGGTGATGGATGGTGAATTTTTGACTGAAGCGACCACCGGTCAGGTCGATGCGATTGGCGGCGGTAACTTTTTGGTGTTGGCCGAGTCGCAACCGCAAGCACTGGCCGCCTGTGAGGCTGCGATTGAAGAAATGCGTAAAATACCCAATGTGATTATGCCTTTTCCTGGCGGCGTTGTCCGTTCAGGTTCTAAAGTCGGATCAAAATACAAAACCTTGGGTGCATCAACCAATGATGCATTCTGTCCGACCTTAAAAGGCATGACCAAAACAGAGTTATCACCCGAGATTGAATCGGTCATGGAAATTGTTATTGATGGCTTAACCAAAGAAGACATCGCCAAAGCCATGCGGGTGGGCATTCAGGCGGTCTGTGATTTGGGTGCTCAGAATGGCATCAAACGCATTAGTGCGGGTAATTATGGTGGCAAACTGGGGCCGTTTCATTTTCATTTACAGGAGATTATGGCATGAGCGCTTTAACCTTTACGTTAAAACACAGAACCGATCAACGTGTCGATATGTCGCCGCTGGTATGCCATCTTTTAAAAGACTTGGCCTTGGCTGATATTGGGGCGTTAACATTGCAAAGCGGTAAACGCAAATTGCGGGTTGATGAATTATTTGCCATTGACGGCTCTGATACACAAAACATCATTATCAACAACAGTGTTGATAACCTCGATTTTATTGGTAAAGAACTCGACGGCGGTTGCATCAGTGTCGTGGGTGATGCGGGCGCTTATTTGGGTTTTGGCATGAAAACGGGCGAGCTTAAGGTATCGGGTAATGCCGGACTGTACGCGGCGTGTGAAATGAAAAAAGGCTATCTGGAAATTGTCGGCAATGCCGGTGATTTTTTAGGAGCGGCACTGCCAGGCAATAAAATGGGCATGAAAGGCGGCACCATTCTGGTTAAAGGCAATGTCGGTCAACGTGCGGGTGATCACATGCGTCGTGGCAATATTTTGATTGAAGGCAATGCCGGTGATTATTGCGGCTCACGCATGACCGCAGGAACCATTGCCGTGATGGGTCAAACGGGTCGGTATTTAGGCTATGCCATGCGCCGTGGTACCTTGTTGCTCTGGAATCAGCCGCAGCTATCTGCCAGCTTTAATGATTGCGGCGCACACACCCTGGCATTTTTACCGATCTTGTTTGCGTCATTTAAGCCGCTTAATTCCCGGTTTGCCGATGAGACTAGCGCATTTAACCGTGTCCAGCGTTACGCAGGTGATATGTCGGAAATGGGTCGTGGTGAAGTGTTGGTAAAGCTTTAATTAATTCGGATGACAGTGTTTGGCGATTTGTTATCGTCAAACCTGCTTCAATCGAGGGGGGCTTAAACGCTTAAAAAGTGCATCTCCCGCCTGCGTCGTTATATGCTTTCGTCCTTGAACCGGAGGTTCAAGTGGGGACGGTACCGGTAAATCAGGCTTCCCGTATAAAACGGGCATGCACACCAATAACGGAATTTGTCCCCGGGG
>Ga0268283_1001078_pt1 | contig 14002 bp, 4 predicted proteins | sample saktaG_13_FD_190140 | JGI IMG/M metagenome (GOLD analysis project Ga0268283, IMG submission 190140) | Saline water microbial communities from Sakinaw Lake, British Columbia, Canada - sak_2013_06_06_36m | ecosystem: Environmental > Aquatic > Non-marine Saline and Alkaline > Saline ... | reverse complement strand
ACAATGTCAATATCAGGATCGTTTTTACAAAGGGTGACTGCCTCTTCCCCATTTTGAGCCCAAAGTATAAATTGAGCTGTCTTTTTAAGTACGACTTTTAAAAATTCAAAACTTGATTCGTCATCCTCAACTACCAGAACAGTGATGTTACCATTGGAAGCAATACCTGATTCTGCTTTTATTTTTGGCTCATTTAAATCACCAATCATTTCAAACGGAATAGTAAAATAAAATGAGCTGCCATTTTTATCTGAATCAACCCACATACGGCCTCTTAAAAGTTCAGCTAATCTTCTTGAAATGGACAAACCAATTCCTGTCCCTCCATAAGTTCTGGTATGTGAATCCTCAATTTGACGAAATACATCGAAAATTAATTCTTGCTTGTCTTTGGGAATGCCAATGCCGGTATCCTTCACGAAAAATTGAAGAAAGTTTATCCCATCTTGACTATTAATTTCGAATCCAAAATTTACTGAACCCTTATGTGTGAATTTCAAGGCGTTTTTCAATAGGTTAATCAAAATTTGTTTCAACCGCCAAGGATCCGTTCTCACCATTAATTTCTTTCCTTCATCTGGGATAAGTAAATTCAATTCCAGATGTTCCTTTTTTAAATTTGATTGTTCTATTTTTATAATCTCCTTTACTTCATACAACAATGAATTTATATTGACAGTGTCTTTTATAATCTTGATTTCTCCGGTTTCGATTAAAGTGATGTCAAACAGATCTTCAACGATAGTTAAAAGATGATTTCCACTAGAATTAATTGTTTGATTGAATTCAATGATCTCAGCAATGGGCAAATCCTCTGTTATAATGTCGGAGAATCCGATAATGGCATTAAGTGGAGTTCTCAATTCGTGCGACATTGTTGCAAGGAAAGAAGATTTTAACCGATCGGATTCAGTAGCTTTTTCAAGGGCCTTAATTAATTCTTGTTCTTTTTGTTTCCTCTCAATTGATAAACTAATTTGATCAGATACAAATTCAAGTATTTCCCGGTCAGATTCGTTATATGCATTTTTATCAGAATAACTTTGTACAGCAAGTACACCTTTGACTACTCCATCAATTGTTAGTGGCACACCAAGCCATACTTGTGAGCGAGTACCTACAAATTTAATAATCCCTTTCTTAACCATTTCTTCCTGTTGATCAGCTGTCACTAATAATGATTTTTGTGTTCTGATTACATGGCCGGTCAGGGAATCCTCAGCAGGAAATGATTCAATCTCATCTTTCTCATCAGCTACAAATGGCAATGAAATCATTTTAGTTTGATCATCATAAAGTCCAATATAATAATTTGTAGTATCAATAATAGTAGATAAATGATCTTTAATAATGGAAATGAGTTCTTCAATGTTATTACTACTTATAACTGTATCTGAGATGTTGTATAAAACCTTTTGAATTTGATCAGAGCGCTTACGATTGGTCGCATCTTCATGCATAATTACAATATTGCTAACTATTCCTAAAGGATCTTTTAATGGAAAAATTTTTGTTGACAACCATCTCACTCGTCCTATTCCCCTTGCTTCTGTTTCTCCTGTTGGATCAAACTGATATTCAGGAACAGAAACTGCTCTTCCATTGTAAGCCTGTTTCACATATTTTATTAAGCCTGTTTTTTCTACCTCTTTACTTTTTAAAACATTGAATTTATTTACTGTTTGAGAAGCCGGAAATCCCCAAAGATTTTCATATGCTGTATTTACCGAAACCTGAAGTCCCTGTGAATCATAAATCTCAATAATAAATGGAGATTGTTGAATGAGTTTTGAAAAACGTTGTTCACTTTCGAATAATGCTTTTTCAGCTTTTCTTCGTTCGGTAATATCAGAAAAATTCCAAACTCTGCCGACAACAATATCTTCGATAATTAGTGGCTGAGAATTTCGTTCAAATATACGACCATCTTTAAAATGAAGCATATCCCGATCGATCAATGCACTATTGTATAATTTTTTGACTTTAGATACAAATTGAGCCGGATCAATTAATTGGTCTAATACAGTTTTAATTAACAGGTCGTCGTCTTCCGAATTGTGCAGATTTGATGGAATTCTCCACATTTTAAGAAACTCTGTATTTTTATGGGTTACAACTCCTTTATTATCCACCACTAAAAGTCCATCGGCCGTCGAATCAAAAATCGCTTTTAAGAGCGATTCTCTTTGCATTATTCCTGCTAATGCTTTTTTTCGTATAGTAATGTCTCGTGTAATGCTTAAAATATGGGACTTTCCATCCAATTCAATTACGGTTGCCGACATCAGTCCATTTTTAATGTCTCCATTTTTAGCACAAAATTCTGTTTCAAAATTCTCAACGATACCGTTGTCTTTTAATCCGACAAGAAGTTTTAGTCTGTCATCCGGATTCTTCCATATATTTATTTCAATAGAAGTTTTGCCAAGCACGTCTTCTTCCGTGTAACCCATTATTTGAGTAAATCCTTGGTTGATTGTTACGAAAGTCCCATCGTCCAGTCGGTTAATATTGATGGAATCCGGGCTAGTCATAAAAGCTTTGCGAAATTTTTCTTCGCTTTCTTTTAATGCAGTTTCTGCTAATTTTCGTTCGGTAACATCCCGAATTAAACCGATAAATCCAGTCACTTTATCTTCCCTATCTTTTAGGTAGTGAACACCTGTTTCGCCCGGAAAGACATCATTGTTCTTTTTCTTATAATTTACCGTGTATAAGAAGGGGGTTGATTTAATCAGATTTTCATTTAATGCATTTCCAAGTGCTGTAAATTGTTCTTCGTTCTCATAACAATACAATGTTTTCCTGCCAATGATCTCATTGCGTGAATACCCAAAGATTGAAGTAAAAGCTGTGTTACAATCAATAATATTTCGATCCTTATCTGCAACCAAAATGGCATCTCTGATAGAATTAAAAAGGTATTTATATTGTTCTTCACTTACTTTTAATGCTGTCTCTACAAATTTTCGTTCGGTGATATCCTGAAAAACACAATAAGTTTGTCTGAAACTACCGTCAGGATGATAACCGATACATCCCTCAAAGGAGATGTCAAGATAATGGCCGTCTTTGTGTCGAATTTTAAACTGAACATCACTCACATAACCGCGCTTTTTAAAAGCCGGAAAATTTTTTTCAAAATGTTCTTGCCAGTCAGGATGCAGAAAATCTATATAGTTCGCACCGATAACTTCTTCTCTTTTATAACCAAGGGTATCGAGCCATGCCGGATTTACATCTCTAAAGCTCCCGTCTTCATTTAAAGATTGATAGGGTAGTGGTGCATTTTCGTATAATGCTTTATACTTTTCTTCGCTTTCTCTAAGTTTTTCTGTTCTTTCTTCCACAAGTTTTTCAAGATCATATTTGTCATGGCGAAGTATATCTTCTGCTTCTTTAATCCGAAACATAACTTTCACCTGTGCTGCCAGTTCGGTGTGATCAATAGGCTTTGCTAAAAAAGCATCTGCACCTAAATTAAGCCCTTTAACACGACTATCAGCATCGGTCTTGATAGCGGTTAGCATGATTATCGGAATATGCTTTGTGGTCTCTTTGTCTTTTAACAATTTGCAAACCTCATAACCATCCATCTGAGGCATAATGATATCCAGCAAAATGGTATCTGGTTGTTCTTTTTGTGCAATATCAATTCCTTCTGCTCCCGATAAAGCTGTTAAAACAATACAATCCGGTAACTGGGTTTTTATAACCGCCTTTAGGGTGGTTAAATTATCCTGTTGGTCGTCGATGGCAAGTATTTTTTTCATTTTTTCGTATTTCATTTAAATAACTTTGTCATCTAAGGAGGAACGACTGAGAGATCTCTCTTCCGATAAATCGTAATCGAGATGACAATGTTTTTGAATCTGCAACTATTATTCGAGCCAATGTCTCAAACGTTGATTTTGTATCATTCATATTTATAAAATATTCAATTCAATTAATCATTACCTTATCTATTCAACTACTCACCCTACTTAACCACTCAACTTACCCACTCACTCTACTACTTACCTATTAACGAGAAGGTATCGTAAAATAAAATGTTGATCCTTTTCCAATCTCACTTTCTGCCCAAATTTCACCACCATGAGCAGATACAAACTCTTTACAGAGAATGAGTCCAAGTCCTGTACCCTTTTCATTATCCGTTCCATTGGTACTAATATTGCCGTCAATCGAAAAAAGTTTTTTAATGTCTTCAGAATGAATCCCAATTCCTGAATCGGAAACAATAATTTGAGCCACATCATCCTGAATAAAAGTTTTTACAATAATTTCTCCATTTTTGGGAGTAAACTTTATTGCGTTCGAAACCAAATTCCGGATAATTGTTTCCAGCATATATTTGTCGGCAAATACTTTTGAATTTTCAGGAATTTTACTGATCAGTGAAATCTTTTTTCTCTCAGCCTGATTAATTGCCAAAATTAAAATTTCATCAACTATTTCTGATAAGGAGTTTGATTCAGGCTTAAATTCAAGTTTACCGGTTTGTGAGCGTGACCATTCCAATAGATTTAATAATAAATTATAAGTTTTATTTGATGTTTCATGAATATAAGAGCTCAATTTCTTAATCTCTGATAATTCACCGTTTTCAATTTCATCTTTCAATAATTCGCTGAACCCTAACAATGAATTGAAAGGTCCTTTTAAATCGTGGGCTATGATGGTGAAAAACTTATCCTTGGTGGCATTTAGTTCACTGAGTTTCGATGCACTTTGTCGTAATTCTTTTTCAATTTGCTTACGCCGATCTATGTTTCTGCTAATACCAATAACTTCAATTTCACCTACACTGTTATATCTGAATTTAGTAGATACCTCAACCCAAATATTATGTCCGTCCTTACAGGGTTGTTGTATTTCGTTGATGTAGAAATTTTGTTTGTCGGGATTTTGGATAAATGTATTGATTCTTTCTCCTATTAAACTGCGCACAGCAACCGCAGATTCGGGAGTTAATGATTCTTCCATACTTTCTGCCAATGCTTCTTCAACTGAATAGCCTCTTAAATGAATAATTGAAGGGCTGATAAAGGTGAATTTCATTTGTTTTAGGTTGAGTACCCAAATTACATCCGAAGCGAAATCGGTAATGAGTCTGTATTTTTCTTCACTTTTTTCGATTGAAAGAAGGATGTTTTTAAACTCTGTAACATCAGTTTTAACGGCTAAAAAGTTCGTTATTTCTCCTTTTGTGTTTTTAATGGCAGAGATGGTAGCTCGCTCCCAATAGAGATCTCCGTTTTTCTTTTTATTATGAAATTCACCACGCCAAATTTCCCCGGACAAAATGGTGTTCCATAAATCTTTATATTCCCTCTTCGACATTTCACCGGAACTGAAGATACGCGGATTTTTGCCCAAGACTTCATTAGGCTCATATCCGGTCAAATCGAATACCGTTTGATTTCCGTATTCTATATTCCCATCGGTATCAGTAATTACGACCGAAACCGGGCTTTGCTCAACGGCGGTCGAAAGTTTTCTGATTTGTACTTCCGCTAGTTTTCGTTCGGTGATATCTTCAAAAATTGTTGCAAAAAACCCTTTCTTAGGGCAATATGCATTAATATGATACCACTTCCCTATCGGCTCTGCGAAACTTTCAAACCTCACCGCTTCTCCTGTTTGGGCAACTTTTCCATATTTTTCAATCCATCCTGTAGGATCAGCTTCGATTCCGGGTAAAATATCAGTAACTTTATTTCCAATTATATTTTCTCTTTTTAATCCTGTTTGTTTTTCAAAAGCATCATTAACCTCAATAAAAGTATAATCTACCGGTTTATTATCTTTATTTAATACAATCTTGTGTAAAGCAAAACTATCATGCATATTATCAAACAAGCTTCGATATTGTTTTTCACTTTCAGAGATAAGCAATTTGGTATGTTCTAGTTCAGAATATTTACGTGCATTTGCAATTGACATTCCGAAAATCTGGCTGATCACAACACCCATCTCTTCATATTTCTTTTTAAATTGAGGAAACTGAAGCCCTTTTACTTCAATGGTTCCTAATAATTCATCAGCATGTTTAATTTCAATATTGAAAGAATTATCAGGATTGAACACCGTACTAGTAAAGAATCCCTTAAAATTGAAAGATTCTTCATGCTTATCGTTTTTCAGTCGATAAACAATATTGGAAGGGGCGAATAAAATATTTATCAGTTCGAATGCAATTTGAATAATTTCAGTTTCGCTGGTAAGTAAGACAAGCGTTTCCAATTGATTAAAAATAACTTTATGATCTGCACTTTGTTTGGAAATTGCGGAAAGTTTATTACTGAGTTTTATTTGTTCGTTCTCATTTCTCCAATTCAGCACCAAAGAATCAATATATTTTTTACAATGGGTCAACCCAACCGGGATAATTTCGTATGGCAATCCCATATATTCGGAAAGTGCCAAAAGATTAGGCATATAATCACCCGGGATTTTTGTGTCCAAGAGCAATATGGATTTCATTGATTCCTGAAAAAAGGACCGGGCAGAAGCTTTGTCAAATCCCCATTCGTGAATATTTCGTTCGTAGGTTCTTAACCAACCATTGGTTACAATATAATAACCTTGTTTTACAAAATGATAAATGGTTTCGGGGTTTAAAATCAGTTCAAAACATTGTTCCAGTTGTACAACCTTAACGTCTTTATTGCTCTGGATTTCTGAATTTTGCGGGGAATGACAAAAGCTTCCTATGACAATAATGTCGGAAGCTGAAACCGATTTCGATGCGATTTCATAAACCACGGCCGAATTAAGAGCGTTCGATGAGCAATTAACAGGGTACGAAATGAGTTGAACGTCCGGATAATCCCCATTTTTAATAACCTGTGCGATTTCGGGTATCAAAAAGTTACAAGCTGATATGACCAATTTTTCATTCATTTGACCTAACGTTTATTTAATTGGGTAAGTTCCGTATTCTTTTACGGCTTCTGTGATCGTCAATAATGTTTCATCTTTAACCTGAAATGGTATTTCACCATGATTGTCAGATAAAATAAAACCTCCTCCCGGAGCTGCTTTTTTAATCACCTCTTTAACAATATTTGTAGCTTCCTCTTTTGTCCAACGCCTCATTTCAATACCATTCAAATTTCCTAAAACAGTCAATTTGTTTTTATAAGCCTGTTTGAGTTCGCTAATATCTTCATTTGTACTAACTCCTACCACTGCTGTTCCGGTTTCGGGCAATAAATCGGCTAAGGTTAAACAATTTCCGGAAGCAAGGTGAGTGGCTGTTGGGCCTTTAATCTTAGCGATGGTTCGTTTAGCCACCTGAAATCCCGTTTTAATATAAAATTCTTTTGGAATGAGGGTAGGCGAGGATACCGGATCAAAATAACAAATGGCAGTGGCACCGGCTGCTAGTTGTGCATTCGACCAATCCACACAAAAAGCTTCGTTGACTTTCATTAGGTGATTGAATAAATCTTCATGATAATACATCAGTTCAAGGTATTTTTCAAATCCAAGTTGCATCACAGGTAACGAATATGGGGAAACAGCAACTCCGATAATGGGAATATTTCCATTGCTTTCCTTTTTCAGTATCTCAATTGATTTTAATACTTTATGCAGTACTTTCGTTTCCTTTACCAGTGGAGCTTCCAGCTTTTTAATATCGTTGATGTTCTGAATAAGGGGAAGTCCTGAATTTGGAGGCCCGTCTTCTCTGTAAATAACTTTTGCTCCAAAAGCTTCTACTTCAATAGGGGCATAAAAAAATGGATAATAGCAATCAATGTGATATTTCTTTTGCAGTTTTATTTGCCCTTCGGCAACATTTTCAGCTTTTGAAAAATAATCTTTAATACTCAATCCAAGTTCTTTTGCACCATGCATGGTAAGTAATAAAAATAAAGGAACACGGTCGGGCTCTTTATGCGATAGTGTGGTTAAAACACGTTCCATCGATGTCATCTCAACTCTTTTCATCTGCTTTCCTCCATAATTTTATTTACAATTCCCAAAGCTTCCGACGAATCTTTACCATAATAATCGGCTCCAACTTCTTTCCATAATTCATCATCAAATCTAAAAGGTGCTCCTCCAACTACTATTTTCACATCAATGTCTTTTAATTGATCTTTCAAATCTTTAATCCGGAGTGCAGAGGGTAACATCAGAACGGATAGCAATAAGATTTTTATTTTTTCTGTTTTTACAATATTTATAATGTGTTCAATACTTAAGCCTCCACCTAAATCAATGAGTTCAAATCCACTTGCACGAAGTGTTGAATATACGATTCTTTTTCCGAGTAAGTGAAAGTCTTCAACTACGGCTATGGCCATTTTAGGCTGGCTTTTTCTGACCGGGCTTTGTGGTGGTAAAATTTTATCAATTACTTTTTCGCAAATAATTCCACTCATATAAACTTGCGATAGAGATAGATTTCCTGATTCCCATGAATCGCCTATTCTTACTAAAGTAGAAGATATTAAATCACCCGCTATTTTAATTGGCGAACTGGCAATTTCTGCTTCCAAAATTATTCGTTCGGCGGCTTCCTGATCCAAGGATAGTAAAGCTTGCTCCAGCAGAATACTAAATCTTTTTACTTGGTTCATTTAAATTTATTTTTGATGTTAATGTTCAATTTAACCAATCCATTTTATATGACTATTATAAATTGGATAATAATTTCCCAATCTTATCTAACAACAATTCTTTTTTTATCGGTTTAGAAATATAATCATCGCATCCTGCAGCTATCGATTTTTCACGATCTCCAGCAATGGCGTATGCGGTTTGGGCTATTATTGGAAGTAATGGACGGAGTTTTTTTATTGCTTTTGTCGCGTCATAACCATTCATAACAGGCATATTGATATCCATCAAAACTACATCAACCGTCGTATTTTCTTTGCATATTTTGACAGCTTCCTCTCCATTCGTGGCCCAGATGATATTATAACCTGGCTTCCTAAGGATAGCTTTTAAAAACTCAAAACTTGATTCATCATCCTCAACTACGAGAATTATCTTATCCTTCAGATCTTCTTTTAAGTTATTGATATTAGTTACAGAAGTATTAACTGCAATACTTTGTTCCATTGGTATTGTAAAAAAGAATGAACTACCCTGTCCTTCTTCTGATTCAACCCAAATATCACCTCCCAGTAACTGTGATAATTTTTTTGAAATTGATAATCCAATGCCGGTACCACCATATTTTCTGGTATGCGAATCGTCAACCTGACGGAAAATATCGAAAATTAATTCCTGTTTATTTTTTGGAATACCTATGCCTGTGTCTTTTACAAAAAATTTCAGTTCTGCATTTCGACTTACTTCGACTATGCTCAGCACAGGTCGCTCAACTAACTCACTGGCTAAATTTATAGTAAAGCCAAAATTAACAGAACCCTTATCTGTAAACTTAATGGCATTTTTTAAAAGGTTAATCAAAATCTGTTTCAATCGTGCAGGGTCAGTTTTAATCATTAAATCTTTTCCTTCAGTCGGGATGATTAGGTTTAACTCAACCTGATTCTTCTTAAGTTTTTGCTGTTCAATTTTTATTACAGCCTTCACCTCATTAAGTAAAGAGCCTATGCTAATAGTGTCTTTGAAAATTTTAATTTCTCCGGTTTCAATAAGGGTAATGTCGAATAAATCTTCAACAATTGTAAGCAGATGGTTTCCACTCTTATTAATAGTTTGATTAAATTGAATGATATCATCGATTGGGATGTCTTTACCGATAACGTCAGAGAAGCCAATAATAGCATTAAGAGGTGTGCGCAGCTCGTGCGACATGGTAGCCAAAAATGACGATTTCAGTCGGTCACTTTCTTCGGCTTTTTCTTTCGCCCTTTTTAAATCTTCGAGTGTTTGAATTCTTTCGATAAATGCACCTATATTGTAAGCAATAATTTCAAGCACCTCTAGATCTTTTTGTGAATAAGCATCTTTATTATGATAGTCTTGAATTGCAATTACTCCGATTACCTCTTTTAAGCTGGCACTTAATAATGGGGCTCCAAGCCATACGGGTGATGGATTACCAATTAGTTGAATGTTTTCGGTAGCTTCTATTTTTTTTTCAACTTCTTCAGAAATCAATTGTCCTTTCCCTGTTCTTCGGACAAAGTCGGTTAAACTGCCTTTAAGTTTTTCCGGTTCATTACTTTCCAGATTTTCTGTCTCATCTATAAAATACGGGAAAGTATAGGTGTCGTCAGATTTATTGTATAATGCCACATAAAAGTTTCGTGCATTTAGTATCGAATTTACCTGTGAGTGAACCTTTCCGAGAAATGATTTTACATCGAGGTTTTCATGAGAAAATTTTGAAATTTCTAAAATAACTTTTTGGGTCTGTTCAGAACGCTTCCGATCGGTAATGTCCCTTAATATGGCATTGATGTATTCACCATTTTTAAGCATCATTTTATTTAATGAAACTTCAACGATAAACTCAATGCCATTTTTTTTCTTATGAACCCATTCAAAGGATTGTGGCATTCCTGCTATTGCTGCATCAATTTTTTCTTGAGCCTTAAGAACTGAACTTTTCCCGTCGGGCTGGTATTTTGGTGAAAAATCAGCAGGAGGATGCCCCAATATATCTGCTTCACTACATTCAAACATCTCCAGTGTTCTTGGATTACAGGAGGTGTAAATGTAATCCTTCATGATAAAAATTGCATCATTCGTTGAATTGTAAAGGTTTCGATATTTCTCTGTGCTTTCATGAAATTCTTGTTCCGCATGCTTACGTTCTGTGATATCACGATTATTACTTAGAATAGCATGCTGTCCTCCAAATTCAACCATAGAAGCATTGATTTCCAGGTATAATGGACTCCCATCTTTTTTGTATTGTATGGTTTGGAATTGATTAAAAAAGCCTTCTTTCAGGGTTAGTTGAAGATTTTTTTCTCCTTCTGATATATCGTGCGAGATGTCTTTTATCGACATTCCAATAAACTCATGTCGACTAAAGCCGTATAGTTTACATGCACGTTCATTCACATCCAATACCATTTCACCTTCGGGCTCAAATATGATAATGGCATCGTGAGAATTTTCAAATAAACCCCGATAATCCTGTTCAGATTTTTTCAGGTGATTTTCTGTTTTCTTACGCTCGGTTATATCAATAAGAACTCCATCTATAAAGAGCCATTCACCTTTGGCATTAAATGTTGCCTTGTAATTAGCGGATACCCAAATTAATGATCCATCCTTTTTGTTTTCCAGGGTTTCTTTTCCTATCAAAAATCCCTTTTCCTTTAATTCAGAAAGCATAAGTTCTCGCGGATTGCTCTCATCATAATAATCTTTTGCCTCAACATTTAACAATTCTTCTACGGAATCATAACCATATATTGCGGCCATGGCCGGATTCGCTGAGATCACTTTTCCTTCATACGTTGATCGAAAAACACCTACCGGTAAGTTTTCCAACAGTGAACGATAGCGTTCTTCACTTTCGATCAGGGTTTGTTCAATCTTTTTTTGTCTGGAGACATCGGCAATGATAGCTCTGATACCATTAAATGATCCAGCCTTAATAATTGAATCAGAGTATAAATGTATGTGAAATTTGGTACCATCTTTTTTTAGGGCTTGATATTGTATGGTTTTTGGAGGGTTTAATCCTTTGGCCCGGCCTATAAAATATTCTTTTGCCCTTTCCCTATCTTCAGGAATTAATAAATCAATCCCATTTACACCTTTTTCAAAATCTTTTTCTGAGAGTCCTGATAATTCGTGTGCACGTTTGTTTGCATAGGTAATTCTTAAGTTTTGGTCAGTTTCAATAATTGCTTCAGGTAATAATTCCACCAATTCCTTGAAACGAATCTCGCTTTCTTGTAGAGTTTGTTTAATTTTAACAAATTCTGTAACATCGGTGGCGATAATCATGATACAGTTTTGGTTATCTGCACTGTCGAAAGGAAGCATTACAGTTTGGAACCATCGTTCATCGCCAAAATCATTTATGAAATGATCTTCAATGAGATAATAAGGTTTTTTAGTTTCAATAACATTTCGTTCTGTTTTTCGAAGCTCATCATAAGCATTTGTTTTAAAATAATCTTTTGCTAACTGGTAATCATAAGTTCCTACTAACTTTTCAGGAGTTGTCCTGTGATAATCAGCCATTTTTTTATTTACCACCAAGTATTTCCCATCCCTGTCTTTTACAAAAATTAAATTTGGAGAAGTGTCGATGATATCTCGGAGTATTCGTTCGTTGCTTTTAAGTTTTGATTCAATTGCTTTTTGTTCAGTGATATCTCGTGAAACAGCAAGGATGTTTTTGCCCATTATATTTAAAGCACTCTGTATAAATCTCCATTCCCCAGCCTTGTTCTTAAATCGAAATTCAATAGTTCTGCTTGTCGGAAGAGATTTACCCGTGATTAGATTTTTAGTTTTTGTACTTACGTATTCTACTAATAAAGGGAATATTAATTTTTTATCGTCAGGATGGATGAAATCGAAAAAAGATTTTCCCACTAAATCTTTCTCATCATAACCCAGAACCGATCTAATTGATGGGCTGACATAGAGATACTTCGCCTTGAGGTCGAATGTAGTTATGCCAATATTATCGCTGGTATTCTCAGCAATTAATCGAAATAGTTCCTCACTTTCCGATAATTTTTTAGTTCGTTCACTGACCAACTCTTCAAGCATGTTTTTATCCCTACGCAATTGATCTTCCGCTTCCTTGATCCTTAGCATCACTTTAATTTGAGAAGTAAGTTCTATTGGATCAATAGGTTTTGATAAAAAAGCGTCTGCACCCAGATTAAGTCCTTTAACCCGACTCTCGATATCTGTTTTAATGGCTGTTATCATCACGATCGGAATATGTTTCGTCAATTCATCAGTCTTGAGTTTTTCGCAAACCTCATAGCCATCCATTTGGGGCATAATAATATCTAACAGGATGACGTCGGGTTGTTCTTTTTGCGCAATTTTTAATCCTTCTTTACCTGATAAAGCAGTGAATGTTTCACAATCGAGCAAATGGCTTTGAATCACAGCCTTTAGGGTGGTCAGATTGTCTTGCTGGTCGTCGATTGCTAGTATTTTTTTCATTTTTTCGTAATTCATTTAAATGACATTGTCATCTCGAAGGAGGAACGACAGAGAGATCTCTCTTCCGATAAATCGGAATCGAGATGACAATTTTTTTGAATCTGCAACAATTATTCGAGACATTACTTCAAATGTGGACTTTGTATCACTCATTTTTATAAGATATTCATTTTATCTATTATTCATCATTCTACTCACCCACTTTTACACTCAGTGCGTCGAAGTGCACCTGCTCACCCACTTACCTCGCCCTACTCAACAACCTTCCTATCTCCGCAGTCAGTTCCAAATGGTCAATCGGTTTCGATATATATCCATCGCAACCCAATTTTAAGAAATATTCCTTATCTCCTTTCATTGCCTGTGCTGTAACAGCTATAACCGGAATATTTTTAGTATTATCATGTGATTTAAGTGTTTTAATCATTTTTGGTCCATTCACTTTTGGTAGCGACATATCCATAAGAATCAGATCAGGTTTATCTGATTGTGCCATCCTTAATCCTATTTCACCATCAAAAGCTTCTGATAGATTGAATTTCCCTTTTAGTATGGCTTTAATGGTGGTCATATTATCCAGATTATCTTCTACTATGAGTATATTAGGGTGGTTTGTTGCTTGTTGCTTGTTACTGGTTGTTAGTCGCCGGTTTTTCTCTATTTCGAATTGTCCTGTTTTTGTGGTTGGCCGATCAACTTCTAACTTTAAACTTTTAACTTTCATTTCTTGTTTAGCATCATTGCCAAGCATTAATTTTACTTTAAAAAGCAAACCGTCAATATCAACATCACCTTTGTGGATGAGTTGCTGAATATTATTGGCACTCAATTTTGCCATATCTTTTCGGGTCAAATCCTTAGCGGTTAAAATTAAGACAGGTGTTTTTTTTGTTTTCTCGGTAGCCCGAAAAGATAT
>Ga0268283_1001077_pt1 | contig 14014 bp, 14 predicted proteins | sample saktaG_13_FD_190140 | JGI IMG/M metagenome (GOLD analysis project Ga0268283, IMG submission 190140) | Saline water microbial communities from Sakinaw Lake, British Columbia, Canada - sak_2013_06_06_36m | ecosystem: Environmental > Aquatic > Non-marine Saline and Alkaline > Saline ... | reverse complement strand
AACTACGAACCTGTCATCAATAATACTTGTTCCCGGCAGTCTTTTAATCACCTCAGAAGCATCCCTGTCCTGAGACCTAAGTATTTGTTGACTTGAGATTCCGATTGAAACCAAGGGACTCATCCTTATAGAGCTTATTACTGATAAATCAGTATTTGTCTTTTTCACCGCTGTTATGGTAACTCCTTCAAGGGTAAAGCTGCTTTCTGAAAGTGAAATTGTAAGATTGGTTGCTTTACCTGCGTTAACAATTACATTTTCAATTAATACTGGATAGTAGGAAATGTAAGATGCTTTGATTTTATAAGTTCCGGGTTTTAAATCAGAAATAATAAAATGCCCGTCAAGATCCGTAGCTGCTCCGGTATAGGTTCCTTCAATGATTACTGACACTCCTGGAAGTGTTTCTTTGTTATTTTTATCGGTTACTATACCTTCTATCGAACCAGTTTGTGCAATTATTGCCATGGAAGATAAAAGCATAGTTCCTAATAAAATAATTTCTCTTTTAATTTTTAAATAATCCATTTTCATTTATTCGCTAAAGTTTTGTTCATTTTGTTTGCCGAGACAAAATTCTCCTATTAATGTTACAGATCAGTTAAGCAGGAATTAATATTATTGTGCATCATTGTTACATTGTTGCCATTATGATAAAACATTAAGAAAAAAGCCTTTAAAAAATTCCTGAAATTGTTTTTTGTGGCTTAAATTGAGTTATTAACTTGTAAGCAATGATTATAAAAGGGTAATGGGGTTTTGATATGATAAGCCGAATGCTATTGTAATAGAAATATTAAGGGATTTGTAAATTAACATTTGATGTTGTACCATAATTTGCTAGGTTAATATTATAATTCCGATGATAAATTGCTTTATGGTCAAAACTAGCTAATAGTGGATGAAAACTTCTGTAACTTAGTATTGATAATGGTTAACAAGTATTTTAACGCTCAAGGGTTTCTGCATCAAAAATCAGGAAGTTATTCAGGCTATTTAGCATTGACTTGAAGGTATTAATGGACAGGGTTAATCTTCCACACATTTTTAAACATTATTACCTTTTTTCAATCTGACCCATCTAAAAGGAAATAGAATAATAAACAGCTAATTATAAAATTTTTGTGAAAGATATTTTTCAACAGGGTTTTTACAATTTACTTTTACGGTTAAAATTAAATCACACATAGGCAAAGTAAAGTCTTATCTTTAAATAAATTTTCCCAATTACTATGGCCAAGTCAACCGATAAAAATAAAAAGTTAAAAGGAAAAAGTACTTTCATTGCAAGCATATTGAGTGTTTTTGGAAAAAATCCTTATCGCCCGTTTAATTATAAACAAATTTCAGCTCAGCTTGGTATTAAAGATAAAGCCTCAAAAGATTTGGTAGCAGCCATATTAAAAGAAATGGCTTCCGGCAAAGACATTGTTGAAACGAAACTTGGGAAATATAAATTAAATCCGGAAGCCTTAAAAACGCTGGGGCCTTCAAGTTCGTATATCACCGGAATTGTGGATATGAAAAATACAGGCAAAGCTTATATTTTGCCTGACGAGGGTGGTGATGACATTTTTATTTCTGCCAATAACACTTTTAGGGCCATGGATGGCGATCACGTAAAAGTGATGATGTTTCCACAACGAAAAGGCAGAAAAATTGAAGGTCAGATTGTTGAGGTTTTAAAACGGGTAAAAGAAAATTACGTAGGTGTACTTGAAGTTTCAGAAAATTTTGCTTTTCTCGTTCCCGATAATGCAAATGTTCCGGTTCATATTTTCATTCCAAAATCGCAAATCAAAGGTGCGAAAAATGGCGAAAAAGTCATTGTAAAACTTACCGAATGGCCTGAGCATTCAAAAAATCCATTTGGTGAAGTTACTCAGGTGCTGGGAATGCCGGGTAACAATGATGTAGAAATGCAATCCATTTTAGCTGAATTTGATTTTCCGCTTTCCTTTCCTAAATATGTTGAAAAAGCTGCCGATGAGATTCCTAAAATCATCCCGAAGGAAGAAATTGCCAAAAGAAGGGATTTTCGAAGCATTACAACTTTTACCATCGACCCCCTTGATGCCAAAGATTTTGATGATGCACTTTCTATACAAAAACTAGCTTCCGGAAATTGGGAGATTGGAGTCCATATTGCTGATGTTTCTCATTATGTTGAACAAAATTCAACCATCGACAAAGAAGCACTTAACAGAGGTACTTCAATTTATTTAGTTGATCGTGTAATCCCAATGTTGCCTGAAATATTATCCAATGAATTGTGTTCGCTCCGACCTAATGAAGAAAAATTATGCTTTTCGGCAGTTTTTGAAATGGATGACCATGCCAATATTTTAACCCAATGGTTTGGAAAGACCATTATTAATTCTGATCGCAGATTTACTTATGAGGAGGTTCAGGAAATCATAGAATCGAATGCCGGTGAGTTTCTTCAGGAAATTAATACGCTGAACCGATTGGCAAAAATATTAAGAGATAATCGTTTCAAAAATGGCTCTATTAATTTTCGCTCCGAAGATATCAGGTTTAATTTGGACGAAAACGGAAAACCGCTGAGTGTGTATGTAAAAGAACAAAAAGATTCGAATCGGCTTATCGAAGATTTCATGCTGTTAGCCAATAAAAAAGTTGCCGAATTTATTGGGAAAACAAAATCTAAAAAAGAAGCTAAAACTTTTATTTATCGGATCCACGACGAACCCAATCCTGAAAAATTGAATACTTTCATTCAATTCATTACCAAATTGGGTTATTCGTTGAATATAAATACACGGGGAAAATTGGCTGATTCTTTTAATGAGTTGTTCAAAAAAATTCATGGTAAAGGCGAAGCAAATATGATTGAAACCATTGCCATCCGTACCATGTCGAAAGCCGAATATTCGACGCATAATATCGGGCATTATGGTTTGGCTTTTTCTTATTACTCTCATTTTACCTCTCCTATTCGTCGATATCCCGATTTAATCACGCATCGTATTTTGAATTGGTATTTGAATGGGCATAAATCGGTAAATCAAAATGAATATGAAAAAATCTGTTTGCAAGCTTCTGAATTGGAACGTAGGGCCGAAAAAGCCGAACGTGAATCGATCAAATACAAACAAGCCGAATACATGCTCGAACATATTGGGAAAAGGTTTAGTGGCCTGATCTCTGGGGTTAGTAAATGGGGGCTTTTTGTTCAGATTGAAGAAAACAAATGTGAAGGAATGGTAAGGCTACGCGACATGAAAGACGATTTTTATTATCTGGATGAAGATAATTATCAGGTAATAGGTCAGCGATCTGGCGATAAATATAAGCTGGGCGATCGGGTTTATATTCTTGTTAAAAAAATTGATTTATCCAAAAAACAAATGGACTTTGAATTGGTTAATTAGTTTTTGTATAACTGAAAGTTGTTCAGTCTATTCTTTGAGGATATTTATGCTAAATTTATGTAAAATATTCGTCCCAAGTTTGTTACAACGATTATTTCTGCATACACTACCTATGAATATATTATAAAATATTTAACACTAAAATAAAGAATTTTTTGGTTCCGCCTTGCCTTAATTGCCTTAAATAAAGGCAATTGTATTATTGTAACATTTCCTTAACATTTTTGTAATGTATGATTAATAACTATTTTGGAATATTTGCACATTATTCATTAAGCAGGATATATTTATGAAAAAAATAATTTTAACAGTAATCGTTATTACGATGTTTATGAGCGCAGTGAATGCGCAATCTAAAGATGCTAGCGGAGAGTTTAAATCTTTCGGAAAGCCATTTGTGAAAATTTTCACCAATTATCACAGCAGTTTTTACGATGGTGAAAACGCCAATGTATTTGAAATTACTCGAGCTTATTTCGGCTATGAATATAATTTTAGCAAAGAGTTTTCGGGTAAATTAACCCTTGATGTTGGAAATCCGGGAACCGGATCCTTACAACAAACAATGTTTTTAAAAACAGCATATTTACAATATAAAAAAGATGGTCTTTCGATAGGCCTTGGTTTATTAGGTTTGGTTCAGTTTAAAGAACAAGAAGAAATTTGGGGATACCGTTATATTTATAAATCATTTCAAGATGAACATAAATACAATTCAAGTGCCGACCTGGGTATGGTTGTAGCTTACGATTTTTCCGATCAATTCAGCATGGACTTTTCTTTAACCAATGGTGAGGGTTATAAAACTGTAGTTGTTGACTCTGTGCTTAGAACAGGATTTGGTGCAACTATCAGACCTGTCAAAGATTTTATGTTCCGTGCCTATTACGATTTTATTAAAAAGCAAGGTGTAACTCAACAGTCAATCGCTTTATTTGCTGGATATACCGGCAAAGATTTGTGCTTAGGAGCAGAATATAATCGTTTTTTAAATGCTAAAAATGCCTCTGACAAAAACCTGAATGGTTATTCATTCTACAGCACTTTTACAACAAAAAATAAATCAAAAATCTTTGCCCGTTTTGATTTACTTAATTCGAACGAAATATCGGGCAGTAACTGGAATTTGAACAAAGATGGGTCATTAATCATTTTAGGATATGAATTTTCTCCTGTTAAAGGAGTGAAAATTGCACCCAATTATCAGGGATGGAATCCAAAAGACGATTCTAAAAAAATGACTTCAGCTTTTTACTTGAATTTAGAAATTAAACTATAGGTCAAATTAAAAAACTTAAATCAAAAAAAATGAAAAACATTTTATTATTAATCGTGGCCGTTGTAATTTTTGCATCATGCAACAATACACAACAACAAAATGCCAAAAACGAAAAAACAGAAAACATTAGTATCACTGCCGCCGGAGCAACTTTCCCCTTACCTTTCTATAATATGGTATTTAAAAAATATTCCGACGAAAGCGGAGTCCTGCTTACTTATGGTGGAATCGGTTCGGGTGGAGGAATCAGAAGTTTAAAAGATAAAGTTGTTGATTTTGGTGCAACCGATGCCTTTTTATCTGATGCGGAAGCTGTAGAATTACCTGCCGAAATTATACATATCCCAACCTGTATTGGAGCCGTTGTAATTGCGTACAATCTTCCTGATGTTGAGAATCTAAAACTTTCAGACAAACTTCTTGAAGGAATTTTTATGGGAAAAATAACCAATTGGAACGATGCACAAATTGCAGCGCTAAATCCAGGTATCAGATTCCCTAATCAGGATATCACTTTTGTTCAACGATCTGATGGAAGCGGAACAACCTATATTTTCAGTGATTACATGAGTAAGGTTAGTAAAGTATGGGAAGAACAAGTTGGTCGTGGTAAATCATTGAAATGGCCAGTTGGTATTGGTGCAAAAGGAAATCCAGGGGTTGCCGGAACAATAGCACAAACAGTAGGATCTATTGGTTATATCGGTTCTGAGTTTGCTTTTGCTCAAAAAATTGCAATCGCAGAGGTTCAAAACAGTTCAGGAAACTTCATCATGCCAACTCTTGAAACAATCAGTGCATCTGCACAAGGCGAAATTCCTGCAGACACAAGGGTAATGTTAACCAATTCTTCTGACCCAAATGCTTATCCAATTAGTGGATTTACCTGGTTAATTCTTTACAAAGAACAATCTTATGATGGCAGATCTTTGAAACAAGCCGAAGAAACACTTAAATTTATAAGCTGGATCATAGAAGAAAAATCTCAGGCAATTGCTCAACAGGTTCATTACGCACCATTGCCAAGCAAAGCAATTGAGCAAGCCAAAAAAATTCTTGCATCCGTAACCTATGATGGTAAAACTATACTAAAATAATCTAATAAGAGATTGGGCAATATTTAATGAATAATGAAAAAATAACAAAAGGCGTACTTTTTATTGCTTCCTTAATCATTATTTTAATATCGGCAGGAATGGTCCTTTCACTGGTTGGAGGAGCCATTCCTGTTTTTAAACAATTTGGCCTTGGGTTCATTGTTTCTAATGAATGGGATCCTTCCGAAGGCCGAGAGGCTTATGGGGCCTTACCATTCATAGCCGGAACTTTAATCACTTCTGTTCTCGCTTTAGTTTTAAGTTTGCCACTTGCTTTTTCAACTTCCCTATTCATTGGCGAATATTATCGAAATAAAACCATTTCAAAAATAATTGGAACCATGGTCGATTTACTTGCCGGAATTCCATCCATTGTTTATGGTTTATGGGGATTTTATGTACTGCGCCCGTTCATTGTTCAATTGGGATTAAGCGCACAGGGCTTCGGGATTTTTACTTCCGGGCTTATTCTTGCGATCATGATTATACCTTATGCCACTTCTATTACAACCGAAATTATTCAAATGGTTCCAAACGACCTTAAAGAAGCGGCCTACTCTTTAGGAGCTACAAGGCTCGAAGTTATTTTTAATGTAATTATCCCATCTGCTCGTTCTGGTATTATTGCCAGTTATATTTTGGCTTTTGGAAGAGCGTTGGGCGAAACAATGGCTGTAACAATGTTAATTGGAAATGCCAATAGAATTCCCGGTGGTTTGTTTGATACCGGAAATACCATGGCCAGTGTTATAGCCAATCAATTTGGCGAGGCCGACGGGCTTAAATTAAGTGCTTTGATCGCAATCGGTTTGTTATTATTTGTAATGACCGGCATCATAAACGGAGCAGGTAAGTTAATCATTAAACGATTCTCTTAAGATGAACTTATCGCTATCATATAAGCTTAAAGGCAAAGATGACGGAAGTTATCGTACCTCAAAAAACAAAGTTTTTCAGGGGTTTGTAATCTTTTTTGCCCTAATTACTATTTCACCAATTATTCTGATCATCTACACCCTTGTAGTTAAAGGAATTGGACAAATAAATTTAAGTTTTTTCACAGAAACGGCTCCAAATACCTTTGATGCCATGACTGCCGTTAACAATGGCAAAATTATCCCCGGAGGAATTTTAAATGGCATTGCCGGTACAATATTTATGGTTTTGATGGCTAGTATTATTGCGATCCCACTTGGAATATTAATTGGATTGTTTTTATATGAAAACCCCGGGAAATTTTATGCAAATATTGTTCGCGACATCGCTGATATTTTGCAAGGTGTCCCATCAATCGTTTTGGGCTTAATCTCCTATATCTGGATCGTTAAAAATATAACCTATGGTTATTCCGCACTAGCCGGAAGCGTTGCGCTTGCAATTATGATGTTACCCTTAATTTTACGTTCGACGGAAGAAACTCTAAAAATGATCCCGACTAGCCTGAAAGAAGCTGGAGCAGCATTAGGAGTTCCATATCATAAAATTATTTTACGGGTTCTAATCCCAACAGGATTCAGTGGTTTAATGACCGGAATTTTATTAGCTATTTCTAGGGTTATTGGCGAAACTGCCCCCCTATTGTTAACGGCACTTGGATCTTCAGTTGTTAATTTTCATCTGGATAAACCCACTAATGCAGTTCCATTATTAATTTGGGAATTTTATAACAATCCTAACATGGTTAATTTAATTTGGAGTTCATCCTTATTTCTGATGGCCTTTATATTAACTTTAAATTTGATTTCTAAAAGAATTGCATCAAAAAGAGGAGCTTAATAATGACAATATCAAACCTAAATATTAAAGAACCTGTTTTAAGCATACGCGACTTATCGATCGCTTATGAAGAAGGCAAGTATGCTGTAAAAGATGTAAGTGCGGATATTAAAAAAGATTCAATTACTGCCATTATGGGACCCTCTGGTTGTGGGAAAAGCACCCTTCTTCGTGCCTTAAATCGTTTACACGATTTATACCCAAGCATAATCACAAAAGGTAAAATTGAATTAAATGGAATTGATATTGCAGAAATGTCGAATATTAACTTGCGACGAAAAGTTGGAATGGTCTTTCAACGCCCTAATCCCTTTCCGACCATGAGCATTTACGACAATGTAATTGCCGGATATAAACTAAACGGGATTCGTCAGAGTAAAAATGAACGTGATGAAATTGTTGAAAAATCGTTGGTTGATGTTTCTCTTTGGAATGAAGTAAAAGATTCGTTGCAGAAAAAGGGTACTTTTTTATCGGGTGGTCAACAACAACGACTTTGCATCGCGCGAGCACTTGCATTTCAGCCCGATGTAATCTTACTCGATGAGCCTACTTCAGCACTTGATCCCATCGCCACAGCCAAAATTGAAGAATTATTGCTTGAGCTTAAAAATAAATATTCCATTGTTTTGGTCACACACAATATGGCTCAGGCAGCACGGATTTCAAATCAATCAATGTTTATGTATCTTGGCGAATTGGTTGAATACGGAAAAACCAAAGCTATGTTTACAAACCCTAGCGACAAAAGAACAGAAGAATACTTAACAGGAAAATTCGGATAAAAACCCAAATCTCATGAACCCCAAAAAAGAACTTGCCATAAAAAAAATAGCTGATGATTTTGAAAGTCTGTCAAATCTGGTATTACTTCAGTTAGACAATCTTGAAAAAATTATTGATGATTTTTCTGTAGAAAATGCAAACTCAAAAGAAAAAACGCTTGAAAAAAACGAGGCCAAACTCGATCAGTTTGAAGTTAAAATAAGTGAGCGAATTATTAATGCTATTGTTCTTTATCAGCCAATGGCATCCGATTTAAGAAAGCTTTTTGCCATTTACCGGATGACGCTGAATCTTGAACGAATCGGCGATATGGTTATTAATATTATTCACTATATGCAACAGATTAATAATCCGGCTTTGTTTCAAAAAAACGCAGTACTGATCAAAAATATGCTGATCATGAGTACGAGTATGGTAACAAAAGCATTGCTATCATTCACAAATAATGATAAATCGTATGCCATTTGGACCATTAAAAATGATGAGGTAATTGATGAGCTAAATCATAAGCTAATGAAAAATGCCATTAAACATGATTTTATGGATGAAGAAAAGCAGGATTTATTATTAAACTTCATCAATTTAAAAGGCATTATTTCGGACATCGAAAGAATTGCTGATCATGCTACCAATATTGCCGAAGCATCAATTTATGCTTCTGAGGGCACAGATATCAGGCATCAGGGAATTGAAAACCTTGATGATCTTTAAAATTTCTGATTAATCAAATAAAAAATGAGCGATAAAAAAAACAAAATTCTGATTGTTGACGATGAGGAAGATTTGTGTGAGATCATACAATTTAACCTTAATGGCGAAGGCTATGATACTGATGTAGCCAGTTCGGCTGAGGCGGTATTAAAAATGGATCTTAGCCTATATAAATTGATTCTTTTGGATGTGATGATGGGCCAAATTTCCGGATTTAAGTTAGCTGATATTTTGCGAAAAGAATTAAAACTAAGTGTTCCGATTATCTTCATCACGGCAAAGACTACTGAAAATGATTTACTAACCGGATTTAGTTTGGGGGCCGATGATTACATTACCAAACCCTTTTCAATAAAAGAGCTTACGGCAAGGGTAAAAGCAGTATTGGGCCGTTCTAAAACCCAGAACTATCAACCAGATCAGGTTTTAAAAATTGAAGATGTTGAACTAAACTTCAATAAAAAGGAACTTATTATCAAAGGACAAATAATTCGCTTAACCCGAAAAGAGTTTGAGATCTTGAATTTATTGATGGGAAATCCTGATCGGATTTTCAGTCGCGAAGAAATATTAAGAACAGTATGGGAGGATGATATTATTGTAACTGATCGCACCATTGATGTACATATTTCCAGACTTCGAAAAAAGATGAATGAACACGGTGAATATCTAAAAAATAAAGCCGGTTACGGATATTGTTTTGATTACAGCTAAAATATAATTTGATAAAAATGAAAATAAAGTTGACTTTTAAACGGAGATTATTCTTATACCTTTTTATCGTACTGGTTGGGTTTACTACACTTGTACTTGCATTTCAATCAAAAAGGGAAAGTGAATTCAGGCGAAGCCAACTCGAAAATACCCTGGATAATATTACCGTTACAACCAATAAATATTTACAGAAATATGATATTCTAAATACGAGTGAATTTTCAAGCTTAAACGCATTAATGGAAATTCTCCCACAATCCTCAGTACGAATTACTATTATTGATGCTAAAGGAATTGTTCTTTTTGATAGTGAGGTTAAAGATGTAACATTATTGGAAAATCATTTGAGCAGACCCGAAATTCAAGAATCAATTGGAGCCGATTTCGGTGCTAACATTCGAAGATCTGCTACTACCCACGAAACCTATTATTATTACGCAAAATTCTACGGTAAATATTTTATTCGTACAGCAGTTTTGTACGATATAAGTATTATTAACTACCTTAAATCAGAGCGCTTATTTTGGGTTTTCATCATTGCCTTATTTTTTATTATTTGGGCTGTTTTAACGGTTGTAACAAACAAATTCGGGAAAACAATCGATCGGCTTAAGGACTTTGTAATTCGACTACACAACCATGAAAATATCTCAAAAGAATTTGATTTTCCGGATGATGAATTAGGTGTGATCAGCCGTCAAATTGTAGAAGTTTACGAAGAACTGAAAACGGCCAAGGATGAAATTACACTTGACAAGGAAAAATTATTCAATCATCTGTATGCCCTAAATGAAGGGGTTGCCTTTTTCTCTTCTGAGAAAAAGAAGATTTTAACAAATAATTATTTTATTCAATTTCTGAATATCATTTCCGATAAATCCAGTATTTCGGCTGAAAAAATCTTTGAAGCAGAAGAATTTGAACCCATTTTAAATTTCATTAATGAATACCTAAAAACTGATCGACAAATTACAAGAGAACAGTTGCCACAAAAAGATCACAGCCTTAATAAAAATGGCCGGTATTTCGACATTAAGTGTATCATTTTCCCCGATAAAAGTTTTGAAATTATCATCATTGATACCACTCGTTTTGCCAAGCGTCAGTTAATGAAGCAACAAATGACCTCCAATATTGCACATGAATTAAAAACTCCTGTTGCTGCGGTTATGGGTTATCTGGAAACTCTACAAAACAATAAACTCGATAAAGAAAAACAAACCCATTTTATCGATAAGGCTTATGCTCAGGCATATCGTTTAAAGGATTTAATTGAGGATATTCAGGTATTAAATCAGATTGAAGAAGCTAGTAGCAAATTTAAATTTGAATCTTTAAATCTGAAAGAAATTATTGATGAGGTTGTTGAAAATCTAAAGGTCAGGCTCGAAGAAAATATGATCAATTTAAATTACAGTATTGGCAATGAGGTTGTTGTAAATGGAAACCATTCTTTATTGCTCTCTGTTTTTTACAATCTGATTGATAACTCAATAAAATATGCGGGTGAAAATATTTCAATAAATATTTCCCTTTATTCTGAAGATAAAAATTACTACTACTTTTCTTTAAGTGATACGGGTCCAGGCATCCCGGAAGAACACCTAGGAAGAATATTTGAACGATTTTACCGCATTGATTCAGGTCGTTCGCGAAAAACAGGAGGTACGGGCTTGGGTCTGGCTATTGTTAAAAATGCTATTCATTTGCATCAGGGCGACATTTCGGCCAGAAATGCAAAAGATGGAGGCCTTGAATTTTTATTTACCCTTAAGCAATTTTCTTCAAAATCAAATTAAAATTTTAAAAAATGGACAACTATAAAAACATTACACGAATCCTATTATTTATTTGGGGATTTTTCTTTACAACTATATTATTCGCTCAAAATATCCAAATTAAAGATGGCCTTTATTATAAAATGGGAATGCTTTATACCGGAGTTCATGTTGAACATTATGATAATAAACAACCAAAAGCCCAGTATGAAATTAAAAATGGCACTCTGGATGGATTAACTATTTTTTATTACGAAAGTGGTACAAAAAAAGAACAAAGCTCATATAAAGAAGGTAAAAAAGATGGTATTTGGATCAATTGGAGTGAAAATGGATCTAAAATTGCTGAAGCACGTTATGTGAGTGATAAGAAGCATGGTGAGTGGTTCATTTGGGACGAAAATGGCAATCTTTTGTATGAGATGCATTATCGTATGGGAGAAAAAACAGGGATCTGGAAAATGTATGATGCTTCAGGTAAATTAATTAATGAAAGATCCTATCGGGGCACAAATTAACATTATTGTAACAGCATAGTAATATTAACTCAACCACTTTAGGGTTTCTTTGCTTTGAATTTAAACAACAAACAAAATGAAAAAAATTCTGATCTCTGCTGTTTTAGTTATTGCTACAATTATTGCTTTTACAGCAAATAACACAAAAGAAACCAATACAAATACTGCAAATACAAGTGTTACTCTAAGTGGAAAGGTTATTGATTTAGTTTCTGGCGAAGCCCTAACAGGTGTGGGTATCGAAATTGAAGGTTTAAACAAAAAAGTTTATTCTGACTTTGACGGGAACTATACGATTTCAAATTTAAAACCAGGTGAGTATAATGTTATTGCTTCATATATTTCGTATAACAAAAGTTATATCGAGAAAATTAAAGTAAATGGCAAAGAAGCCCTGAATATTAAATTGCAAAACTCAAAATAAAATACTGCCATCCGGCATTATTTATATATCCTGCTTAAACAATGGAATAGTGAGCTATTTTGTAGCTCGCTATTTTTTGATGAATATAGATTTTATAAATAATCCAACAATCGGGCTAAAAAGCATACTGATAAAAAATACTCCTTCTGTTCCAAGCCTATTATCCTTAGAAATATTTTCAGAAATTATCAAGGAGCCTATATACCAAAGGGCAAATATAATGATGATTAGAATTTCGTTCATAACCTCTAGTTTTAAAAATAAAATACAAGCAAATAAACAACCGGAATCAAAATTCCAAGAATGGTCATCCAGGCACCACGACGAGTGATCCCCTTAGGTCCTTTTACAATAAATAATCCGGTTATCGCAATAAGTATGAGCGCACCGGAAAAAAGATCGGAATACCAGGTCCAATATTTTATTGGATTGTAATGCAGATAATTCATAGGTTTAAAAAACATTCTGCGTTTGATGCTTTCAAATAGCCCTTTTCCTGTCTCTAAATCAACATAAAGAGTTCCGTCTTTCAAAAAAACTTTTAAATCTGTTTTTGAAGGAAAATAATGATTTAAGTAGGCATTTTCAATTTCATTTTCAGCTAAAATATTTTTGATAAATGCCTTATCTATATTATCCGTCAGCTCAACTTTAATTTCTTGTGTTGTAATTATATAATTAGGATTCCAATCGCGCATGTGATTAATTGCTATTCCCGACAGGCAATAAATAATAGTCATTCCAAAAAAGAAATAACCAAAATCCCGGTGAATAACCCGATTCCATTTTCTCCAATTAAAATTCATATTCAAAAACTATATGTTGCGTGAAGTAAAAAAGCCGGAAGATTTTCCGGCTTTATGGATTTTCAATTGTTTATTCTTCTTTTTCTTTGGCTTTAATCATTTCATAATCTTTACATACAATTGAATAAAATGACAAATAACCTTTTCCGCTCTCTGCTATTTGTTTTCGGTAGTTAGCAATACTTTCGGTAGCAGCAACATGCTCTCCCATATCTGCAGCTTCTCCTTTTCCTAAACCATGCCCATCACCACCTTCGGTGTTTGAAGACATTAATTCACCTTCCCATTTCAATAAATATTCTTCATCAATAATGAGTTCTTCAACAACACCATCTACTTTAATAACACTTCCAACCAAATTGGTATTAAATGCTGCCATTGATTCGTCGGGTGTAATTTTTACGGATGCCTCTGATCCTTCAGTAACCAAAAACATCTTTTTTCCACCCTTTTCACAAACATGATTAACCATTCCTGTAATTGCAACTTCTTTACCTACTAAATCAGCGGCCATAATATCAAAATCATCAACATTTAATTCTGTTAGTGCAACTGTTTCATCTGTTTTTGTTTCTGCTTTTTGTGTTTGATTTACGCATGAAATAAATATTGCTGAAATAAAAAATACAATCATAAATTTCTTAATCATTTTTCCTCCTTTGTTAATTGGGTTATATTATTTTTCTACTTTTCTTCCTTTTACTATTCTTTGTTGAACTCTTAAAATATA
>Ga0268283_1001075_pt1 | contig 14019 bp, 11 predicted proteins | sample saktaG_13_FD_190140 | JGI IMG/M metagenome (GOLD analysis project Ga0268283, IMG submission 190140) | Saline water microbial communities from Sakinaw Lake, British Columbia, Canada - sak_2013_06_06_36m | ecosystem: Environmental > Aquatic > Non-marine Saline and Alkaline > Saline ... | reverse complement strand
CAAGATTCAAAGCCTGCTTCGAGTAATTCTGTTCTGATAACATCGCTGTCAGGAAGCAGTTCAATTTCATCTTCCATATAGTTTTCAAACAAATATATCAGGACATCAAAAATATTTTCTTTCATAGTGTGTTGTTGTTTATGATTATTTTACTCTCATATAGCAACCGCCAGCGGTTGCTTCCAGATAACCTTGTAATTCCAGAATCAGTAGCATTGAAGAAATAACTTCAACGGATTCGCCGGTATTTTCAACCAGTTTATCAATGGACGTTGGGCTAAACATAACGTGATTCAATAATGTTTGTTGCTCCAGGTCAAGTATTGATTCCATCGTGATGGGTGTTATGTTGTCATCTTGTTGATAGTATTGATTTAATTCTTCAAGAATATCTTGGGTGGTTTCGACAAGTTTTGCGCCTTGACGGATGAGTGCATTACAGCCGCGTGCCAGCGGGTTATGAATCGAACCGGGAATGGCAAAAACCTCACGGTTTTGTTCTAAAGCCATTCGAGCGGTAATTAATGAGCCGCTTTGTTTGGCCGCCTCAACAACCAGTAAACCCTGACACAAGCCGCTGATAATGCGGTTTCGCCTCGGAAAATGATTGGCTTTGGCGGTAGTGCCGGGTGGAAACTCTGAAATCATGACGCCCGTGTTAACAATTTCAGTCGCCAAGTCTTTATGTCGGGCAGGGTAGACCCGGTCCAGTCCGGTTCCTGTTACCGCAACGGTATAACCTTTCGCATTGAGTGCGCCTCGATGACTGGCCGCATCAATGCCTAAAGCCAAGCCGCTGGTAATAACAAAACCATGACGACTGAGTGTTTTGGCAAAGTTAAAGGCCGTTTCCTCACCTAAAGAGGAAGGGTTGCGACTACCCACGATGGCAATTTGAGGGTGCGACAATAAATCCGCATTACCCCGTACAAATAAAAGGGGTGGTGGATCGGCAATTTCCTTTAATTGTGCCGGATAGTTGGCATCATTAAAAGTAATGACGGCATTGTTTTTTTGTTCGACCCAGGACAAATCATAATCTATGAGAGTCCAGTCCGGATTTTTGATGCTTTGAATAATAGCACTTTTTAAGCCTAAAGCCGAAAGTGCTGAAGTCGATTCTGCAAATAACTGCGCAGGGGTATGCGTTTGCAGCAGTCCAAGAAAGGTTCGGCAACCGACACCGGGCGTGCGTAATAGGGCAAGCCAGTATTTTAAGTTGTCGTCGTTGGGTTGGGTAATTATATTCAGGGGGTTTTAACTTTATCTAAAATGTGAATGGCCTGAGTGGCTTTCATAACCAGCGCGTAACTGACGCGCTCAAAGGGACGAAAAACCATCAGGGTGCCTGCAATTTCATCGGGCAGTTTAACGACATCGTTTTTAATAGTGCTGTACGGGTCGTTGATAGTTTTGCCTTTTTGGTATATGTTCAGCTCGTGTCCTGCTAGGATACCATCTTTAGTGCCTTTGTCTAAAACCACTACATTATAAAGTCCTATTTGAGAAACGCCGCCAAGAACGCTGATGATGCTGCCATTGATGCTTTTTTCGGGTGGTCTTGGGAAATAATTTAAGGTCACCTCATCTTCTGTTTTTGGCATGACCCGGTCACCTTTCCGAATTTCACGGCCTGATTTAGTGATGAATAAGGTTGCAGGGTCACCGGGTTGTTGCAAGGTGGTGTCAGCAATATATTCGGCATCATACCCCAGGTTTTCACCGGTTTCGGGGCTGATGTAGGCATTTCCGGCCCGAAAAATGGTATAAGACAGACTTTCTGGTTGGGTTATTGAGCGCACATAAAGTTTGTCACCTGCGCCGGCAATCAGATGTTCACCCACTATATCAAGAACATAGGGTGCGCGGTTGATGTCGTTTTCGGTGACCACTTTAGGCGAGGTTAAAAATTGCGCAATAGATTCAGAAGGGATTAAGTTAATCGCTTGTTTGATTAGAGTTTCCCGAATACAGGGTAATAGCTTTCCTGATTCGGAAACGGCAAAGTTTGTTCGACCTTTTTTAACAGTTTCTTCATTAAGAACGCACGGGGAATCAACCAACGTTTGGACGGGTTGTGCATTTTTCGACAAGCCAAGCTGCGGCTTTCCGTTTACAATGGAAAAATAAATAGTATCACCCGGATAAATCAGGTGTGGATTTTTAATTTGGGCGTTGTTGCCCCATAGTTCAGGCCATTGCCAGGGGTGATTTAAAAACTTGCCCGCAATTTGCCATAAGTTATCACCTTTAACGATGGTGTATTGGTCTGGATGATTAGGGTTTATTTGTATTTCTTCTGCCCAAGTATTTATACTAAGGATGAAAAAAGCGATAAATCCAAAAAGTGATCGATAAATCATAATGATTTGTGGTGGCGTTTTTTTAGTCTTTGTGCATTCAAAGTTTATAGTAATTAATATAAAATTCCAATATGGAATTATTTTTAGTGGAGAGTTTGTTGGGTATTTTAACTATTCTCGAGTTTCCGGACGAACGATTGCGCAAAAAAGCCGCAATGGTAAAAACGGTCGATGATAAAATCAAAAAATTGGTCGATGATATGCTTCAGACGATGTATGACTCGCACGGCGTAGGTTTGGCGGCTACCCAGGTTGATGTGCATCAGCGGGTTATTGTCATTGATGTCAGTGAAGAAAAAGATGATCCCATCTTTTTAATAAATCCTGAGATTATTGAAAAAGACGGCATTAAAGAGTCCGAAGAAGGCTGTCTTTCTGTACCCGGTTTTTTTGAAAAGGTAAAGCGGGCAGAGCATATCAGGGTAAAAGCACTCAATAGAGACGGTCAGTCTTTTGAATTTGAGGCGACGGATTTGCTGGCTGTTTGCGTTCAACATGAAATGGATCATTTGAACGGAAAATTGTTTGTTGATTATATTTCGTCCTTGAAACGGCAGCGAATCAAAAAGAAGTTGGAAAAAATTCATAAAATGGAAAATAGCTGAGCATGAAGATTATTTTTGCCGGAACGCCGGATTTTGCTGTACCCAGTTTGCAAATGTTGCTGGATTCCAAATACGAAGTCTGTGCCGTCTATACACAGCCGGATCGACCGGCAGGCAGGGGGCGACAATTACATGTCAGTCCGGTTAAAGCACTGGCTTTAAGTCATTCAATTCCTGTGCTTCAACCGCTCTCTTTAAAGACCGACGAGGACTTACAGGTATTAAAGTCGTTTAATGCGGATTTGATGGTGGTCGTCGCTTACGGCATGATTTTAACGGAAGCCGCCTTGGCTGTGCCCAAGCTGGGTTGCCTTAATGTCCATGGCTCATTATTGCCGCGTTGGCGTGGCGCTGCGCCTATTCAACGGGCATTAATGGCGGGTGATGAAAAAACCGGTGTAACCATCATGCAAATAGTCCGTAAGTTGGATGCGGGTGATATGTTGCACAAGGAAGAGTATGTCATTGATGCTAATGATACCGCCAGCGATTTACATGATAAGTTAGCCGGATTGGGCGCGACAGGCTTAAGCAAGGTGCTGGCAGCGATGGAAATTGCGCCGGTTCCTGCAGAGCAACAAGATGAAAGCTTAGTGACTTATGCTGAAAAATTAACAAAAACCGAAGCGATTATCGACTGGAACCAGTCAGTCAGTATCTTGGCTTTAAAGGTCAGGGGTTTAAACGCTTGGCCCGTGGCGCAAACGCTTTATCAAGGCAAGGTATTGCGGATATGGACGGCCGAGGCGATAGCAGACGATGCTGATGTAGCGCCGGGTATTGTAAGCAGTCTTAATAAAAGTATGGATGTGGCAACAGGAAAAGGATTGTTACGTTTGCATGAAGTTCAGCTTCCAGGCGGGAAACGCATGTCGGCTCAGGCGTTTTTAAATGCCCATGATGTTAACGGGGTCAAATTAGGTTGAGCATTCAGTGAATACACGATTAATTGCAGCGCAGGTATTGTCTCGCGTTTTACAAGACGGCCAGTCGTTAACGGCTGCCTTGGATTCTGCTTTACAGGCGGTGGAATCAAGTAAAGACAGGGCATTCATTCAGGCTTTATGCTACGGCGTTTGCAGAACCTATCACCGATTGGATTTTATTTTAAGCCAATTACTCGATAAATCGCTTAAAGACCAGCCGGTTAAGGCTTTAGCTTTAGTCGGTTTGTATCAGCTCAAGTATATGCGGGTAAAGCCTCATGCGGCCGTCTCGGAAACCGTGTTGGCTGCTCGCAAAAAGCCTTGGGCTAAAGCGCTCATTAACGCTCTACTTCGAAGCTACCTGAGGGATCAGGAAGTGCTTGAGCAGAAAGCCGATAACTGGCAATCTTCCGCTATCAGTCATCCTGACTGGCTAATCAAGCAAATTGAGCAGGATTGGCCGCTGCAGGCACCGCACATATTTCAGGAAAATAACCGGCAACCGCCCATGGCGTTGCGTGTAAATTTGGCACGCATCAGCCAGGATCAGTATTTACAGCAATTAAGCGGGCAGGGCATTGAAGCCGTTGCTGTCAGCTTTTGTGCGTCGGCGATTATTCTCGATAAACCGGTTGCCGTTGATATGTTGCCTGGCTTTGCCGACGGCATGATCTCGGTTCAGGATACGGCGGCACAATTGGCGGCGGGGTTGTTGGATGTGCAGCCCGGACAACGGGTATTGGATGTCTGTGCTGCGCCGGGTGGTAAAGCGGCGCATATCCTTGAATATCAGCCGCAGCTAAAAGAATTGGTGGCCGTCGATATAGAGGCATCCCGAATGTTGCGGGTCAGTGATACTATGCAGCGCTTAAAGTTGCCCGCCAAGTTGGTGGTGGGCGATGCCGCCAAGCCTGAAGACTGGTGGGATGGTCAACTTTTTGAACGCATTTTATTGGATGCGCCGTGCTCGGCATTAGGCGTTATTCGTCGTCATCCCGATATCAAGTTACTACGCAGGGCGGAGGATATTGTGCCGTTGCAGGCTTTGCAGCAAAATATCCTGCGAGCGATCTGGCCGCTGTTGGCACCCGGTGGCATTATGCTGTACGCAACGTGTTCCATCCTGAAGCAGGAAAATGAACAGCAAATTGATGCTTTTCTGGCGGAATATCCCGATGCGGTTGAATTACCTATTGATGCCGACTGGGGGTTTGCCGGGAGTCATGGTCGGCAGATTATGACGGGTGAAGCGTCGATGGATGGTTTTTATTATGCGCGGCTGACTAAATCCTGAAAGACACAGTGGCATTATCTCGGTTACGGCCCTTCGACTGGGTTCTGGATAATCCGCGAAGCAAGCTGCAGATGATCGAAATGGAATTTAAGCGATTAATTATTAATCATGAGAAGAAATAAATGGATACAACCGAGTTATTAACCAATTCTTTCCTTTACGGCAGTACCTGGTTACGAGCTGATTTTCATATGCATACCAAAGCGGACAGGGAATTTACCTTTGAAGGAGAAGAAAACCAATTTGTTACTCAGTTTGTCGAAAAACTCAAACAGGCCAAGATTGGTATTGGGGCCATTACCAATCACAACAAATTTGATTATGGTGAATTTAAGGCGCTTAGAAAAAAAGCTTTAAAAGAAGATATTTTTTTATTGCCGGGTGTGGAACTGTCAGTCAATGACGGGGCTAATGGTATTCATCTGCTGGTGATTTTTTCGGATGCCTGGATCAGCAATGGCGACGATCATATTAACCCATTCTTGACGGCGAGTTTTACCGGCAAAACGCCCAGTCAATATGAAAACGAAAATGGTCGTTCCAACGATGATTTGACCGAGACATTGAAAAAATTACAACACTATCATAAAGATTTTTTTGTTATTTTTGCGCATGTCGAACAAAAAAACGGGTTATGGAAGGAACTGCAAGGGGGGCGATTACAAGAGTTAGGCACTAATCCGCTATTTCGGCAATATACCTTGGGATTTCAAAAAGTACGCACTGACGATGATCGACAAAAGGTCAATAGTTGGCTTAAGAATGCTTATCCTGCCGAAGTTGATGGTTGCGATGGTAAATCCTTGGAACAAATAGGCAAAGGCGAAACCTGCTATCTAAAACTGGGCGAGTTTTCTTTTGCAGCGGTCAAGTATGCGCTTTTAGACTATCCCAACCGGGTTGCCAAGGAAGTTCCTAAATATCAGCATTCTTATATTCGCAGCGTCTCTTTTGAAGGCGGTGTTCTCAACGGCGAAACCCTGCATTTTTCCCCTGCACTTAATAGCTTGATTGGTATTCGCGGTAGCGGGAAATCTTTTATTCTCGAAGCTATTCGGTATGCGCTAGCCATTCCGTTTGGCGTGAAGGCGTTGGATACCGACTATAAAAACAAATTGGTCGAATACAGTTTGGGTAGCGGAGGCAAAGTCATTATTAAAGCGGTGGATAGGCGAGGTCAGGACTATGAGATTCGGCGTATATTGAATCAACAGCCAGATGTCTATGTTAACGGTGTATTGCAACCGGGCATTTCGATCCGTGAAACCATCCTTTACAAGCCGCTTTATTTTGGACAAAAGGATTTATCCAATACCGGCGACGGCTTTGAAAAGGATTTAGTCGAAAAACTGGTGGGTGAAAAACTGCTGGATATTCGCCAGCGAATTGCCCTGCAAAAACAAAAAATCGTCGATGCTGTTACGCGTTTAAAGGGCTTGAGTAATGTGGCGGAAAAAATCAAGGAAAATGAAGGAAAAAAGCAAAATGCCACCCATTTATTGAGTTTTTACCAGCAACATGGCGTTGAGGAGAAACTAGAAAAACAGGTCGATTTTGATGCTGATAGCCAAAAATGTGCCGACATTATTCAGGGCGTAAAAAGTTTTCTGACTGACTTTGGCAGCTTCATTGATCAGCATGAGGATGAAATAAAAAACCACTGTTTTTACAAATCCAAACAAAACACCGATTTTTTTCAGGCGTTCTTTACCGATTATGAAAAGGTTATCAATTTATTTGCCGTGTTCAAAAACGCGCAAACCAATGGACAAGCCGCCTTATCAGCTTTAGAGCAAAAAGCGGAAAGTTTCAATCATCTAAAAAACACCTTAAAGGAAGAGTTCGCCACCATTGAACGTCAGTTATCAGAAGAGTTGCAAGCGAGCGGCGTTCCAGCGATCAACACCGAAGAATATCGACGATTGAAACAAAATTTTGACCAGTCCAAACAAATGCTGGAAGCTTTAACTAAACAGCAAAATCAACAAGTTCAGTTTAGGAACAACGTCTTGGTAGAATTGGCTGCATTGGACAATTTATGGCATGAAGAATTTAAAGCCATCAAACAAGAACTGGAAAAAATAAACAAAAACCAAACGGCGCTGGTTATTGAAGTGGGCTATAAAGCTGACAAAGATGCCTTTTGTGCCTTTACCAAGGATATGTTTCGCGGCAGCCGTTTAAGGGAAAATGTATTGAAAGAGTTAACGGATAGTTTTAGCGATTTTGGGGCGATATTTAAGAACTTGGGTGAAGCAGGAATACAGCTTGGCAGTAATTTTTCTGTATTCGAACAGTATTTTAATGGCAATCTCAGCGCGTTATTGACCTGGCAAGTCCCGAATTCATTTTCAATTTGTTACCGGGGCAAAATCCTCAAACACCATTCATTAGGCCAACGAGCTTCCGCGTTGATTCTTTTTATTCTCAGCCAGCAGGATAACGATGCCATTATTATCGACCAACCTGAAGACGACCTTGATAACCAGACTATTTATGAAGACGTTATCAAGTTGATTCGGGCATTAAAAAAAGAGGTGCAATTTATCTTTGCAACCCATAATGCCAACTTTCCGGTGTTGGGTGACGCCGAACAAGTCATTTCCTGTTCCCATGACGATAATCGTATGATGCTGAAATCCGGTAGCGTTGATGCTCTCGAATTACAACAGGAAATCGTCAGCATTATGGAAGGCGGCGAAGAAGCTTTTAACAAACGCAAAGACATTTATCAGTTATGGAAACCACAGAACTGCTCGAAATAATTGCCAGAGGCGAAGATAGCAAGCATCAATTCAAAGCGAATGTCACCAATCCAAATTCACTCGCGAGTGAAATGGTGGCATTTTGTAACTCCGGTGGCGGCACTCTATTGATCGGTGTAAATGATGACGGTACAGTGTCGGGACTTATACGCGAAGATATAGCGCGATTAAATCAGTTAGTTTCAAATGCCTCTTCACAATCGGTGCGACCAGCCATTAACCCAGTGACTGAAAACGTATTGCTGGCAGACAGCTTGGTGATGGTGGTTACCATTGCTAACGGCATGAGCAAACCATATATGGATAAGGATGGTGTTATTTGGGTTAAAAGTGGATCTGATAAACGGCGGGCGACATCAAGAGAAGAAATTCAGCGTATGTATCAATGCGCGGGCTTATTACATGGTGATGAGCTGTCGGTTAACGGTCTTTCCGTTTCTGATCTGGATTTGGATTATTTCAGGCGTTTTTTTGAAAAGCAGTATGGAGAGCTCATAGAAAATCAGGATGTCCCTTTACCCAAGTTGCTTGAGAATATGAATCTCATGAACGATGGGGTGTTGAATATCAGTGGTGCTTTATTGTTCGCTAAGACACCCCAATTTCGGTTGCCTGTTTTTATAGTTAAAGCGGTATGCTATCCAGGTAACGATATACATTTGGATCGTTACCTGGATAGTCAGGATGTAACGGGAAAGTTAGCGGATATGTTTTATCAAAGTTTAAGTTTTATATTAGGCAATATTAAGCATCTGCAATTTGACCAAAATGTAAATGCTGTCGGAGAACCTGAAGTTCCACGCGAGGCTCTGGAGGAGTTGCTCGCAAATGCACTAATTCACCGAGATTATTTTGTGTCGGCACCCGTGAGGATTTTTGTGTTTTCTAATCGGATCGAAATTATTAGTCCGGGACACTTGCCCAATAATCTTACGATAGCCAATATAAAAAGCGGTAACTCCAATATACGAAATCCCATATTAGCGAGTTACGCTACTAAAATTTTACCGTATAGAGGATTAGGAAGTGGTATCCGCCGTGCATTGAAAGCCTATTCGGATATTGACTTTGTCGATGACAGAGAAGGCAATCAGTTTAAGGTGGTGATTAAGCGAACTAGCGGGTTGGTTAATGAATGAAACGAATGAAAAAACAGAAAAGGCATTAACCGCATAAAAAACATTCGCGGAAGTGTATCCCTGACAATAAGCAATACCCGTGTTGTTCACCACCGCGCTAAAGTTTTATGCTTTTTCTTGGTGTTTTTATGGTAAATTCCTGCATTATTTTTGGTAAGTAAGATTCCCATTTTGTTAAAAAACTTTCGCTTGTCCACATTTTTTTGTGCTGTTTTATTCGGGCTGTTGCCATTTTGTGGTTACGCAGATGACTTTGCAGCCGAAGTGACGCAAGCCGAAATAACGGCGCAAGGCGACCGATATGTCGTGTCTGCGGACATTAGTTATCAACTCGGTAAAAAAGCAAAAAACGCATTGCAAAACGGTGTGCCTTTATTTTGGGATTTGCAAATTAAGTTGCTACAGCATCGGGATAATTTCTGGGACAAGATGCTGGTTGATACGGCGATACGTTATCGGCTTCAATATCATGCTTTGCTCAATATGTATCGGGTCAGAAATGAGGGTGACGGTGAGGTCTATAATTTTTCCACGTTGTCTGCCGCCTTGGAGTTGATGTCTGCGGTACGTGATTTTCGACTGATAGAGAAGGCGCAACTTGACCCTCAAAAACAATATGTGTGTGCAGTGAAAGTCAGTTTTGATCGTGATGCCTTGCCTTTGCCGTTGCGCCCGATTGCCTACATTGATCCGCAATGGTACTTATCCAGTGATTGGACACTATGGCCGCTAAAAAAATAAAACTCCCCGTTAATCTTTCTGTTTTAATTCTGTTTGGTTTGATTCTGCTGTCGTTGCAGTTGATGAGTTCGGCTATGCAGGAATCATCACAGTTAAATGCAATGTATTCCTGGTTGTTGTTGTTCAATGCCTTGGGTTCTGTCGTGCTGCTGATATTGGTTGTAGCCAATATCTATTCTTTGGTTCAGCATACCAAAAGACGAGAGGCGGGGTCACGGTTAACTACCCGCATGGTGTCGTTGTTTGTGGTATTGGCATTGGCGCCGGCCGTTATTGTGTTTTATTTTTCCATGCAGTTTTTACATCAGGGTATTGATAGCTGGTTTAATGTGGAAATAGACCGTGCCATGGAAGACGCACTGGAACTTAGTCAAGCGTCATTGGATCAGCGCATGCGCATGCATCTAAAACAAACGCAGCAATTGACGGAAAAGCTGCAAGATTCCTCTGAAAATTTGGTGACGCTGGAGATAGAAAATTTGCGTGAGCTTTCGGATGCCTCGGAAATGACTCTGTTTTCTCGCCAGGGTCGAATTATTGCCTCAAGCAGTATTAACCCCGGTGATATTTTGCCGAGTTTACCCGATGAACATATCTGGTTGCAGTTGCGCCAGAATTCTGTGTATGTGGCTTTGGCCCCGGTACATGAAGAAGAGTTGATGGTACGTGTTATTGTCACGGTTAAAGCCAGAGAGCCGCAATATTTACAGGCGTTATATCCGGTGCCGGTCAGGATTTCCGATTTGGCGGATTCTGTTGAATTTGCTTTTGTGCGTTATCAGGAAATGAATTATTTAAGAAATTCCTTAAAAATGAGTTTCTCGCTGGCGCTGTCGCTGGTTTTATTAATGAGTTTATTGGCAGCGATATGGGTGGCTTTTATTAGTATCCGAAATATTACTGCGCCGGTAAAAGAGTTGGTTAAAGGCACGCAAGCCGTCGCTTCAGGTCATTATGACCAACAGTTGTCGGTTATTGCCCAAGATGATCTGGGTTTTTTGGTGGAGTCATTCAATGATATGACGCATCGTATTGCAGTTGCCCGTGATGAAACCAGACAAGTGGGGCTTGAAGTGGAAAATCAGCGGGCCTATCTGGAAACCATTCTGGCCAATTTAACCGCAGGGGTTATCAGTTTTGATGCCTTGTATAACATTCGGACGGCTAATCAGGCAGCGTACCGAATTTTTCATATTCATGTTAATCAGTTTATAGGGAGGACTTTATTGGAGCTTGTCCAGAACTATTCCGAGCTGGTAGAGCCGCTAAAATCAATTCAGCGGTTAGTGGAGCAGGCGGATGATATTTGGCAGCAACGGATTGCTTTTTTAGGGCCTAATGGTCGTCAGGAATTGCTGTGTAGGGGAACGCCCTTGTTTTCTCAAGAAGGGTTGCGTGTTGGGGCTGTGGTGGTTTTTGATGATGTGACCGATTTGATCCAGGCTCAAAAGAATGCGGCTTGGGGCGAGGTTGCGAGAAGATTGGCTCATGAGATCAAAAATCCGTTGACACCTATTCAGTTATCAGCCGAAAGATTGCAACACAAGCTGGCCGCAAAACTGGGAGCCACTGACGCGGATATTTTACAGCGCTCAACCCGAACCATTGTGCAGCAGGTTGAAGCGATGAAAGAAATGGTAGATGATTTTTCTGAATACGCCAAACCCTCCAAAAAACAGACTGTAGATATTGATTTGCCAAGTCTGGTTAAGGAGGTATTGGCACTTTATGCGTTAAAATCAGGCGTAAAATTTAAAACCGGTTTCGGGTTGGGTTCGTTGATGATTAATGGTGACCCTGTCAGCATCAGGCAGGTACTGCATAATTTGATAAAAAATGCATTGGAAGCGATCGGTGCTCTTGGGTTGATCGAAATAAGTCTGCGCAGGGTGCAGAAAAATAACACTGATTTTATAGAAATAGCGCTTTATGATAACGGATCTGGCATTAAAGATGAGCAAATTGAAAAGATTTTTGAGCCCTACGTGACAACCAAAGCTAAAGGTACCGGTCTGGGGTTGGCGATTGTTAAAAAAATAATTGAAGAACATGGTGGTGCGATATGGATCGACACTAGTCGTAAGGTGGGGGCGGGCTTTATAATTCAGCTCCCTGCATGTAACCCTGAATAACTGTAAAAAAATTATGAACGCAAATACACCGCGTATATTAGTCGTAGATGATGAGCCGGATATTCGCAGGTTGGTTTGCGAAATTCTCGAAGATGAAGGTTATCAGGTCGCTACGGCAGAAAATGCAAGTACAGCACGGGAATTAAAAAAGTCCTTGCAACCCAGTCTCATCCTGCTTGATATCTGGATGCCTGATACGGATGGTATTACCTTGTTAAAAGAATGGGTTGCCGAAGATTTCCTGCTATGTCCCGTGGTCATGATGTCCGGGCATGGTTCGGTTGAGTCGGCAGTCGAAGCAACCCGGTTGGGTGCTTATGATTTTCTTGAGAAGCCTTTGTCGCTGGCAAAATTATTATTGATTGTTGAAAGAGCCTTGGAAGCGGGAAATCTTCAAAAAGAAAATGACGGACTCAGGAAGCAATTGGTTGTTGATGTTGAGCCGGTTGGCAAGAGCGCGACTGTCGCCAGAATTAAGGATCAATTAAAGCGATTGGCTCAACATGATACCCGTTTATTGTTCGTCGGCGAGGCGGGTGTAGGTAAAGAATTGTATGCTCGTTATCTGCATAACAATAGTGCGCATCGAAACGGCCCCTTTATTGATGTGGCGGTAGGCAGTATATCGCCTGAAAATTCGGCCGTAGAGTTTTTTGGTAAAGAAAGCTTGGGTAAAATTCATCCGGGTCTATTAGAGAGAGCGCATAAAGGGACGTTGTTTTTGAGCGAAATAGGCGGCATGGACAAGGAAACTCAGTTGCGACTGCTAAGTGCCCTGGAATCAAGTTCTTTTTTGCGTGTGGGCGGCAGCGAGGCGGTACGCGTTGATGTCAGAGTGGTCGCGTCAACCCGGATTACGATGGATGACGAGGTCAAGTCCGGGCGCTTCAGGCAGGATTTGTATTATTTGCTGAATGAAGTGACGCTTATTATTCCGCCACTGAGAGAGCATAGTGAGGATGTGCCGGGATTATTAAGTTTTTATGTCGATTATTTTGTTAGTCAGGATAAGTTGGCTTTTCGGAAATTTTCCATGGCAGCGCAAAATTTTTTACGCAACTACAGTTGGCGTGGCAATGTGCGGGAATTAAAAAACCTGGTGCAGCGCCTAATGATTTTGGGTGTGGGCGAAGATATCGAGTTGGATGAAGTAAAGTCAGCGCTGGGATCGGTTGGTGATGTCATGGCATCGCTGTCGGTTCCCGAGTTTTTTAATTTGCCGTTAAAAGATGCCCGCGATCATTTTGAAAAAGCTTACCTTGAATATCATTTTGAGCGAACAGGGGGCAGTGTTGCCAAGCTGTCGGCGGCGGTGGGTATGGAGCGAACCCACTTGTATCGTAAATTACATTCGTTAAATATTAAGCTATAAATTGAAGGCAAGGTTATTTACATCTTGATCGTATAGGGTGTAATGTTGTACACTTGTCGAAATAGGTGGGTTTAGGTTAAACTCATTTTTATTATAAATTACCTGTGTAATAAATTATAAAGTGAAGGCAAGGTTATTTACATCTTGCACCTGGCGCCTAAATTATAAATAAACATTGAAAAAAACCACAATGTTTAGTAAAATTCTAGCTCTTTTATTGAGCCTTTAGAGAAAGACTAAGTAACGATGAAAACATTTAGTGCAAAAGCAGCAGAAGTTAAGCGCGATTGGTATGTAGTTGATGCAGATGGGAAGACGCTGGGTCGCCTTGCTTCTGAGATTGCACTACGTCTTCGCGGCAAACACAAACCAGAATACACACCGCATGTTGATACCGGTGATTACATTATTGTTGTTAACGCAGAAAAAATCGGCGTTACCGGCAATAAAGAAAAGAATAAATTATATCAGCATCATACCGGTTATATTGGTAATCTGAAAACCGTAACTTTAGGTAAATTAAGACAAACGTTCCCTGATCGTATTCTTACTACCGCTGTTAAAGGTATGTTACCAAACAATCCATTAGGCCGTGCAATGTTCAAGAAATTGAAAGTGTATGCAGGACCTGAACACGATCATCAGGCTCAACAGCCAAAAGTTTTAGAATTATAAGCGAGTA
>Ga0268283_1001074_pt1 | contig 14024 bp, 8 predicted proteins | sample saktaG_13_FD_190140 | JGI IMG/M metagenome (GOLD analysis project Ga0268283, IMG submission 190140) | Saline water microbial communities from Sakinaw Lake, British Columbia, Canada - sak_2013_06_06_36m | ecosystem: Environmental > Aquatic > Non-marine Saline and Alkaline > Saline ... | reverse complement strand
ATCCGTGTGTTTGATAATATTGTGATTGATGTTACATTCAAAAATGCAAACATTTCACTTACTAAATCTGAGAAGCGCAGGTACGACTCTCCTTATTTCCGTTCAGTTTATAGCAGGCTGATCAATTATCAGCAAACGGATAACATGCGCGATACGATGTCGAAATTCCCGATTAAATATGTAATTGTATCTCCACAAATGTTCCAGGCTGCTTTGCAACCTTTCGTTGCATGGAAAAAGAAAAAAGGTTTCACAGTTGTTGAAGCATATACAAACAATCCTGAAGTTGGCACAACAACTACTTCAATAAAAAATTACCTGCATGGACTTTATACAGCGGGCACTCCTTCTGATCCTGCACCATCTTTTGTTCTTTTTGTTGGTGACGTGGCCCAGGTTCCTGCTTTCGATTGCAGCGGGCATGTTTCTGATCTATACTACTGCGAATACAGCAATGATTATCTGCCAGAAATTTATTACGGCAGATTCTCGGCCACTACTTTAGCACAGCTGCAACCTCAGATTGATAAAACTCTTGAATATGAGCAATACCTTATGCCTGATCCTTCTTTCCTGAACGAAGTTATTATGGTAGCTGGTGCTGATGGATCGCACCAGATGACCTGGGGCAACGGACAAATCAATTATGGCACAAACAACTATTTTAACGCGGCTCACGGACTAACTTCACATACATACCTGCAGCCGGAACCATCCGGTGCAAACTATTCTCAGCAAATTCACACCAATGTCAGCAACGGAGTTGGTTACGCCAATTATACAGCTCACGGCAGTTCAGGTGGATGGGCTGATCCTTCGTTTTCAATCTCTGATATTTCCGGTCTGCAAAATGCACACAAGTACCCATTAATGGTTGGCAATTGCTGTCTCACAAGCACTTATGACGGAGACTGTTTTGGAGAAGAACTTCTGCGTGCTAACAACAAAGGTGCATTGGGTTATATTGGAGGATCAAACAGCAGCTACTGGGATGAAGACTATTGGTGGGGTGTTGGTGTAAAACCTATTTCTGCTAACCCTACATACGATGCAACAAAGTTAGGCGCTTACGACCGTACTTTCCACGATAAAGGCGAACCTTATGATGAATGGTATTCCACAATGGACCAGATGATTTTTGCCGGTAACCTTGCCGTTACCGAATCAAGCTCAGGAATGAAACAGTATTACTGGGAAATATACTGCCTCATGGGCGATCCTTCACTAATGGTTTATTTCTCTGAGCCTCCGGCCATGAATGTTACTTATAGCGCGCTGATGCCGCTGTCCTCAAGTTCATTCACTGTAAATGCCGAACCTTATGCTTATGTTGCTATCTCTAAAGATGGCGTACTTTATGGAGCTGCCGAAGCTGATGCAGCTGGTGTTGCAGTGGTTCCTTTAACCCCAATAACCATTCCCGGAACTGCGGATCTGGTTGTTACCAAACAAAACCGTCAACCTTTTATAGGAACTGTAGTAGTGGCATCACCTGATGGCCCTTATGTACTTTTTAATTCATACGAACTTGACGACATTAATGGAAACAACAACCAGATGGCAGAATTCGGCGAGGACATATTGTTCAATGTCACGCTGCATAATGTTGGTAACACCGATGCCACAAATGTTACTTCAACGCTAAGCACAAGCGATGAATTCCTTACCCTTACTGATGTCTCAGAATTTATCCCGGTCATTCAGAGCCAGTCCACAATTACAGCTGATGCAGCTTTTTCAGCTACACTTAACGCCTATATTCCCGATGAGCATGTGGCTCATTTCACTATAACATCTACATGCAGCACCGAAACCTGGAGTTCCGATTTCTCTCTTGTACTTTATGCCCCTGAGCTATCAGCTGGTCAGTTTATTATTGACGATATTGCCGGCGGAAACGGGAACGGACGTATCGATCCGGGTGAGACAGTAAATATTGTGATCCCAACCACTAATAGCGGCCATTGTTTTGCAGCAAATACTACAGGAACATTGGTGGCGACCGGAGAAAATATAACAGTAAATTCATCACTTGTAAACCTGGGGACTATTGACGCGGGCGCTTCAACTGATGCAGTATTTAGCCTTACAATAAGTTCCGCTGCCGAAGTTGGCAGCATCATTCAACTGCATTATATTGCTACGTCTGGTCTTTATACAACAGTAACAAACCTATTTCCATCCGTTGGGCAATTAGTTGAAGACTTCGAAACAGGTGACTTTACCAAGTTCGCATGGCAAATGGGAGGAAATAGCAACTGGACTCTGATAAGTACAGCTACAAATGAAGGTTCTTTCTCGGCAAGATCAGGTATAATTAGTGATAGCCAGACTTCCGAGATTTCTCTTGAAGCCAACGTGCTGATAAACGATACTATCTCATTTTTCCGCAAAGTGTCGTCAGAAGCAGGCTACGATTTCCTGAAATTCTATTTAGATGGACAAGCTTTGGGAAGCTGGGACGGAAACGTTCCATGGGGCAATGTAAGTTATCCGATAACTGCCGGACTTCACACTTTCAAATGGGCTTATGAAAAGGATTACAGCACTGCAAGTGGCAGCGATATGGCAGCAATCGATTATATTATCTTCCCATCATTCAGTAGCGGAGGATCAGGTGCATTAATGGCAAACGCTGTAGCATTGCCTTCAACAATTTGTATTGGCGGCCAGACGCAGTTATATTGTTTTGGCAGCGGCGGCGCAGGAAACTATGATTATTCATGGACGCCAACCACAGGCCTCAGCGATTCAACAATCTTCAACCCAATAGCCAATCCGGCGTCCACTATAACTTATACTGCCCGGATAGAAACCCCTCTGTCCTCTGCTACTTCTGATGTTACTATTACGGTAGAACCACTTCCTGAAACACCGGCAATAACTCAGGTTGGCTATAATCTGGAATCGTCAGCCACCACCGGAAACCAATGGTACAATAGTGCTGGCCTAATAGATGGTGCTATCGAGCAGACCTATACTCCTGAGCATACCGACGCATACTATGTAATTACAACCAGCCCGGCAGGTTGCTCCTCTTCTGCTTCCAATTCTATTTATATAGCGTTTACAGGAATAAACGAAGTCCAGCCTCAGCTTGCAGTTTCTCCAAATCCATTTACGGATAAATTTAATGTTTGGTACACACTTTCAAGTGGAACAAAAACAAAACTTGCCGTTTATAATTCAATGGGTATAGAAGTAGCCATACTTTCCGATTGGAAATTATTGCCTGCCGGACAACACAATATTGAAGTCCAATTCAGGGATATGCCCGTTGGGGTTTATTATTGCAAACTCTACACAGGAGATAAAGTAAATGTTACAAAACTGATTCACACACGATAATTGAAACCCTGCTTTCACACAACAAATCAATTCTTATAAGTATGAAAAAATCTTTTTTAATTTTCATTCTCCTCCTGAGTGTTATGCTGACTCAGGCAACAGGCTGGGTAAACATACAATCAGCTTTACCTTCTGCTGCACGTGTATCATTGGTTTCTTCGGATATCAGCACTTCGGTGGTCCATTTCTCAGTAGATGGATTTTACCTTAACGAGGTAAAAACTCCCAGGGGGACTGCTTATACAGTCTCTGTCGGGAATGCTTCGGCAATGCTTATTAAAGGAGCACCTGATCTGCCTAAGCTGGCTGCGTCTGTTATCATCCCTGATCTGGCGCGTATGGATGTAGAAGTGATCTCATCCAGTTACGTGGATTATCCGGCTATGGAAATTGCACCTTCTAAAGGAAATCTCTATCGCAACATCGATCCGGCCACTGCTCCTTTTGAATATGGCAAAGAATATGTTTCTGACAGATTCTTCCCAAATAATGACGCTTCCCTGCGCGACCCGTTTATCATTCGCGATTACAGAGGTCAGACCATTATAGCTAATCCTTTCAGGTATAACCCTGTTACCAAAGTATTACGTGTTTATTACGACATAGTAGTTATGGTAAAAAAAGTTGGTGATAATGGCTCCAACCCATTGGTGCGCAAATCGTCAGAAGGAAGAATTGACAGTGAATTCCAGGCTATTTACCAGAATCAATTTTTAAACTCTTCCAATACTGATTACACTCCTCTTACTGATTATGGTAAAATGCTTGTCATCAGCCACGGAGCATTTATGACCGCAATGCAGCCTTTCGTAGACTGGAAAAACAACATGGGTATTCCCACAGAAATGGTAGATGTTGCTTCTATCGGAGTTTCAGCAAGTGCTATTAAAACCTATATCACAAATTACTACAATACCAATGGCCTTACATTTGTTCTGTTGGTTGGTGATGCCCCGCAAATTCCGACAAATACTACTGGCTCGCTGGGCGGTCCTTCTGATGTAGCTTATGGCTATATCGTCGGGAACGATCATTATCCTGATCTTTTCGTAGGGCGGTTTTCGGCCGAGAATGTTTCCCATGTCCAGACTATGGTTCAACGCACCCTCGAGTATGAGCAAAATCCTCTCACTTCAACAGATTGGTTCAGTAAAGGTATCGGGATTGGTTCAGATCAGGGTCCTGGCGACGATAATGAGTATGACTACCAACATATCCGCAATATCCGCACCGATCTGATGGCCTTTACCTATACCGGAGTTGCAGAATTATATGATGGTAGTCAGGGCAGCGAAGATCAGGCGGGTAATCCCACAACCTCAATGGTATCTTCATTTGTGAATGCCGGATCAAGTGTTATTAATTATACAGGTCATGGGAGCGATAATTCCTGGGGAACAACCGGTTTCTCGAATAGCAATGTTAATGCTCTTACTAACCAGCATATGTGGCCTATTATCTTTTCTGTTGCTTGTGTAAACGGAAACTTCTCAGGAGGCACTTGCTTTGCTGAAGCATGGCTCCGTGCTACAAATAGCGGATCTCCCACCGGTGCAGTAGCCACGCTAATGTCAACAATTAATCAGAGTTGGGATCCTCCTATGGATGGTGAAGACGAAATGGATGATATTCTTGTGGAAACATATCCTGACAATGTGAAACGGACATTTGGCGGTGTCTCTATGAACGGATGTATGCATATGAATGATCAGTATGGATCTGGTGGTGACGAAATGACTGACACATGGACTATTTTCGGAGATCCATCAGTGATGGTCCGAACTGCTATGCCAGCGTCAATTGTTGCATCTCATGCACCTACTGTCTTCCTGGGTTGTTCTGAATTTACAGTTAACGCCGATGCCGAAGGTGCACTGATAGCCCTTAGTATAAACAACCAGTTGATCGGCACCGGATTCATTGCCGGGGGAACCACAACAATCACCTTTTCCCCGTTAACCAATGTTGGCAATGTTAAAGTAGTTGCTACTGCCTTCAACTATATTCCTTACATTGCAGATGTAAGCATAGTGCCGAACACAGGTCCTTATGTGGTATTCTCTTCAAGCCTGATTAGTGATCCTGCCGGCAATAACAATGGCCAGCTGGATTATGGTGAGAATGTTGGCCTTTCGGTTTCATTAAGTAATATTGGGATAATAGATGCAGCAAACGTTGCGGTGAAAATTTTCACAACTGATCCATTTGTTACAATTTCTGATAGTTCTGAAATGTATAGCATCATTCCCGCCGGAGATACTGTGACTATGGATGACGGCTTTGCCTTTGCAACCGATGCTGCGATTCCCGACAATCGTGTGATTCATTTTAGTTATCAAGCAATTGGATCCGACACATGGAGCGGTTCATTCTCAATAATTGCACATGCTGCAAAACTTGAGTTTGGTGCGTTTACTATTTCCGATCCTCTTGGCAATAATGATGGCACAGCTGATCCTGGCGAAACTTTTAGCCTTGTTATACCTGTTGAAAATAATGGTTCATCTTCTGCCTCTGATGTGTCAGGTTCGCTGGCTTTTAACGATCCCTACCTAACACTACTTTCGTTGGAAACATTGAGTTATGGGAATATAGATGCCGGAGGAACATCAGTCCGGGAGTATATATTTATTGCAGATGCACTATGCCCACCAGGCCATGTGGTTAATATGGGCTTCACTGTTTCTGCAGACTTAGGCCTTTCCGGAAGTACTACATATAATCTGGTGGTAGGACAAATACCAGTAATTATTATCGACCTTGACGGAAATCAAAACTCAGGTCCGGCCATACAGGCTGCTTTGAATAACAATTCTGTAATTACTGAATATACAACCACTTTCCCAGAAGATCTTTCTCTGTATTCTTCCATTTTTATTACGCTTGGTACGTATTCTGACAATCACCAGCTTTCGTCAGCAGAAGGCCAGGCGCTTGCTGATTTCCTCACAGCAGGGGGGAACCTTTACATGGAAGGTGGCGATGCCTGGGTTTATGACCCGGAAACCGCCGTCAGGCCTATGTTCAAGATAAGTGGAGTGATGGACGGTACAGGCGATCTTTCAACACTGACTGGTGTTGATGGCACTTTAACAGCTGGTATATCCATGGCTTATGCCGGTGACAATTCTTACATTGATCATCTTGCGCCATTGAGTACCGCCTTTACTATCTTTCAAAACACAACACCCCTTTATATAGCTACAGTAGCTTATGACGGGGGCACTTATAAGACTATTGGGTCCTCTTTCGAATTCAGTGGCCTTACTGATGCTGCTGCGCCTTCCACTAAAGACGCTTATATGCTTCAGATTATTAATTTCTTTGGATTGCTCGATTCACCCCTCAATGCAAATTTCTCTGCTGACCATACAACTATATGTGAGAATGAGCAGGTTAATTTCATCGACTTCTCTTCCGGTGGTGCAAACTCATGGCTGTGGATATTCCCTGGTGGCAATCCCGACACTTCTTACGAGCAGAACCCACAAGTTCTTTATGCACTTGCCGGGCAATATGATGTTACGCTCGTAGCTGGTAACGGCACAGATACAAGCACTATTGTAAAACCAGCTTATGTTAATGTGCTTAATTGTACTGGCATCGGTAACGAGCGCCAGGGAACACTTAACTTTTGGCCTAACCCCGGAAGCGGGTTAATATATGCCGATCTTTCTGCTTTTACGGGAAAAGTAACCCTAAGATTAACCAATACATTGAACATTATGGTTTACGAAGCTCTGGAAGTAGAAACCTCCGCTACCACAAGCCTTAACTTCAGCTCATTGCCAAATGGGATTTACTTCCTTAGTGTAGAACAAACCGGAAAATATATTACCGGCAAAATGGTTATCCGGAAATAATAAAATCTGATTGAATTTATAAAAAAAGAGGTCCTGTCGAGCCTCTTTTTTTTTTTGCTTTGTGTTCTGTTATTTCATTCAAACCTTCCTGAATTTTACAAGTTTCAGGTTGTCTATGTCATTTTCTTCGAATTCATCGAAGTACTCTTTTTGAATTTCCTCTAAAACTTTCATGCCCTTTTCCTCAGGCATCGTTTCGAGTTCCTTTTCCGTATATTTCAGATGCAGGTCGCGCATTGTGAGTCGTGAAACAAGGATTTCCCAGAACTGAGATTCATCATAATTGTCAATCTGCTCCATCAATTTATCTTCAACTTCTTCCGACAAACTATAATAACTATCTTCTTTGTCGTAATCTACAAACGCGTTGCCTGTTTTAGCTCCTGAACATGCCAATAACTTTTGCTCAAGATTTTCCAGATTGCTTTCCTGTATATCATCGGCATCTTCTTCTGCTATCCATTTCCCTAAATAAAAAACCTCTATTAGTTCGCGGTATTGTTCCTGTGTAAGTTTCAAATTGATTGATTCCATGGTCAAAGTTTATAAGTTCGTTTGGGTGATTATTACTCTATTTAATTCAGATTTCAAATTAAAATATAATGATAATTTACATTTTACCGAATCCTAATTTCTGATAACCTTTGCTTCCGCAGCTTGCAGCACTTCATGAGTATCAGCATCATACACAAATGCGACCACATTACAATTAACAGCTATCCACTTGGGATCAAATTCAAAACGGTAGGATTTAATAACTGATTCAGGATACACACTTCCCGTTGCAGCAATAGCTACACCCCAGGTTGTTGTAAGAGTGCCTCTCAATACATGCATATGTATATAATCCAGAATTTCGGGAGTGGTTCCCACTCCCGGATCATTATTTTTCTGTGGAGCAACAATACTATCCTCCGTAATCGCAATTATCAGTTTAAGGTTTTTGTTAATTGCCTGGCGAAATTGCGTTTTGATATGGGTGCAAAGTTTTTTTTCTCCCGCGGTGAAATCATTAATTACCTGGATATCCAGAAGGGCTTCTTCTTCCAACATAGAATTAACTGCACCACCCCAGTCTGATGGGCTGATAACATATGTGCCTTCGGTTTTTCTGCGGTTTACCATACCATTAGGGTTACCAACTGCCCCAATTCCAAAGTAGTTATCCCATTCAGTACCGGCAGGTGTCCGAAAATCATGCGTATAGTTGCCTGAAGCAAATGGCTTGGCGAAATCACCGGCATGAACAGCCATCAAAATTACCTGATCACCATGTTCCTCTTTTAGATCTCGGGCAATTACAGCGGCCCGTGGGCAGTTTACACAGGTATGGCCAGTATAATCTTCGAGCAACACGCGTTTTACATAAGTAGTAACATTAATAAACTCAGGAACCGGACATGCAACAGTGTCGGTATTTTCTGTAATGATTTTTGTACGGTAAGGTTCTGACACCTTGTCGCAGGCAGCAAACATGAATATAACGAGGAAGAAGGATGCTGAAAAACGGAGCCACCGCAAGCCAGATAAGTTATTTACTGTTATCATTGTTTAGAAGCTGCTAGTTATTGATATAGAAAATCCATTGGAAGCAGGTACAGCGCGACACACACCGCCCACACATACGATACCTTCACGTTGTTTGCCATAGGAAAGTTGCACCCTGTTGGCTTTGCTGATATATCCTGCCGCAAAGTTGTAATAATGCAGTTGCTGACTGGATTCTTTATTGCCGTAATTATACTGATCACTGGCCGCGAAAAACCATTTACCGGCCACATCATATTCAAGCAATACCAATGCCCAGTTTTGTTTATCCTCATTTGTCCATAAATGTTGCATCTCAAGCCGTACTGCGTTGTGTTTCTGCACTTTCAAGGTGAGATCTGCAAGGCCAACCTGGGCATATACCACAGGCACTCCTTTGTAGTTTTTCATTACATCTTCATTGTAGACCAGGTTTACATAAGAGAAATTTCCTTTAAACCTTTTGTTGAATTTATGCAGCACTTCAATATTGAAATCAGTAAAATAGCGTTCATCGCCCATTGCCATAAACTTTGTTTTGTATCCCGAAGTTCCAAACTCTCCAACACTTGTACTATCATTAACAGAATTCCTGACAATTGAATTGATGGTGGAAAAATTGACGGCTACATCAGTTCCATAGGCGCCACCTAGTAATGTATTCTTCTTTATGTTGTAATTTACCTGTGCCTGAATTGCCATTTCGCCATTTGGCTGGGTGGAATAGGGATACATAGCCGGCAATGTATATACATGCTGCTTGGTAAGTGCCGGCAGATAATTAATATCGAGGAAGTTTAGATTTTCTTTACGTCTGGATTTATAGCTCATGTTGTCCATCCATTTGGTGGAAAGGATTACACCAAGGCCTTTTTGTGAATAAGTACCTGTCAGCAGCAAGGCGTTCCCTGGTTTGTATATATAGTGATTAATATAACCCGCATCATTAAACTTATGAGCATACTCTCCACTGAGAGCAAGTTTGCCATGCGAAATAGTAAATCTGGAAGAATAAGCCCCGACATTTTTTGGCGGAATAGTCATATAGGAGACAGATGAATCGGGGAATAAATATACAGGAACTCGTTCAACGATTTCTTCAGAAGCTTCATATTTACTCACGAAACTACCTCCCAGTTCGATGCGTGTTTTGCTGTTTTCCAGTGATGGCATTAGCTCATTCAGGTAAATGTTTGCGTCGAATCCACGGACAATTCCAGGTCCCTGATCCCAGAAGTAACGCTGCTTCCCGATAAGGCCTTTAAATGTTACTCCTTTGTATGGTGAAACTTTGACACGAATTCCTGAAAAAGCATTGTCAAAGCCAAGGTTGCGTTCCTCGTAACTGCGCAGTATCATACCACTCCCAAACTGCTCATAGAAATTGCCCACTGTCACTTCGAAAATCTCTGCTTTATAGTTAGCAAACCAATATGGTATTCCGCTGCCTTTGTAGCGTGCATCGTAGCCGAGCATAGGATCCAGGTAGCTCTCATAACGGAGTCCGGCCATAAAATCCCCGTTGGTGTATATCAGATTAGCAAATGCATTGGATAGTACCTTTTCAGGCACAGCTTCTGCTCCTATTGCCTTATCTTCTTTGTAATATTGTGCATCAACCTGAAAATTGCCATGTACCTGCCCGCCAGGCAATAACTCCTGGGCGCCTGACCAAAAAGGAATCATCAGCAAGAGAAGGAATAACTTTTTGCGTAAGAATTGTTTCATGTAATCTGAATATGGGGTTACGAAAGAGATTTATTCCAGTGGCTGGCCTGCTTCCAGCTTACGAACCAGTTCAATGAGCTCAAGCTCATTGCCCTCAATAAACGAGGTATGTTGCCATACGATTTCGCCTTTTCCGTTGATAAGGAAAGTGTGAGGAACGGCATTCACATTCAGGGCACGTTTGAAATCACCATTCTGATCGAGCAAGACTTCATAATCCCATGCTTTTGCATTTACCATTGGTAAAACTTTGGCAGATGAGCGGGCATCATCAATAGAAACTGCTATTAATTTAACGCCTGTTTCCTTCTGCCAATCGGCATACACTTCATTGATTGTAGTGAGTTCGCTGATGCAGGGCTTGCACCAGGTGGCCCAGAAACTGATAATTATCGGTTTGCCGTTGTTACTCAATTCGGCTGTATTGATCTTATGCCCATTTATATCCTGGATACTGACAGCAGGAATTTTACGGATGGTTTTTGTTGTTTCCTGTCCAAATCCAATAATTGTCAGCGAAAACATAAAGAGTGCAAAAAGAGTTTTTTTCATAAAGGTAGTCGAATTAGTTTGTTTTGAGACTAATAGAATTATCAGGGAATATATACTTCGAGAAGTTTGACTGATGGTGCCGGCTCCAGTTTGAATTCACCCATTGTGGCAGGTATCAGCATAGCTTCGCCCACTGCAAAATGCTCTTCCATATCACCTGCAATTACTTTGCAGGCACCTTCGGCACACAGGTAAATTACAAATGAATCCAGTTCGGTATAATCTTTTTCAACAGGTTTGTCGAAATGCAGCATGTTCGTAGTGAAATAAGGTGATTTTACCATCGAAACTGTTTCGTTCTGCTTGTCAAGGTAGTGCGTTTTATAATCCGGACTCAGTGCAAAGTCAATGGCATCAAGTGCAAGATCATTATGAAGCTCACGCGGATTGCCTTCCTCGTCCACACGGTCGAAGTCGTAGATACGGTAAGTCAAATCACTGGTTTGCTGTATCTCCGCCACTACAAGCCCAGGCCCCAGGGCATGAACTCTTCCGGCAGGCATAAAGAAAACATCTCCGCTTTCAACCTTTTCAAAATTGAGGATTTCCTTCAGACTTTTATCCTGTAGGTGCTGGCGATATTCCTCTTTTGTGACTTTCCGGTTGAACCCGCTAATCAGTTCAGCTCCGCTGTCGGCATTCATGGTGTACCACATCTCTGTCTTCCCGTTTGCATTATGCCGTTTTTGAGCCAATTCGTCACCAGGATGCACCTGTATGCTCAGCCAGTCATTGGAATCAATGAGTTTAATGAGCAAAGGGAATTCTTCACCAAACTGCTCAAAGATCCTTTCACCTAAAAGGTCGCCCATGTAAACTTCAATAAGCTCATTCAGATCATTGCCTTCCAGAAATCCATTTTGGACAATGCTGATATTATCCGGATATCCGGAAAGCACCCATACTTCACCACAATTGGTCAAAGGGGCGAAATCAAGTCCATAAAGAGTTTTAACTTTCTTTCCGCCCCAGATTTTTTCTTTGAAGATCGGATTAAATTTGAGTGGGTATAGCAGATTCATTCCTGAATTAATGATGGTTAGGGATTAAACTATAAATGTGAAGCTGTTTTGTTCTCCTGTAGAAGGTTCAAAATTACACTTTTTATAATATGCAATCCAATAATTAGCAACCATCAAATTGCAAAATCCAGGCCATTTTCATATTCTAAATATCTTATCTTTACATCACAATCATTGGGATGCCTCGCTGGTGACAACGAGCACCTGAATTCTGTACTTCAATAGTTTATAATTCATAATCTCCCGTTAAATGAAAATTATTTCATCCATATGTGTCTTTTGCGGATCAAGTTCCGGTGGACGACAGGAATATGTAGAGAGCGCCCGCATACTTGGCAGCGAATTGGTGAGCCGCGATATAACGCTTGTTTATGGAGGATCAAACATAGGCGTAATGCGCGCCATTGCAGATACAGTGCTTGGGCTAGGAGGCAGGGCTATCGGAGTGATGCCCCAGCAACTTATTGACCGGGAAGTGGCCCACAAAGGACTTACCGAATTTCATATCGTTAGTAGCATGAGTGAGCGCAAAGAGCGCATGGGACGACTTTCGGATGCATTCATTGCCCTGCCGGGTGGCATAGGTACCCTCGACGAAATTTTTGAAGTGATGTCGTGGAACCAATTAGAACTAATCGACAAACCAATGGCCCTGCTCAATACCTGCGGATATTGGGATGGCTTGATCCGCTTTTTAAACCATACGGTGGAAGAAAAATTTGTACGCCCGGAACACCGCAATAATTTAATCGCAGATCATGATCCTATGCGCCTGCTCGATCGCTTAAGTATTTTTGAGCAGGAAAAAGTGGACAATAAATGGATTGCAGATTTGAAGGATAGAGGATACTAAGAAAGTGCCCGGGGCTAAGTGCAAGAAGCCGGGGCTTTAAACACAATTTCGAATTATATTAAGACATACGAAATATGCTGATCATAGGAATAACCGGGACACTTGGAGCAGGGAAAGGAACAATTGTTGAATATCTTGTGAAAGAAAAAGGATTGGTTCATTTTTCTGTCCGAGGTTTTATTTCTGAAGAGATCGTACGACGCGGATTACCCGTGAACCGCGACAGCATGGTATTGGTGGCTAACGATTTACGCGCAAAACATTCCCCATCATACATCGTTGATGAATTGTACGAACAGGCATTGCTTAGTGGAAACAACTGTGTGATCGAAAGCATCCGCACTCCCGGCGAAATTGATTCACTGCGTGAAAAAGAAAATTTTGTTTTATTTGCCGTGGATGCAAAACCCGAAAAGCGTTTTGAACGCATCGTTGAACGGAATTCAGAAACCGACCGTATTTCATTCCTCACATTTATTGAAAATGAGCAACGGGAGATGAATTCTGACGATCCGAATAAACAGAACCTTAAGAAGTGTATTGAGATGGCCGATTATGTTTTTGAGAATAATAAATCAATAGTTGAATTACAGCAAAAAGTAGAATCAGTTATTACACACCTGATCTGAAGAACAAATGTTTAGAGACAGGAATCTAATCGATTTCATTATTGCCTTTATCCTCATTGTGCTTGTGGTGGTAGCCGGCAGTGCAGGATATATGCTTATCGAGAACTATTCACTCATTGATGCAGTTTATATGACTGTTATAACGGTTGCCACCGTTGGTTTCCGTGAAGTAAATGAATTGACAACCGAGGGCAAAATCTTCACTATTTTTTTAATCATCATAAGCTTTGGAGTATTAGCCTACTCCATTTCTATCATCACATCGCATATTATTGAAGGAAAACTGAAAATCTTTTTCCAAAGTAATATTAAAAAAAGAGGGCTCAGGAAAATGAAAGACCATATCATTATTTGCGGCTATGGGCGCAACGGCAAACAAACAGCACACGATCTGGTGCATCTGCAAAAAACAGTTGTTGTGGTTGAAAAAAACCATGAACTCATCCTGGCGCAGACAAAAGACAGCATCATTTTTATCGAAGGCGATGCTACTGAGGATGAT
>Ga0268283_1001072_pt1 | contig 14064 bp, 18 predicted proteins | sample saktaG_13_FD_190140 | JGI IMG/M metagenome (GOLD analysis project Ga0268283, IMG submission 190140) | Saline water microbial communities from Sakinaw Lake, British Columbia, Canada - sak_2013_06_06_36m | ecosystem: Environmental > Aquatic > Non-marine Saline and Alkaline > Saline ... | reverse complement strand
CGTCATAATTCAATTTACCAACGAATACAGGTAATGTGTATTCAATATTCAATGATTCACATACTTCTTTCAAGTTATGTGGTTGACCGTAATGAATTCTTGTTGCTTTACCAAGAGCAAGATTATCAACACCAAACCAAACAACTTTTGAATCACCTTTACAATCTTGGTTTAATTTATTACCTGAACCTTTTGAACCACCATTTCCACCAATCAATTCACCTCTAAGTGCAAGTTGAACATTGTTTTCTTCGCAGTATTTAGTTAATTTATCTAAATAACCTTGTCTTTTAGTTGTATCAACAAAAGAGTCTCTGATTTCAACAACAATTGGTTTCAAACCTAATACTTCAACTTCTTCTTCTGTGTAGAATTTTTGAGTTGAGTCATTAAACCAACCTTTGATATTACCTTCTTCAGTTCTATTGATGTATCTGTGTAATTGAACGCCATCATTATCAATATAGTTAGTTGTCATTTCTTGTTCAAGTTTCTTTTCTTGATTTCTAGAACAAACACCAACTCTGGCTCCTTCTGGTTCAATTTTGAAGAAGTTTGTCATAGAAGAACCGTCACGTTTCAAAGTGAATGCAATTTCTTCATCTTCATCAAAAATCATATTAACATGTTTCTTGATAGTTTCGATACGAGTTTCGTCAGTTGCATACAAGAAATCAGGCAAATCACCTTTAGTTAAACCAGATTTCATCGTTTCTGCGTTATCTGATGCAACATATTTAGTGATACCGAAGAACTCTTGCAAATTTTGGTTATGGTCAAATTCAGGCAGGAACTTCAAGTTAATGAAGATACCATTAGAATAGATTGGATCTATTTCTCTGTCAAAAGAGAAGTTGAATTTGATTGCTTTGATACGGTTACCTTTACCTAATTTACATTTAGATGGATCTCCACCTGGTGCAAGGTATTCCATAAATTCATTTCTTTCGGACAAACAATAGTCTGGCATGATATACAAACCATACTCTCCAACTTCGTTTAATCCTTTACCAGCGATAATGTTAAATTCTAAAGAATCTCCATTTTCGTCACAAAGTCTGATAACTTCGATTGAATTTGCTGGTTCTCCTGCTTTAAAAACAGGTACTTTTTTTTCTACTTTTAAGATGCTTACTGCTTCCATAATTTTGTTTTCCATTTTTAGTTAAATAATTTTTTTCGAGCCATTTAACCACCACTTAGTTTTAAGAACTAAGAAACTTAAAAATAACCTATTAACTCTTCCATTCGTCCTAAATGACGGGTTGACAGAACTTCGGTTTGCAAATGCGTTCAGTTAATGCCACCACGTTCTAGTGGTCTGTGCAGTCTTTTTTATTTCAGAGGATAATACACCTCACCTGCCGTTATTTTACAAATATAATATATTCTTTTCTAATAAAAAAGTTTTTTATAATAATTCTATTGTTTCGTTCATAGAAAACTCTTTTGTTTTTCCACCTTCAAGAACAAGTCTTACATATTCATATATATCATCACAATCACAAAAATCATAAGAACCAATATGAACTTCAGTAATTTTAAGTATTTCTACTTTTTTACCATCATCAATTCTTCTTGTTCTTGTTGCAGTCATACGAAATCTCTTTTCACCAGACTCAAATTGTTTATCAGTAACATTTTTTGATTTCTTAATTTCTTCTGTATATGTTTCATACACAGGAGTAAATGTAGTTACTTCTATTGATTTACCAATCAACGCATTTTCTAAAATTTCTGTTATTGAAGTTTTCATAATATATCGTTTTTATTTATACAAATATACAGCATATTCTTGAAAATAAAAAATTATTTCAAAAAAAGTTTATAAATGCGATTGACTACATATTGTGTAATAAATCGCATTTATAAACTTTGTTCGTTATTTTAAACACATTTAATCATTTTGTTCACAATGATGAACAATTCTTTCTAATTTCTTTTCTCTCATTCTTCTTTGATATGATTCTTCATTTCTTTTATATTCAGAAACAGAACATTTAATGAAAAATCATATAATATTGTTGAATTTGATGGAGTTGAATATGAATGGATTTCTGGTGGTGTTGTACCAAATACACCAATAATCGTCAAATGGACTATATGTTAGAACGTGGTATGTATTATAATTTTAATAATAGACAAATAGACACATTAAATAAATTTAAAACCAACACCAACCAACACACTATTTTCAACAGTTAGATATGTATAATTCAAATATTGAAGTATATCATTATCAATGAAATATACTTCAGGTGTTTCTCCTATGATTGCTTTATTTTTCATCTTCAACTACTCTTGATAGTTTCTCATATCTTGTTCTTTGTAATCTTTCTTCTGGTGTTTCTGTTGCAATTTTATATTCTCTTTCTAATGTAGTTTTTGTTTTACATAAACCTTTATGTTTATATAAGTTATAAATACTTAAAATTAAAAAGAATACCACCACTACACTTGATACTACTATATCAAACATATTTCCTTTATTAAAAACAAATAAATAAAACAATGTTGATAATAAACATAAAGTACTTAAGCCTATAATAGACAATACTTTGGTATTTAAATATTCTTTTTCACAACGATTTAAATCACGTTCAATTTCGTATTCTCGTCTCATTATTTAGCATCTATTTGTTTATTAAACTCAATATTTTTCCAACAATTTTTCAATAAAATAATTTTAGTTTCTTTACATGTTCCATAATAGTTATAATATGAAACTTTACAGAATGTTGTTGAATCATTAATATAATCATAATCTTCTTTTGAAGAATATGTTATAGTTTCTCCATCAATCTCAACATATAATTTATTTTTTGTTTTTGCAACGGTATCACATTTAATCTTTTCAACATACATTTTTTCATAATTACCTGTTGCATGTATTCCAAATCCAATAAACCCTATTAAGAATAAAGATAGTAAACTTACAACATAACAAACAACCATCCAATCATCACTACCATCAGTAATGTTTAAATAAATTGCAATTCCTAAAATAATCAAGGCTATAACAGCCAAAATACTAATTGTTAAAATACTCATAATTTTTAATTTTTTAATCTATATTTATTTCATTTGGGTATCTACAACCTTGATCATGGCAATAATCTTTTATTGATTTTTTCATTTTTGGTGTTAATTTATCAGGTATAATGAAACTTGGACCATTTCTACTCCAACCCAATATTCTAACCCAACCTTTATCTTGCAAGATTTCATACGCATATTTAACACCAAAACATAATTCATCTGTTGTCATTTTATATCTTGATTGTAACATATCAAATGCGAATTCATTATGACAAGCAAATCCAACATTATATCTTTTCCCAGATGGATCTATCCAACAAGATTGATATTGTTTTTTAGAATCTTCGTAATCTTTATTTTCTTCATCAATATCTTTTTTGATAACTTCTATTTCATCTTTTATTTCTTTAGTTTCTCTTTTAAGAGTTTCTATTTCTAATTTTTCTTTAAGAACTTTTAATTCTTCTTTAAGTTGTTCTATTTCTAAATCTTTATGGTCAGAGAAAACTAACTTACCAGAAAATGTTTTAACTATTTCTATATCGGTAATAACTTCATCAGTATCTTCAAAAGAAACTAAAACATGGTCAAAAACTAATGAGAAATCAAATTTATCAAATATGTAAGAAATATTATTATCCATCCAATTTTGTGCATCATAAGAACTTTCAAACTTATTTTTCACAACAGCTTGAAATATAGTTTTTGTAAACGTGTCGTGTTCAGCGCTTGTCCAGAAAAATGTTAGTTTTGTGTTCATATTATTTACGTTTTTATAATATACAAATATATGGTATTTTTATCAAAAATAAAAAATTATTTTTTCAAATTTTCATAATATTTAACAAAGTCATTGTGATATATTTTTAATCTTTCAAGTTCTTTGTCTTTAATATTCATTATTGGTTCTATTTCCACCATATCTTTTTCAAAAACATAGTGATCAATACTTCTTAATAAACCAGTTTTTGTTATTTCTTGTGTTATCCAAGCACCACACCATTGTTCATCTAATAATACAATGTTTTTACCATCATATTTGCAGAATGAAAATTTTTTCATATTTTTAGTATTTTAATAATTCAACTATTTTTTTTGTTTGTAATCTTCCTTGCAAACTTCCACTGAATAATCCGATTAAATCAGTTTCATCACCTAATATTATCATTTATGAAAACTTTTTAATTAAAATCTACACCATATTTTCTAATACATTCAATAATATATTTAGATTGTTCCACATTTTTATTGTTGGCATACCCAATAGAACAATGAAGTCCATAGAACGGTCTTGGAGTTAAACCTAACTCAATTCTTATATTGTGTAATTCTTCTCTGAATTCATTTTCCAAAACCAACCACCAATGGTCACCAGATGAACGAACATCAACATTTAATACAATATCAATTTCTTTACCATCATACTTATTTTTGACACTATTCCAAACGATTTCTGCTTCTTCTTCAGTACATTTAAGACCTTTTAACATATCGTTTATGGAATCGGAAATAAAACTGATGTGTGCGCCACGTAGAGGTCTATTTAATTCAATAGAGTATCTTTTTTTAATAAACCAAGAATAATACTCACACAACTCACCATCAATTAAGACGAGAGCCATTCTTTTCCAATCTGCTTGATTTTTGTGTTTTTTAGTCACATTCACAGGATCGAAATGAATAATACCTTTATATGTTATTAAATTTTCCATTTTAAAATGTTTTTTTATTCTTCTACTTACTTTTTCTCTTACTTTATAATCCCAGTACGACCACGAAATGGTGTTTTTTGTTTTTCTTCTTCAAAGTATTTCATATATAATTCCCAATCAGATATTATTTTTTCATCTATTGGTATAAGTGTATCTTGTATATTTACACCACAATATGAATCCGTTGAATCTGGTGATCCAAATACTATTCTACCATTTTGAATATATTTAATTCTATAAAGACGATATATTTTATATCGTAATCTAGTATTTCTTTTTCAACACATTCATCATCAGTTTTATATGAATTGTACCGAATCATATAGATTGTACCTATTTTTAGATCCTCTTTTTCACCTTTTCTGAATTTTTTCATGATTTTAATATTTAGAAAAACAAAGATACGATAATTTATCAAAATAAAAAACATTTTTATATTTTTTATTTTAATATATAATAAAAAAGAACTACATATTATGAAATACCAAGAACACTTCATAAAAAGATCAAATGAAATACATCAAAATAAATATGACTATAGTTTAGTAGAATATGTTGATACAAACACAAAGGTTAAAATAATTTGTTCTGAACACGGCATATTTGAAAAAACACCAAAGAGACATTATAAAGAAGGATGTCCAAAATGTTCTAATAATAATAGAAAATATACTACTAAAGAATTTGTTGATAAAAGTAATTCAATACATAAATATAAATATGACTATTCTATAACAGAATATATTGGTATATTCGATAAAGTTAAAATTATTTGTCCAATTCATGGTATGTTTGAACAAAAACCAAATGATCATTTAAATAAAAAAGGTTGCCCATATTGTGGTGGTACAATAAAATATACAAAAGAAAGATTAATAGAAAGATTTAATGAAATACACAACAATAAATATAAATACTATGATTTTATTTATAATGACTATTATCAAACAATAAAAATAAATTGTCCAATACACGGTGATTTTGAACAAAAAATATCAACACATTTATCAGGTTGTGGTTGTAGTATATGTGGTTTAAAAATAAAAACAACAGAACAATTTATAAAAGATTCTATTTTAAAACATGGTGATTATTATGATTATAGTTTAGTTGAATATAAAAAACATAATGAAAAAGTAAAAATAATATGTCCCAAACATGGCATATTTGAACAAACTGCAAAAAATCATACAGATGGTTATGGTTGTGAAAAATGTTCTGAAAGTAAAGGCGAAAAAGAAATTAGAAAAATATTAGAAAATGTGAATATAAAACATATTCAACAAAAAACATTTAATGATTGTAAAGATAAACAAGTTCTACAATTTGATTTTTATTTGCCCGATTATAATGTATGTATAGAATATGATGGTGAACCACATTTTAAAGTTGTTGAAAATTGGGGTGGTGAATATGGATTAAAAGATAGACAGAAAAAAGATAAAATTAAAACTGATTATTGTAAAGAAAATAATATTAATTTATTAAGAATAAGATTTGATGAAAATATACAATATAAAATGAAAGTTTTGATTGATAGTTTTTAATATATAAGAAATATAGTAAAATACTAAAAAAATAATAAAATAATATATGGCTTGTCCTTTATTTAAACGAATGAAAACGAGGGGAACATCATTTTTCAGTTTTCCTTCAGCCTCGGAAGACATGAACCTTGCGTTTTCAAATGATAGTTACAAATTAAATTTTACAAAATTTGTTTTATTAAATATACCACAGCAAGTAGTTAAAACTACAAGTGGTCAAAGAGATCAAACAAAAGGTAAGTTGAATTTCACAAAAAATCAAGTTGGTCCAAATTTTTATAATTTTCAACCAGGTGGTGATTCAGATTTACCAAACACTCTTGGTGAACAAATGATAGAATCTTTAAGAAATTATGTTGCCAATTATGACTCAACATTAAGAGAAAGTAGAATAAACGATAGACAAGATTTTTATAATATCAATGAACAATGTACTCCTTCCGAAATGATATTTTGGAAATGGTGTAAAAAGTTGAATTTATTAGATTTAGAACCTGCTATACATAAAGTTGATTGGGATAAAAATTTACCAGATTTTGATAATGCTAATTCTAATGGTACAACATATGATTATTTCCAAAAGTATTTGTGGAAAGAAAGAGATGTAAATTATTATGATTGTACGATTACACAAGGTAGAATAGGTTCAATAACAGACTATAAACCAATAGTAACAATATCATCTGAATCTAAATTTAAAGTAGGAGATGATATAGTTCTAACTGGCACAACATCTGTTATATTAACTGCAAGTACATATAAAATTGCATTTATTCAACATACTACAAATGAAACTAATATAGAATTAGAATTTGTCGGTAATTATACAGATAGTACAACATATACAACAGGATATGTATATTTAGATTATACACCATTAATTCAGTATGTTGGTGAAATACAAGCAGTTAGTAAAATTCAAACAAGTAGAAGAAATTTCACAGAAGTCACTGCACACATACCACATCATGCTGGTAAAACACCAACTGTATTATTTGGTATTGAATCAAATACGAATTATTCACCTGGTTTAGAAATGCCTATATTACCACAAGAACAACAAGAAGAAATAGTTGGTTCTGAAAATACAAATAGTCCTATTAGATTACAACCACAAAATTATCCAGGAACATATTATGGTTATTTTGATACTATTGATAAAACATATAAATGTTCAAGTGGTGATAAATTAAGATATAAAGGTGATTATTATGGTGTGTTATTGTCAAATAATATTGGCACTGATTTAGAAACATATTTTGAAAGATTAACAGATTTTAATTCTGATAATATTGATGGTTTAAAATTAGATATGGATAGATCACATTATCTTAAAATGAATTTACCTAGTCAAGACATTAAAAACTTTGACGAATTTAATTCTGCATATTTTGACGCAGCACCACAAGATTTTGAATTTAATGCAATTCTTTGGTATTATGATTTAGATGATGGTTCAGGGTTAATTATAAACAACTTATATGGTATTGAATTCTTAAACAATCCAAGTAATGATGATGAATGTGATCCAAATAATACAAAAATTACAACATATAAAAAACTTGTTTCTAATGGTAATCAAGACGGCTTATCTTATATTTTCAATTTAAATGTTAATTTTAATATTGATAATGATGTATTACCAATGAGTTATGATCCAACAACCATCAATAATAATAGTAGTTTTGATTTATATCAAAACATATTACAAACAAATGCACAATTACAAGAAAGTTTATTAACAATTGTTAGTGGATTTACATATATCAATGAAGAATTATTCAATTTAAAAAGTTTAGTGTATTCTCAAACTGATATGGATTCTATAAAATCACAAATTGAAAATTTAAATGATTTATTACAATTATATAGTACTTATCAATTTGTTGATTCTGATACTACAACAATTGAAACAAATTTCACTGGAGTATATCCAACATTAAAAGTTAATACAATAAGCGCAAATTATTCTGTAATATCTGATGTGAATACAAGTGATATTATGTATTATAACAATATTAATAGTGGTGTTAGTTATAGTGTACAAGTACCATTAAGTAATCAATTATTATTAAACATTCATAATAATAACACGGAGTTTACAAATAATGCGACAATTATGTTAAACAGAGATTTGGCATACAAACAATCTATGGAAATTTTTATTAAACCTAATATGTCTGATTTAAATAATAAATTAAATATTAATTTATATTATAATGATGGTTATGGAACAAATACAGAAAAAAGTTTAATCAGTAATTTAGAATTACCTGTTGATTTAATTGATTATAACACATTAAATCCTACCGCATCAACATATCATAATTCATATTATACTAATACTAATGTAACAACATACGGTTCAAGTATAACTACTGGTGCTACAACATTAGGAATTACACTAATGAATGATTTATTTGATGTTAATGATTATATTTATATTGATAATTTTTATTTAAATAGTGGTTCTAGTGTTTTAGATTATTCTGGTGTTTATAAAGTTTCTGCGCACACAACTGGTATTATAAAACTTAGTTTACCAAGTGCATATATGACTATGAAAACTAAACCAAAAATTAGTTATTATAAAGGTTGGAAAATTGACTTATTAAGAATTTCATCTTCAAATACATCATCTATTACAGATAGATATAAAATAACAAAAACATTATTGTAATGGAAATATCAATAAAAGAAGTAGAAAGCGCAATCAAAAATGTTTTTGATGGTGCAGAGGTTTTAAATACAGATTCCGTTTATGAAAGTATAGACGGATCTGACAATTTAAAATTGGTAATATTTATTAATAAATTATTTGAACAAAGTATAAGTATTTTATATACTAAACTTATTTTCGTAGTAAATAGTTCTAAAACAAAGTTGGAAAATAATTCATTTTTATACTTATATGATATAAATTGTAATTATTCTAATGTTGAATTTTCTGATATTGAAGATTTTCAAAAGAAATTAGATAATATAATAAAGAAAGAAAAATTTGGAAATGATTTAAAATCATTATCAAAGTTTATTGAATCACCTGCATTATTAATAAATGAATGGTTTGCGAAAAATCACATAAACGAAATCAATGTTAGTAATGTAAAATATGATCCAAAGATGTATATTATGCCTTGTAAATCATTAATGTTTTCTTTTGAATTAAGTGCAAATAATGTTGATGTTAAATTTAGCATAAAGAAAGAAAATAGTGAAACTTATATTTTCACATTTCAAATAAATGAAGAAACAATAAATATTGAAAAACCAAATTTGAACACTTTGGTTGCAACAATTGGTACACTTTTAAAAAATAAACTTAAATAATAATGATAAAGACACCAAAATTTTATGAATATATTGAGTTAAAATATATGGATTTGTCAGATCAAATTAACAATTGGTTAAAATCTACATACAATAAATCTGCTTTAAATTTAAATTCAGCATCACCATACGGACAAATAGTAAATGTATTAAAAGAATTATTTGAACACAATATTATATATCTAAAAAATGCTGTAAAAGTATTGAATATAGATGAAACACAGAATATTAAAGTTGCAAGATATACTGCGAGAATTGCAGGACATAATCCAAGTAGAGCGATATCAGCAACAGGAACTTTAAAATTTACGTTAAAACCAGGTTTAGATATATCAAAAGAGATTAAAGATTCTATTGTTGTTATTAATGACCAATTAGTATTAAAAAACAAAACAAATTCTTTAAAATATTCTACTAATTTGAATGTACCATCATATAAATATCAAGTAAGTATAGATAAAAATACTATATTAATTCCGATTATACAAGGTTCATATGAAAGTCAAAGTTTTACAGCAAATGGTCAAATAAATCAATCATTTAGTGTAAATATACCTGGTTATAAACAAGTTGAAAATTTTAATTATACTGTTTCATATAATAGTATGATATTGAAACAAAGAGATCATTTATATGATATTTTACCTGCAGAAATGGCATATTATACAAGAAGTGGATTTAATGGTGGAATAGATATTTATTTTGGTAATGGTAGTTTTGGTTTTATCCCACAAAATGGTGGTGTAATAACAGTTAATTATTTATTATCAGATGGTGAATCAGGTATAATATTCAATAGTGTTGAAGATGATTGGAAGATTGAAGGTGATGTTACAGATGGACAAGGTAATATATTAGATGTTAGTAATTTATTTTCAATAAAAATTGAAAATGATGTTAATTTTGGTTCAGATGGTGAAACATTAGAATTTACAAAAGCAGCAGTTCCTTATGTTTCTAGAAATTTTGTTTTAGGAACACCAAACCAATTCATTTATCATTTAAGAAAACTAAATATGTTTACTAAAATAAACGCATACACATTAAATGATACAACTACCGATGGTAAAACGCCAAATTTTTCTATATCAGACACAGTTGTTGAAAATAGTATAAAAAATATAAATGATGCAATACAAACAAATAAAAGTAGAGATCAAATATTAGCAACATTAGATAATTTTAATTATATGTGGTCAAATTATAAAACTAATATGTCAGATAATGAAATATATTTATATTTAATACCTAAAATTTCTAAATATTTCTCTGATACCGTTAATTATTTTAATATTGACTATGGTGTTTTTTACTTAGATCAAAGCGAACAAGATAAAATACTTGCATATTTAAGACAACTTGGTACACTATCAATGACAACAGAAATAAAATTTGTTAAGATTTTTATATCAAGATATATTATGCATGTTTTTGTTAATGTTTTTGATTATGCAGACGAAGAAACCGTAAGACAACAAATAATATCATCTGTTTCAGATTATTTATTAACAAATAATAGATTTGATAGAATTCCAAATTCAGATTTTGTTAGATTGATAAAAGGTATTTATGGTGTAGATTCCGCAACAATTCATTTTGTTAGTGAAAAAAATGAAAAATATCATAAAGATGGTATAAATTTAGGTTATGAAGAAGAGCAATTTATAATACCTAAATATCAAAGTACAAAATTTTCTTCTACATCTTCACAATTTAAACCAAAACCTCAACCAGTTTTATCAAGAGGTTCAAAAATAGTTAATGGTATAGTAGTTCCAAATTTAGCATATAATCCAAATGTAACACTTGGAATAGACACTACACACGGTGATATAATTTGTGATAGAGATGAATATGCAGTAATTAGAGGTAAATGGAGTGATAGAAATGGTATTTTTTATAATGATAATATGGACCAAAATTCACCTTGCGCAATTAATATAAATATAAAAAAAATAGTTAAATAATGATAGAAGAAAGTAAACACGTTCCAGAACTTTATTATATAAAGCATAGAAAAGATGATTTAAAAAATACAGGATTTGACTATCAAAATAAATTATTTGATAGAACTTTGTCTGGTGTTATGTTTGGTAACCCTACACTAAAAACATTTCTATCTTATCTACAAAATCAAGCTGTTTGGATGATAGAATCTACATTAGTTGTAAGAAATTTTTGGAATTACACCGTAGATAAATATTATAATAAACACAACAATTAAGAAATTTTGAACTATTATAGTTCAATATATACTTAAAAATAAAGATTTTTAAATGTCTGAAGAAAAAAAAGAAAAGGTTGACTTTTACGGTAAAGTTGCAAAATTCCCAAAAAACACAAAAGCACAAAAAGCATATAATTTTTTAGAAAATATTAAAATACCTAAAAACAAATTATGGTATTTTATCATTGAAAAAGAGATAGTTGGTGACAAAGAAAACTTTGAAGAACTTCAAGTTATTAAATATAATAACAAAGAAGGGGTTGATTGTGCAAAGTTTGTAAAGGCACTTAAAGAATATTATGCAGAAAATTTGGAAATTTCTGAACATATTAAAAACCTAACAATTGATGGCAACCAATCATTTTCTGTAATAAGAAATATTCCAAATGTAGTTGTTGATGGTAAAAAATTGATTTCTATTCTCACAGAAGATTTAATAAAACTTCTATACAAATAAAAAAAAGACCTTCATTTGAAGGTCTTTTTTATCTATTAAATATATTTACTATTGGTGTATCTGGATATCCACCATTTATAACTAAGTCATTACTTGGATCATTTTTAGATTTCTTCATCATTTCAGTTCCATATGCTGGTCTATCATTTGATTGTATTAAACCTTCTATTTGATCTATTCTTATTTCAATTTCTTCTATCTCAAATTGTGTATTAACCATCATTTTAATAAGATAAGAATTCTTAGTATTAATCTTTGTTATTTTTGCAGCTTCACCATTTTTCAACTTAACTATATCACCAACAGCAAATTCTTGTTGTTGAAAATCTTCATATTTTTTAAGATATTTCATGATTATCATTATTTATTTTTCCACAATCTACATAAACATCATATTTATCGAATGTGTCATATAGTTTATTATAAACGGTTTCTGAGGTTTCTTCGTCTATTGCTTTTCTCAATTCATCTACAACAATTGGTTCAATTTCATTCCAACAAGCATCACCAACGGTTGATGATATATTTTGTTGTTGTTCCATTAAAGCAGATGCGTATTGATTATTAAAATCAACAACATTACCATTACTTGCATAAGTATTCCATATATTAGATATATCAATAGTTAATGCCCAGTTTTCATCATATTGACCATCATCTGTTTCAATATGAAGAACTCCTTTTTGACCTTGTGTTTGTACGAAATTTTCAAATGTTTTCATAATACTATATATTAAAATTTATTGGTAAATAATATTCCAACTTCTTCCACTTAATGTTGTAATACAATTTAATCCGTAATATGGTGATGAATTATCAGGAACACCATTATTAAATTTTATGTTAAGTGTACAACCAGTCCAACCAGCATTAACAAAATCATATAAGAAATGATTTTGTTGTTGTGTTGTTAAGTTATTATTTTCCAAAGTAATAGTAGAGTTATAACAAGTCATAGAACTTAAACTATAATAACCTAAACTAGGATTACTCGATAAGAATAAGTTTATTATATTTTGTGTATTTTTTGGTAAAATAATACTTGTTAAATAATAATTACTATTTATATTCATGTTAAAATTCCCATAACCAGATATTTTTAAACCTGATAAGTCTAATGACGTTAGTAACGAACTATTCAACATAAATTGTGTTGATGCAGTAAATGAAATTGGTAAAATTAAATTATTAAGAGAACTAGCATTACCTAACCAAAAAACATCAACATCTATATCTAATAATTTAGATATATCAATAGATGGTAATAGTGGATTACCATCTAACATTAATTGTGTTATTTTTTGAGTACTACCAGTAAAAATCAAATTACTTAAATTCGCACACTGTCTTATGTGTATAACACCACCAATGTTTGTTAAACCAGATAAATTTAGTGAAGATAAAGATGAATTATTATCAACAATAATTTCATTTATTATATTTGAACTTTTTGGGAAAGTTAAACCACTCATATTTGTATTACTATAAATATATATACCACCACCTAATCCAGTCAAACCAGTTAAACTTAAATTTTTTAACTTTGGACAATCATAAGCTTGAAAATATGTAATTGCGCAAGGACTATTTGGTAATATTAAATCTGTTAAATTTGAATTATTTTGTAATTGTATAGAACCACCTAAACCAGTTAAACCGCTTAAATTTAATGATGTTAATGCAGGATTATTATAAACATTAAATACAGATATTGACTGTGATGATTGAGTAAATGTTAAAGCACTCATAACA
>Ga0268283_1001071_pt1 | contig 14066 bp, 15 predicted proteins | sample saktaG_13_FD_190140 | JGI IMG/M metagenome (GOLD analysis project Ga0268283, IMG submission 190140) | Saline water microbial communities from Sakinaw Lake, British Columbia, Canada - sak_2013_06_06_36m | ecosystem: Environmental > Aquatic > Non-marine Saline and Alkaline > Saline ... | reverse complement strand
ATTTTTTAATATCTCCTTTTTTAACACTAACATAAGATGTTTTACCATTAATGGTTTTTGCTCTAAGAACTTGTTTTCTATTTTTACCATTAACATAAGAAAAATGAACCCAGTCAGGATTAGTATCAGTGCCAAATTCCCAGATAAGTTGATCAAATTCTAATGTTTCCCAGATATAAAAGAACATATCTTTATTTGATTTATGACCAAGTGTATCATCAATATCAAATGCTGCACCATTATTAGCGCAATGTTGTGAACCGTGTGCACCACCAATTTTATCATTAAGAGCATCTGTTCTGAAACAAGAATTTATTGAGATTGGATTTGCAACCCATTCTCTTAATGGCTCAAATATTTTTTCTGCACAAGTTTTAATATGTGCTAATTGTGTTGCATTTGGTGAATTATCAATACCATTTTTAATAGCAACTGGACTATAAGTTACTTCCTTATAAGACGCATGTTTTGAAATGTTATCCATTTTTAATTATTTTTTGTTTTTTAATATAGTTTTCCTAAATCTTTACCGATATTTTTTGTTAATTCAGTTTTTATTAAAACATCTTTTTTAGGTAAATTAATATTATTTGCAGTTTTACTCATACCTTCAATAATACCTAAACTTCTACCGATATTTTTTGTTAATTCATTAGGTTCAACGAAATTACTTGCTTTAATATCAATATCATCAGCCGCATTTTTATATAACGATGATTGACTTCTACCACTCTCAATTATTTCACCATTTGGTTTTTTATGATTAACATTTGGATTTTCATAAGATGATTTTAAATTAGAGCCAATATTATTATTTACTGGCTCATTATCAAATATAATATCTAAATCATTTTTACCAGTTTTATTTAAAGGTTGTTCAAATTCAAGACCTAAATCAACTTTCTTTTCTTTTAATTCAGGATTAGAATATGTTTGTTCTAATTTATTACCAATATTTTTTACTTTTGGTTCATTGTCATACAATACATCTAAATCATTATTACCAACATTATTTGTTAATTTACTTGGTTCTAATTGAGTAAACATATTTCCCAAATTTGCACCTATATTATTTGTTAATTCGGATGGTTTTAATTGTTCAAATTCATTACCTAATTTATTACCAATATTATCTGTTAATTCACCTGGTCTCTTTTGTGTAAATTTTGGTTCATTTAAAATATTATTTGATATATTCTTTGTTGTTTTTCCTACATCTTCTTGTGTAAATACTGGAGTTTCTAATGTTTTATTATCAATATTTTTTGTTATTTCTCCAGGAGAAGTTTGTGTAAACATCGGTAAATCTAAATCATTATTTCCAATATTATTTGTCAAAACTCCAGGTTTACTTTGAGTAAACTCTGGTGTTTGTAATGTTTTATTGCCAATATTATTAGTTAATGTACCAGGTACATCTTGTATAAATTCAGGTGTTTGTAATGTTTTATTACCAATATTATTAGTTAGAACACCTGGTTTATCTTGTGGAATATCATGTAAATCTATATCATTATTATCAATATTTCCAGTTAGAACGCCTGGGTTATCTTGAATAAATCGTGGTGTATTTAATTTTGTATTATCTATATTTTTTGTCAATAAACCTGGGTTATCTTGTATAAACATTGGATTTTTTAATTTTGTATTATCAATATTTTTCGTTAATAATCCTGGGTTATCTTGTGTGAATTGTGGTGTTTTTAAATCATTATTATTAACATTACCTGTCAATACACCTGGGTTATCTTGTGTGAATTGTGGTGTTTTTAATGAAGGGTTATTAATATTACTTCTTAACACACCTGGGTTATCTTGTGTAAATTGTGGTGTATTTAATTTGTTGTTATTGATATTGTCTGTTAATTCGTTTACATCTAAAAAATTCTTTTTAGGTAAATCTATATCATCAGCATTATTTTTGTATAATTGTTTTGATTTATTTGGATCACCACTATCAATAATACCTAAATTTTGATTTATATTAGTTGTTAATTCACCTTCATCTAAATAATCAGCAATTGACAAATCTATATCATTATCAGTTGTTGAACCACCAATTTTTGTTATTTTACCAGATGGTGAAACTAAATTAAAACTTTTATCTAACTCACCAGTTTTCTGTTTTATATTTTTTGTTAATTCATCTTCTGTGATATAGTCTTTTTTAGATAAATTTATATCATCACCAGCATTTTTATAAAACGAATTAGGTTTATTTATTGCACCACTACCAATATATCCTAATGTTGATTGTGTTGATGTTGGAATTATATTTTTTGTTAATTCACTTTTATCTAAAAAATTTGATTTTGACAAATCTATATCGTCTGCACTATTAGTATATAACCCTTTATTATTATTTTTATCAACATTCGCAACAATACCCAAATCTTTACCAACATTTTTGGACAATTCATCTTTTGTTATATAGTCTGATATAGATAAATTTATATCATTATCCGATGTTGAACCATTGAAATTCGTTACTTGTTTAAAAGGTGATATTAAACTAAAGTCTTTGTCAAGTTGTCCTTTTGATTGCATTACATTTTTTGTTAGTAATGCACCGTGTTTAAGTATTTTTGACCCATTTTTACCATCTTCCCAAACAATATCACCAGCAACACCAGCGCTTTTACTTTTTTTACTTGGTCTTCCAACTATCTGACCAGCAACATCTGAAATTTCTTCACCAGAACTAGATAAAACTCTATCAATACCTTTTGCTATATCTTTAATTACGCCCATTTTTATTATTTTGTTTTTTCAAGAAGTGCTCTTCTATTTATAAGCGCTTCAATATACTGGTCTCTTGGTAATCTAATATCTGGTTTTTCTATACCTTCTGGGACATTATCATATGAAAAATCTTTTATTATATCAACATCACTTTCCTGAACACCACCATTTTCTATCATTTGTAGTATTTCTGTTAAATACATACCTGGTTCTTTTTCCATATCATCTGAAGTTACACCAATTTCATATATTTTATCACCATCATAAATGTGTACTTCATTTATACCAACACCTTTATCCTCATAGAATTTTAATCTTCCTATTTCACCATATTTCATTAATAAAATACCTGTTAAATGTTCATATTTTTTAATAAAATCATCTTTAATTTTTATTGTTGGTTCATCACCAGTTGGTCTTGTTTTTACAGGTCCTTTTAAATTAAAACCTAAATCAACTTTAAAAATACTAATCTTTTTAAAATATCTCAACATATAATTATTTGCAACTATATTCATATTATTCTTGTAATTTTTCTTTTATTTCACCAACTTTTTCAATGATGAATTGTTCTAATAAAACATATCCTGCTTCAATTTCTTGTGATTCAAATATTTTATCATACTTATTATATTTAGAACTTTCTGTTGGTGCTTCTTGTGCAGGTGCTTCTTGTGCAGGTGCTTGTGATTGAGGCGTTTGTGCAGGTGCTTGACCTTGTGCAGGCGCTTGTGCAGGTGTTTGACCTTGTGCAGGTTTTTCTTCGGCTTTAACAACCGTTCCATTATCAACATCATCTTTAATACTAATGTTATAACTAACAGATTTTAGTTTTTCAGAAGTTTCTAAATCATATGCTGTAATTTTTAAATAACCATCATATATATCTGTTTCTTTACTATGTACAATGATTATAAATATTACTTGATAATAATAGTCAGCATCTTGGAAATTTAAAATTATATTCTTTTCTAATGAATCGTTTACGGTTGATCTTTCAACATCTATTAATGTTATAATAGATTGTTCTTCTTCACTAAATACTTCATTCTCACCATTGAAACTTTTCTTCAATTGTTGAATTGTATTATTCAATAATGTTGAAACTTTCGTATCTTTTGAATCGACATATTCTTCATTAATGAAGTTATTGTAAAGTTTTAATATTCTCATATAGAATTTTTTATTTTATATATTAATTTTTCATTTCCCATAATTTATATATAATAGAAATAAAAATGATCCGTAAAGAATTATGATAAACAAAAAAGAAATTATCTATGAACTTGAGAATCTATATGATATATCAAAAGACGAAGCTGAAGAAATTTATGATAAATTTAATAAAAAAAAACAGGGTTATTAAATAATATCAAAGAACTTTCAACAGATATTAAAAATAAAATAAAAAAGTTTATGAATAAAAATGAAAATATATTATCTTTTGAAGATTTTATAAATGAAGGTGTTGCAGCAGCAACTGCAGGTTCAAGTTTTGGTATGGGAAATGTTTCTGCACCAACGGTTTCTGCTATACCTGGTGATGTTGCTGGTTCCAAAGCTGGTTCTGGTGATGTTGTTGCTCACGCTGTTGGTACTGCAACTAAACAATCAGCTAAACCAATCAAAAAAGTTAAGAAAAGAAAATTTCAATTAGAGCCTAAAAATGTTAGAATGTCTGGTACAAACACACCAAAAGAAAGTATGTATGTCACTAAATGGTCTGATTGGTCTAATGCAAAATAATATAAAATATGAAAACTAATTTTGAAGAATTTTTAAATGAAGAATTTGGTGAAGGTGCTTACTCTGGTCCTCCGTTGCAAGGCGGTATGGGTGGTGGTATGTTTTCAACAGGCAACTTATCAAACACATTAGCTGCTGGTGGTTCTGATGGTATGTTAGGTAATACTGGTGCAATGGGTGGCGAATTTCCAAAAGTTGGTGGTCCTGGTGCAAAACCATTTCCAACAAAATATAAACAAAATGTTACTGACATCAAAACAAAAGAAACAAAGAAAAGACTTGATGCAATTAAAAAACTTCAAAAACTTAAACCATCTAAAATGATGAACTTTGACCAAGATGTTAAACCTAAAAAAACAATGAAAAGTTTTGCAGACTTTCAAAAATAAAAATAAACAATATGGAATATATTAAAACATTTGAAAACTTTGAACAAGTTGATGAATCATTATTACCAGGTGGTGGTAAAAATACATTAGGTAGTGTTGTATCAACATTATTAAAATTACCATTAATAGTTATTACTATTGGTTTATCTAATTTATCATCTCCAAGAAACATAGATAAAATAACATCTCAAAAATATTTAACTGGTTATTCTAACTTAGATAAAATTAAAAAAGCAGTAGAGACTTTATTAAAAGATGATTTAACTGGCGCAGAAATTAAAAAAGCTAATAAAACATTGGATGAAATTGAAAGAATTATGAAAAAATATCCTACATTAGAAGATTATAAAACAATGCTTAAAAAATATATACCTATATTAAATATAAAAGAAAAAGAGTTTATAAAAAGAAAAATAGATGAATATAAACACAAAGATATATCTTTTGATGAATTACATAATTTGATAAAACATATAAACAAAGAAAAATCAGTAGATCCAGCATTTGATAACGCATCAAAAAAATAAACAAAAAAAAAGACTCTGAAAAGAGTCTTTTTTATTTCAAATAAAAACTAATTAAAATAATTTTCGGTTGACTATTGTTATTTTTATATATAAAAAATAAAAATAAGTATGTACAATAAATGGTATGATGATGAGTTGGATTTTATCAAGAACAATTATAAAAACATGAGTGTAAAACATTTATCACAAAATGTTAATCATAGTATAACATCAATTCAGTCAAAATTAAAAAATTTAGGTCTTGTAAAAATGTGGTCTAATGAGGAAGATGAAATATTGAAAAAATATTACACCATCGAAAAAGAAATAAAAAACTTTATTCATTTATTACCAAATAGGACAAAAAGTTCAATATTAAATAGAACAACTATTTTAAAACTTAAAAAACAAAAAACTTCATATAAAGATAAAATAAATAAATATAAAATAGATCATAATTTTTTTGAAATATACAATAATATAAATTCTTATTGGTCTGGGTTTATTGCCGCAGATGGTCATGTTGATAGAAAAACTGGAAGAATTGGTATTAAATTATCAGAAAAAGATTTAAATCATCTTAAAAAATTAAAAAAAGATACAAAAACAGAAACTCAAATTTCAGTTTTTGAAAGAAATACATTTAATAAAATGAGAAAATATTGTAATTTATATTTATACTCAAAAAAGATGAAAAGTGATATTGAAAAAAATTTTAATATAATGACTAATAAAACTTTTGATTTAAAACCACCAACAAATATTATAAACTTTGATCATAAATTATCTTATATATGTGGTTTAATAGATGGTGATGGTTATATAACCATCAGCAATAATAGAATAGTTATTGGAATACTCGGTACTTTTGATGTACTTTCTTGGATAAAAAATGAAATAAACAACATAATAGATATAAAAAAAATATCAATTTTAAAAAAAGGTAATATATTTCAATTGAAAATAACTGGTTATGAACGGTTAAAAAAACTATATACCGAAGTTGATAAATTACAAATACCAATACTTGATCGCAAATGGAATATTATAAAAAATAACTAAAAATATGGAAGAAGACTTATATGCACTTTTAGGATTAAATAAAAATGCAACATCAGAAGAAATAAAGACAGAGTATAGAAAACTTGCAAAGATGTACCATCCTGATAAAAATAATGGTGATAAAGAAAAAGAAGAAAAATTTAAAAAAATAAATTTATCTTATTCTATTTTAGGTGACGAAACAAAGAAACAGAGTTACGACAATCAAAGTCCTCACGGAAAAACATATAATCCTAATCCATTTTCAGCATTTACTGGCGGTGGCGCAGATGATATATTCAATGCGTTCTTTGGTGGTGGAAATCCATTTGGTACACCATTCGGTGGAAATCCATTTGGTGCAAGACACGAATATAGAGAGTTCCATGAAAATTTAGATATAACTATAAATGTAATGGTTACACTATCAGATGTTTATAAAGCAAATCCAATAAAAGTTAATTATAAGAGATTTGAACATTGTCCAGATTGTCAAGGTACTGGATTTAATAGAAATGGTCATTCAGATAACTGCGAAATGTGTGGTGGCAATATAAATCAAAAAGGTTCAGGTAGAGATCAATATGGTAGAAAATGTGAATATTGTCAAGGACATGGTGTTATTTTTTCTGAAACTTGTCAGAATTGTAATGGTGAAAAAGTTGTATTAAAAGATTTTGAATTTAATATAAACAATATTCAGAGTGTTAGAAACTCCAATGAAAAATATCTACCTAATTTCGGACATCAATCTAAATATTATAGAGAAAAGAAAGGCACATTAAAATTAAATATAATTTTTCAAAATGTACCAAATCATAATATAGAAAATGAACAACTTATTTATAAATTAAATCTACACTTTGATGATGCTATTAAAGGTATGAAATATGAATATGAATGTTTAGATGGTAATAAACTTATTGTAGATATACCAGAGAAAACAAACGATGGTGATGTTTTAAGAATACAAGGTAAAGGTTTATTTAAAAATCTAAATGAACGTGATGATTTGTTTTTTAGAATAAATGTCATGATTGATTACGAAAGATTACAATTGGGTAATTAATATATAAGTAAAAATATATTTTTAATAATGAAGTATTTACATTTCTTTGAAAACTATGTTACTAAACAAAAACAAACTTTGAAAAGGTTTAAAAAGAATATGAAACTTAGCACACCAGAAGAATCAGTTGATTTTGTTTTGGAAAAGTGTAAAGAGTTTTTAGAATATCCATGTTTAATACAAAGAGGTATTTATATGGATGGTGGCGCAACAAATCCTAATATATTTCATAGTTTACCTGCGTTAAGATATTCAAGAGATAATAAAAACTATTATAATTTAATTATGGATCATTCTCCAGAATGGAAAGGATTTCCAAAGAGAATGAAGTCTTTTATGTGTGGTAGAAATGTATCATTAGGTTCTGATGTTTATATTGTTATTCCAGTTGATGGTTCAAAATGGGGAGTTGCACCAACTTCAGATATTTTTCAAGCATTTAGAACACAGACAGAAGAATTATTTGGAAAACCTTGGGATATTGACACGGTATTAAAAGATTTAGAATATTATAGTGATTATTTTGGTATTCCAATTAGTGATACAAATTTCACTCAATTTAAAAAAGATATTAAATTAATTGGTGAAAAAATTATTAAAAATTCTGAGTATGATGATCCATTAGAAAGAATAAATACTAATAGATTGCAATGTTATGCTATGTATGAAAAAATAGTAGAAGGTGTAGATTTTTTTGATTTATTATTAGAATTAATTGATCCAACATATAATGGGTTTAAACTATTAGATTGGAAAGGTATTTATGAAGAATTTGGTAATCCAGATTTACCACACGAAAAAACTAGAGTAGAACACGAAGTTTGGACAGATAGTGAATGCTTATTTGTTAAAAAGTATGCATCTGAATGGATTGGATTGATTGATAACGAATCATACAAATTTTGGGATATATTAAAAGAAAAAACAGGTAAAGATTATTTAAAACTTACAAGATGAAACATATAATGAAATTTAACGAAATAAACGAAAGTAATGTATTAGAACAACCATCATTTAAAGATAAGGTAAAAGACTTTTTAGAGAAATGTAAAGATGAAGTTGATGATTATAAAGAAGTTGGTGGTATTCTTAAAAATTATGCATCTGGTGAAAAAATTTCAAAAGAAGATATGGATAAAGTATATAGTCAATTATTAGATACTTTAAAAATTGGTGGTAGTGGAACATTATTTATGTTACCTTTTGGTTCAGTTCTACTGATTGCTCTTATAAAGTTAGGTGATAAATTTGGTATAAATTTTCTACCAAGTGCTTGGGACAAAGAAAAAACCACTATTTAAGTGGTTTTTTTATTTTAATAAATCCCAAACTTCTGTTTCAACATCTAATTGAATAAATTCTTCCATTTCTTTTTCAGTTAATGAATTAACTTTAACAATAAACAAATCCATTTTTTCTTTAATAATAGCAAAGTCAGAGTCACCTTCTAACATTTCATATACTAAATCAGCAGTATAAACACCATTAATAACTTCAACAGCGCTTAAATAACTTACGAATTTTTCTTTTATTGCTTTCATATATCTTATTGTTTTATTGTTATACAAATATACAGCGAATATCCGAATAAAAAAAATTATTCAGGTATTATTATTGTATCTAAAACATCATTTATAGCACCACCTTTAAGTAGAGTGACTATCAACACCTTTGGATTATTTGAAAATAAGTTATTATAATTTAGTAAAACTATAACATGTAATTTACTATCAATTAAATACATATCATATTTACCAGTTTTTTTGATTTTTCTTCCTATTTCATTTGGTATTGCATTTACAACTTTTTCAATAACTTCATTAAAATCAGAATTTGAATTAATTTCTGTTCTATTTTTTAATCTTTTCAATAAGTCATGATTTACAGAATGATGATATACAACATTGATGTCAATTCCATAATCTTCTAAAAATACATTAGATACAAAAGGAACATCTTCAATATAATCATCATGTTGATAATTTACTAAATCTTTATAAAGATCACCTTTACCAATAACCGTAGTTAGGTTTGCTAATTTTACTTCTTTTAAGTATTCTATAAATGTTGTAATCATATTTAATATATATTAAAAAAGAAAAACATTTTTTATGAAATATATTAAAAAATATGAAAAGTATAATGATAATAAACTTAATGAACTTATAGTTAAAAACTTTAATGATTATAGTGAAGAAATAATAGAGATACTTGATACTTATGAAAAAGAGAGTGATGCAGAAAACATTTTACAAAAGATTGCATTTATTATTGAGAGTGAGGGTGATGTTGAAGAAATAGAAAAAGATGGTGAAATAGTTGGTAAGTTTTTATCAGTTAAGGACGTTACAGAGAATACAATATTTTTTAATACAGAAACAAAAAAGTTCAGTATAACAAGTTATAAGAACTTTATGGATAGTTTAGAGAAATAAAAAAGCCTTCATTTGAAGGCTTTTTTATTTGTTATTTATTTTCAGTATCTATTGTTCGTTGAGGTTTATTATCTTCAACTACTTTATTAAACACATCATTTAAGTTTTCCATATCATCAAACTTTTTGATTTTTAATGTTTCGTTTACTAATGAGTTGTAAGAAACTTCAGTTTGTTCTTCTTCAACTTTAACACCATATTTTTCATTCCATTCTTTAGATCCGAAAGAAACAAGTTTTTCGTCTGTTTTCATTTCTTTTTTAACATCTTTAAGAATTTCTTCTGCAAGAGAGTTGAATAGTTTAGTATCATCTTTTAATGCTTGTTTAGTTATTTTAGAGAACACCATATTTTTAAGACAATCTTTTACTTCTCCTAAATCACAATCTTCTTCACAACAATCTAAAACGTGTTTAAGAGTTTTTTCATATTCAGTTTTACTTAAAAATTTAGCAACTTTACCCATAAATCCTTCATTCACTGATTCAGCCATTTGGTCATACAATCTATTTTGTTCTATTCTATCTGCATCTTCATCACCCATCATATTACCATCTCCACCATAACTAATAAATAAATTTAAAGCATTAGCATATTCATCATCTGTCATTTCTGGTATATAAAATTCCGAATTCTCAAATTCTTCAATATGTTGTGTGTGCATAATTTCACCATAACCCATATCATCCATAAGTTGTCCGATATAATCATAATCTCTTGTTTCAGAATCATCTACAAATTCATCTCTCATACCTTTTTCAATTTCATCGTGAAAGTATTCTTTTGTTGCAGATTCAGAAACATCCCAATCTTCTAGAAATTTTTCAATATCTTTATCTTCAACATTATTACCTAACATTTCATCAAGTTCATCAGAAAATTCACTATTATAACCATAAAGTTTATAACCGTATGCGATTTTATCATCTATCGATTCATTTTTCTTAGATTTCTTTTTACCGAAATTTTTATCAGATTCTTTTTCAATATCATAATCATCTTCATCATCTTCAAATGGATCTTTATAATCAACACCACGGTCTTTTAATTCATCCATAATTTTTTCTTTATCTATATCAGAAGTTTTTTTAGATTTAAGTTTAGATAACAATTGTTCATCAGAATCTTTTTCAAATCTATTTTTTTCAACTTTTTCTTTTTTAGCTTTTTCAGCCTTTTCTTTTTTAATTTTAAATTCTATTTCGTAACCGTTACCTTCTTCTTTTTCTTCTTTATTAACGAAAACTAAAACAGGAATAAAATCTCTTTTAGCAAGAACACCTTCAGAAAATTCATTTGATAATTCATCATAATCAATTTCATAATCTGATTTTTCAATTTCAAATTCTATGTTAGTTGGAAAACCTTCTGAATCATATTTGTATGTAGGCTTTTTTACTTTTGCGAACATATCTTCTAAAAGATTTTTAACATCTTCTTTGAAAAAATCTACTGCAGATTTTTCTTTCTTTGCTTCATTATGGAAGTCTTTATAAGTAAATAAATTTTGCATTCTTAATTTATTATTTTTTAGTATATATTAAATATTTAATCTTATATATTAAAATTTTATTTCCTTTTTTAGTAGGTCGTTTTTAATATATAAATCAAATAAAATATTTTTTATAATGAAATGGATATTTCAAAAGCAAATAGAATATAACACTGGTGTTACTACCAGCACAATATCAAGAAATACTGGCTGGCTTAGTCCAACAAATATTAAACAAAGTTTAGATATAAATAGAACAGCAACAATTACTTATAAAAGCATTGATGAAATGGGTGGTAGTCAAAGTTATTTAAGTTTGGATATTTCTGGTGAAGATACATCAACATTTTATCCTGGTTCAAAAATTTTAATTGAAGGTACTGGTGAATTTGATGGTATTACAACTGTATTAAGTCTTTATACAAATAATATAACAGTTGATATTTTTTATGATGGTTATGGTGGTGTATTAAGTGGAATTGTAACAATATTATCCAATACATTAATATCAAATCCTCCAACAATTGGAACCAATTATACAACAATGTCAAAGTCATATACAAATACATCAGATTATGAACCAAAACCAATATGGTATTTAGAAACTGGAGTTTTATATTTAGTTACACCAAACACAAATGATATAAATAAATTATACGATACACCAGATATTATATCTTGGGGATTTAATATAAATGTACCAACAACATCTAAAATTAAAGGTATTGAAGTAAAAGTAAATAAATCAGACAATTCTTATAATAGTAGATTAACAAACTCTTATATAAGTTCTATAAATCCATATTATAGAGAAGAATATATTCAAGATAAATCATCTTTTGATAGTAAAACAACAAACTATACATATGATAGAGTTGTTGCAATAAACTCAACATCATCATCTACATATTTAGGTGATAATAAAAAAATACCATACACATCAGAAATATTTACAACATATTCTCCACATTCTCCACAATGGGAAAATTTTAATAATCAAAATGAATTTGATTATTTTAATCCAATGCCTAATTTTGAATTTGGATATACTATTACACCACCAACAGGAATTTGGACTAATAACACATATGTATATGGTTCACCAACAGATAATTGGTCAAATACATTAACACCAGATATTGTAAATAATCCCGAATTTAGTGTTATTTTTGGAGCAACTCAAAAAGTTTTTAAAGGTTATACTTATATGACATCAAATTTAAACGACTTAACATCAAGAAGAAATTGGTATACAACAAGATATATGAGTACACCATATTCTACAAGTAATGGTATGAGTTATCAATCATCTGTTGTTAGTGATATTCAAATAAGAGTTCATTATTTATTAGATGTTTCAGGTTATACATTAATTGATAGACCAGATATATTTTCTTCTGGAAATACATTAAAAACAAATGATACATATTTTAAATTTGAAAGTTGTTTTAATGGTATATGTTATAATTATGTTAAAGATGTTAATAATATTTATGATATATCATTAATGACTGGTGATGGTAATAGTATTAATAATATGTATAATGAATATAATATTATAGATGAATATATGCCAAATATATATGAAGTAGATATCGCAACAAAAGAAGAAATAGATTTTGGTAAAAATTATTTTTTTATAGACAATATAAAAGTAAAACCTGGTCATTTAATATTATTATTAGACCAATCATCAGCAACATCTAACGACATTTATAGAGTTAATGATAATTATTTTTTGGAAAATTCTAACATATTATCATCAAGAACATATTCATATAGAGCAAAAGTTTATGTTAAATTAGGAACATATAAAGGTCTACAATATTTTCTTAGAAACGAAGGAAACAATTTTCCAATAATAAATGAAAATAAATATTTTAATACAGGTGTTTCTTATATGGTTAAAAACCAAATAAATTATAATATATTTAATTCATATACCGCAACAACATATTCTGGTGATACATTATTATCAAATCCGTCTAAAATACTATTTACGGATTATCAAGTTGCAAGAACATTAGCAAAACAAAATTGGTCATCATTAAATATTGTAAATACATCAGAAATAAAAATTAATTATTTAGATAATTCATATACATTAACAAGTGCAAACGATAGAGTATATTATTCTATGACTGGTACATCTCTAACACCAAGTTCTCATACAATGTTTAATTGGTCTGGTCACACCGTATTTAAAATTGATAGTAATTTTTATAATATTAGTAACACAGGAGATTCTATATTAGTTTCATTATCTTATGATTATGTAACATTTGAAACAGACCAAGTTATGTCAAGTGGTTCTATTATTAATTATTTTACAACAATAAAAAGTAAAGATGTTAATTATTTAACTATAAGTGGTGAAATACCAGGTTGGGTATTTACAGAAATTTATACAAGTGGTTATAATTTCAAAATTAATAACTTACAACATTGTTCTGCAACGACATCAGATTTTGAAGAATATTTAAATGTTTCTCCATATAATGAAGTTCTTAATTTTTCAAATTTAAATTCAAGTATTAAAATTGAACCTAAAAAATCAGATTCTTATAAATGGTTTGATTATACGTTAATAAATATAACAACTGGTTCATCAACATTTAGTTTTAGAACAAATAATACATATCAAAA
>Ga0268283_1001070_pt1 | contig 14077 bp, 12 predicted proteins | sample saktaG_13_FD_190140 | JGI IMG/M metagenome (GOLD analysis project Ga0268283, IMG submission 190140) | Saline water microbial communities from Sakinaw Lake, British Columbia, Canada - sak_2013_06_06_36m | ecosystem: Environmental > Aquatic > Non-marine Saline and Alkaline > Saline ... | reverse complement strand
TCCCGGCGCGGCCCGCACAGGACCGGAACACTGGTTTTCCGCTAGATCATAAGCCAAAACAAGCGTAACATTGACCGATAAGACGATGGGGTGGGCGCGGTGAAGGCAAGGGTGGCCCCTTTGCCCCTCCGCGACTGCCATGCCCATGGCTTGCGCGGTTTGTCCTTAAACTTTTTTCTTTTTCCTAGGAGTATGTGGCTCGATGAATGCAAATGCTGATGTCGCTTTATATTACCATGAGGGTATTCTCCCATTAATGCCCTCTTTCCCCGACGGTGTCGAAGTCTATACGACGACCGACGTGCACAGCCTCGCAAGGGCCTTGGTGCGCTACACGGATATCCTCAAGGGGAACCCCGACCCGGGCAGTGTCGGCGATTTGATCCATGGCGGCAAACGCGGCCCGCGTGTCCACCATCCCGTCGTGCTTGATGTGCTGTGGCATTTTGCCTCGGTCGGCAAGAAGGATGTCCCTTATTGGCACACCTATGTCGGCGCGTCCCTCGTCCACCACCGCGTCGTCCATGATGCCGAACAGCTCGCACTGCTGGTCGGCCTGCCCATGCTGACCGACGGCTGCGACCGTAACTTGATGATCGGCGTGTTGCAGCAATTGCCCGGCATCGACCTCAACAAGTTCGAGACGTTCTAAATCCATTCATATAAGGCCCCTTCCCCTTGCTGGGGAAGGGGCTTTATTCGCAGGGCGGCAACCCTTTGCCGCAGGCGTTGTCCGGCGATTCTGGTTTGTTCCCGCACGGCCTTTACGTCGGGCGGGCCACTTCAAACCGGCGGGAGGCTTGGGCGGATGTCTGTCGCGCCCCCGGCCTGAACTGGGAAAAGGTCAAATCCATGGAAAACACCTATACGATTCGTCTCTCGCCCCAGCCTGTGTGGGCAACGTCTTTTTGTTGCCCGCCGATTGCGCCGGTTCCGCGTGGGCAAACCATGGAGCCGTTTGCCCACCCTGCCGGGTTGCCATTAGGTATCCAAGCCTAGAGTGACACTCTACCAACTGATAATTACCATGAATTTCTGCGTAAGGAGGAATTAAAATAACGCTATTTTACCGGGTTGCCGTCAAAATGAGAATTGCTGCTTTTTCCTTGAGCTCCCATTCCCATACCTGTACTATGTTAGCTTCAAATTTTCAGTGATCTAACCTAGCGAACCATTCCATGCCCAACAAATCCATATTCCTAATGCATGTAGGCCGCATCGCCCTCATCTTGCTTAGCTTCGCTACCGCGAATCAAGCCCGGTCAGATTCCACCGGAATCAGCCAAGTTTTGGTTCCAAATGGTTTGTTTTACCAATGGTATCAAGGCGCATGGGACAGTTTGCCCGATCTCGGCAGGCAAACGCCCGTTGGATTCGGGATCGCCCCAGGGATTGATTTGTCCGTGATTCCGGCATCCCAAAATTTCGCCGTGCGCTACGAAGGTTACTTGGATATTCCCGTGGCTGGTCAATATAGCTTCTATACCACGTCTGACGACGGCAGCAACCTGTATCTGGGCGACCTGCCCACTCCCCTTGTCAATAACGACGGCTTGCATGGCATGCAAACGCGATGGGCAAGCGTGGCTTTGCAACCGGGCCGATACCCGTTTCGTGTCGAGTTTTTCCAGCGGGGTGGAGGACAAGGTTTGGCCGTGGGCTACCGCACTCCAGAGGGGGTCACTACGACCATCCCTGTGGCCAATTTGTCTTATGATGTTGCACGTTTACCCTCCCCGCTTGAGCCAGATGCAATTAGCGGTAGCCTTTACGCTGGTTTGGCTTATTCGTATTACGAAGGTGACTGGTCCCAGTTGCCGACCTTCGACTCCCTCCCGCCCGTCTTGCAGGGTGTCAGCCCCGGCTTTGACTTGACTGATCGGTTAAAAAACGATTTTTACGCTTTCCGTCATCAGGGTTACCTCTTAGTGCCTGAAGACGGTCTTTATACCTTTTATGTATCCTCGGATGACGGCAGCGCACTTTATATCGGCAACCAAAAAGTGGTCGATAACGACGGCTTGCATGGATTTGGGGAACGTATTGGCGCCATCTTGCTCAAAGCCGGACTTCACCGGATCACCACTGGTTTTTTCGAGAAAACTGGCTACGATGCTTTGACGGTGCAATGGGCCGGGCCATCATTTGCCAAATCGGCCATCCCGCCCGAAGCACTGTTGCATACCAATGACATGCTGCCTCCGTTGAAACCGCCGGATGTGCCTGCGGGGGCGTTGCTGCCGCAATTGGCTTATCGGTATTACGAAGGCAATTGGTCAGCATTGCCCGACTTCACCAGTTTGCAACCTAAAGCCTATGGCATTGCGCAAAACGTTGACCTAAGCCTCGCCGCCAGCGGCTATCAGTTTGGTTTTAGCTTCAAGGGCTATATCAAAATCCCCCAAGATGGTGTTTATCGCTTTTATACCACGTCAGATGACGGCAGTCGCTTGTGGATTGGCGATAAAGCCGTGGTCAACAATGATGGCCCGCATGGAGCGGTACGCGCTTATGGCAGCATCGCCCTAGCCGCCGGCATCCATGCCATTCGGGTTGACTATTTCCAAGGGTGGAGTGGACAACAATTGACCGTCGAATATCGGACATCGGACGGGAAGGTTCAGGTTTTGCCAGCAGAAACCTTGTTCCACACCGCCGATCAATTACCCGCTTTGGTGGATGCGGTGACACCCCCTGCGGATTTGCGGGACGGGCTGGCCTACGCCTATTACGAGACTTATGTCACTACCGTCGCATCGTTGCTCGCGGCAACCCCCCGCTCCCACGGCCTGATCGCCAATTTCACCTTAGACCCTCGCGGGCGCAACGATGGCTTCGGCTTTGTTTACGATGGCTATATCGACGTGCCAGAAGATGGTTTCTACCGATTCTTCACCGAGTCGGACGATGGAAGCCGCCTGTGGATAGGCGACAGCCTCGTCGTCGATAATGATGGTCTGCACGGAGACAAAACGGTCTACGGTAGCATTGGGTTGAAAGCCGGCCACCATCCGATTCGGGTGGCGTTCTTTGAATATGGGGGTGGCGAGATTCTAAAGGTGGGCTATAAAACCCCGAGCGGAACCTCGGGCGAAATCCCCACAAACCACCTGCATTACAGCACTGCCCAATTACCAACCCTGCTTGGCTCAACCCAACTCCCAACTTCGGCTAAGCCGGGCATGGCCTATCGCTATTTTGAAGGGGCTTGGTCCGCTCTGCCCGATTTTTCGACACTCACCCCAACAGGGCTTGGCGCAGTTGGCAATTTCAATCTGGACACCGCCGCAACTCCCGATAACTTTGGCTTCCGTTTCGACGGCTATATTCAGCTTCCAACCGATGGCTTTTACGACTTTTACACGAACTCGGATGACGGCAGTCGGTTGTGGATCGACGACACGCTAGCGGTTGACAATGACGGACTCCATGGCGCACGAGATGCCGTAGGCAATGTCGGACTGGCAGCGGGCTGGCATCGTATCCGCGTCGGCTTCTTCGAACGCTGGAGCGCTGAAATTTTATCCGTGTCTTGGAAAACCCCCGGCGGCTCGCGTGGACCAGTCCCCGATGCCTCGCTGGCCTTCGATCCTACTTCGATGCCTAGCCTAGAGCCACCGGTTGCGGCGAGGGATGCGTTAGTCAGCGGTATTCAATACGCCTATTACGAGTGGCCGCAGAATCAGGCGATGTGGACGACCCTACCCAACCTTGCCAGCTTGACCCCAACCGCTTCGGGCACGGTGGACAGCTTCAACCTTGCCCCGCGCCTGCGCAACGATCGTTTCGCCTTCCGCTTTACCGGTTACATCGACATTCCAGAATACGGGTATTACAACTTTTATACCTCCTCGGACGATGGTAGCCGACTCTATATCGACGGCAAATTGGTAGTGGACAATGACGGATTGCATGGATTAAGGGAAAGGCCGGGGCGCATCGGCTTGGAGCGCGGACGCCATGCCATCACCGTTGACTTCTTTGACTGGACTGGCGAAGAAATCTTGAACGTGTCCTATGCGGGCCCGCATTTTGGCAAATTGCCGGTCAGCCCCACAGTGCTGTTTCGACTTGATCCAACTCGTAACGGGAATCCCGGCAACCCAGGGTCGCCGGAAGGACCGTCCACACCAGCGGCAAACCTCCCGCCAGTTACCGCACAAGATCAATTATTCACTGGCATAGGCGCAGGACAAGGGGTGTCCGTGGATGTAATCAACAATGACCGTGACCCCGACGGCGACATTCCCCTACTGTTGGGTGTGAAGTCGGCCAGCGGGCGCGGCGCGGCCTTGACCGACCGGGCTTCGGGCAAACTCGTTTACTACCCGCCGCTTGGTTTTGTCGGTATGGACTGGCTGGTTTACACCATCGGTGACCGGCGTGGCGGCATCGCTGACGGTGAAGTGGCCATCCAAGTCGGAGCAGGCTCCAATCTGACCATGACTCCTGCTGAAGCGGTGCGATTTTTAACCCAAGCCAGCTTTGGCCCGAGCAAAGCAAGCATTGCCGAAGTCATGCAAAAAGGGGCGGAAGCTTGGATTGATGAGCAATTGGCATTGCCACCGACCTATCACGCCAACGCATTGGATGCCATGCGCCGTAGCGGTGAAACCCCCAGCCAGCGCGAACTTCGCGTTCGCGCTTGGTTGGACCGAGCAGTCAACGCCCCCGATCAACTCCGGCAACGGGTGGCATTTGCATTGTCCGAAATAGTAGTCGTGTCTGACTTAGGCAATGCCCTAGGCACCGATATAGGCGTTCCCGGTGCAGCGGACTACTATGATCTACTCGTGCGCAATGCTTTTGGCGGCTACCGAAAGCTATTAGGGGACGTGACTCTGCATCCGGCGATGGGTCTGTTCCTCAACATGGCCGGCAATAAAAAAGCCGATGCAAGTTTGGGCACAGTTCCAGATGAGAACTATGCGCGTGAAATCCTGCAATTATTTAGCATCGGGCTATGGAAACTGGGACTGGACGGCAATCGTCTGCTGGATGCGGACGGACAGCCAATCCCCAGTTACACCGAGAAAGAGGTGATGGGCTTGGCAAAAGTCTGCACTGGCTGGAATTTTGCGACTGCATCAGGTGTCGACCGTTATCGCCTGCCCATGGTGTTGGACACTTCCCTGCATGATAATGGGCAAAAAGTCTTGTTGGATGGCGCGGTGATTCCCGCCGGACAAAATGGCGCAGTGGATATGGAACAGGCTTTGAATTTTATTTCCGCCAACGCCAACCTACCGCCTTTCATCGCGCGTGAACTGATCCAACGTTTGGTGACCAGCAATCCTAGCCCGGCTTACATTGGGCGGGTGGCAGCGGCATTTAAATCCAGTGGCTTAAACCTAGGTGTGGCGGTTAAGGCAATTCTGCTCGATCCTGAAGCTCGCGCCGAACCCGTCGAGAGCGTACCCGGCCTGGTGATCGGTGACGGCAAAGTAAAAGAACCGTTATTGCAGCTGACAGCCCTGTGGCGTGGATTGGGGATCAACCCTGCCGCGACCCGGTTGCGGCTTGACCAATTGGCACCGCTGGGGCAAACCCCGTTGTCGGCCCCGTCGGTGTTTAATTTCTTTAAGCCCGATTATCAAAGCCCCGGCACAATCGCCAATCTAGGCTTGTATTCGCCCGAGCTTGAAGCACTGAACGAAAAACAGGTGATGGGTTCGGCCAGCATCATCGATGACTGGATCCTTGGTGGCAGAGGCTATTACGACTTGAACATGGAGCTAGCCTTCTCGCGGGCAACTGCGGATAAGGCGACGGGACACCTCAATTTACTCTTCATGGGTAACCGAATGAGCGGCCCTATGCAGAAAATTTTGGCGGATACGATGTTCGATGGAACTGGCCTGAGCGATGCCTACACTGATACGGATCGGCTGAACCGAATGCTCGGTGCGGTCTATCTTATTCTCACCTCCCCCGAATTTCAAACCCAGAGGTAATCCATGAGCCAATTCAAATACCCTTCCCGCCGCCGATTCCTCCAGCAGGTGGGCACTTTGGCCGGACTTGGTTCGGTTGCCTCTACGTTGAATCTTCTTGACCTTAGCCGGGTAGCCGCTGCCGCAGATGTACCGTCAGATTACAAGGCACTGGTTTGCATCTTTCTGTTTGGGGGGAGTGATTCTTTCAATTGCATCATTCCCAGTGATTCCTCAGGGTATGCAACCTATTCCTTGGCTAGGCGGGACTTGGCTATAGGTCAAGATCGTCTGCTGCCCCTGACCGATTCGACGCATGTCGATCCGTTGGGCCGTAGTTTTGGCCTGAATCCAGCCATGAGTGCCTTCCATCCCCTATTTGAGATCGAGCGTAAACTCGCCGTGACGCTGAATGTTGGCCCCTTGGCCGTTCCGTTAACCAAGCAGCAATTTCATGACAACACCGTACCCAAACCGCCCGGACTGGAATCCCACGACGATCAACAGTTTCAGACCCAGACGGCTGGCATCTTTACGAAGGATAACGGCTTCACGGGTTGGCATGGACGCACCACGGACATTTTGGAATCCGCCAACAACGGGGCTTCGAGCTTTGCCAATATTTCCCTATCCGGCTATAACGTCCTCCAATCCGGTCAGCGCAATATGCCGTTTGCGGTGGACGGGTCAGGCAATTTCGATGTGACTTTCAGTAAATATGCCAATAGCGATTTACAAAATCGCCTGCGCACCGGGGTGCGCGGAATGCTGGCGACATCCCCCCATCTGTTCGCCACGGCTTATGGCAACACCAAAGGCCGTGCCTTGGACGGGAATACCGCCTTAGCCCAAGCCCTTTCGGGGGTTGTAGTCCCCAACGGATTCCCCGCAACCGGGCTTGGCAAACAATTGCAGACCGTCGCCCAGATCATGTCCGTTGCCCCTAAACTTGGAATTCGCCGCCAAACCTTCTTCTGCTCGCTAGGCGGCTTTGATACCCATGCCGACCAGAACCAGAATCAACCGGGGCTTCTGCAAGGGCTTGCCGAAGCGCTAAGTACCTTCTACCGCCACACCGAAACGGTTGGGCTTGCCCATAACGTGACGGCGTTCACCGCCTCGGATTTTGGTCGTACTTTTGCGATGAACGGGAACCTCGGGACTGACCATGCTTGGGGTGGAGTTCAGTTCGTGCTGGGCGGGGCTGTCCATGGTGGGTTGTATGGCACCATGCCGGACCAAACCCTTGGCGGTCCAGACGATATGAGCACCCAAGGCCGCTTCATCCCCACCACTGCCATAGACCAGATTGCCTCCTCCTTGGCGCTTTGGTTTGGGGTCAGCCCGGCTGATTTGAATTATGTCACGCCGCGAATCGGATACTTCAACACCGCCGACTTGGGATTCATGGCTACGCTGTAATGATGCCGACAGGACTTTTTCGGATCGACTACGCGAGCAGGAGTCAAGCCACGGAAAAGGACGACAGCAATTCTCATTTTGGCGGACTCACCCGGTTTCCTGCTTCGGTGGGGGCAGTTTCTTGAAGCTTTCCAGCATGAAATCCATCAGGGCCTCCCAGCTGTCAAAGCACAGGTAGCTGGTCAGGGTCTTGGTGTCGTCGAACAGGCGCCTGCGCGGGGGCAGCTTCTGGCGCAGCAGTTGGAACTTGTCGTCCACCCACTCCAGCACGGTGTGGGTCAGAAAGGCCAGGATGATGAGGCTCGCCAGCAGGGACGGCAGGTGTTGCTGGCCGTGGCCGTTGTGTGCGTGAAGTGGTAGCCCTTGGTCTTCAGGGTGTTGTTGTTTTAATCACACCCGGCAGCCCCCTTTTTTTTCACCCTCATTAATTTATATTGCAATTTCATTTTATTTGGCTTACAATTGTGTCCGACATCCGATCAAATGAATGGCTGTCGGATGGGCGGTATTTTAGGCTGCGTAGCCAAATCGACCATACCATTTTCTGAGGTCTGTTGACTAAGCGGCTTACGTTGTTAACCTAACAGTAGAGGAAAATTGCAATGAACACTCATTTAACATTCTTAACATCATCGCGCATTGCCTCGGTGGTGCTGGTCTGCGCCGCTTCGGCGGGCGCTTTGGCCGGCCCGCAAGTGAGCAAGGCGGGCGTAGTCACTGTGCTGACCACGGCTGCGGCCGCGGTGAAGAGCATCGACTATGCGAACGCCATCTCCCTCGATGTCCCCCAGGCACTGTTCCAATCGGGTTCGCAGCTCGATTCCTTGCTTGAAGCGCAGGCGGGCGGGGCATCTTCGTCCTCCGGGGTGGCGGGCGGTTCTGGCACGCCCGCGGGGGCCGGGAATGCTGCGGATCCCGGCTTTTCCGTCGGCGGCGCGGGCAGCGGCAAGTTGAACCCGGTGACGTTGATCGCGGGTTCGCAGGCATTGGCCAGCCAAGCGGGCGGGGTCGCGCCGCAAGACTTCGGCACGTCCAACCATGTGTACACCGAGGCCAGGACCAACGCGCTCGGCGACCTGACCACCCGCTATTACCCGTTCGGGCCCACCGGCAAGCTATGGTTCAACATCGGCGCCGGCAGCTATGTGTGCTCGGCCTCCCTCATCAAGCCGGGGGTGGTCGTGACGGCGGCCCATTGCGTGGCGAATTTCGGGGCGAGCCAGTTCTATTCCAATTGGCGGTTCGCCGCCGCCTATGACGGGGGCGTTGCCCCCTACGGCATCGCCACCGCCAAGCAGGCGAGGGTCATGACAGTGTATTACAACGGCACGGACTCCTGCGCCCAGCGCGGCGTCGTCTGCCAGAACGATGTCGCCGTCATCGTCCTGAACAGTAATGTCGGCAGTTCCGCCGGCTGGTACGGTTATGGCTGGAACGGCTACAGCTACGCCAACAACCAGGCGCACATCACCCAACTGGGCTACCCGCAGTCCATTGACGGCGGCTCCTGGCAGGAGCGCACGGATTCGCAGGGCTATGTGAGCGGCAGCATGTCCAACAACACGGTCATCGGCTCGGCAATGACTGGCGGCTCCAGCGGCGGGCCGTGGTTGGTCAACCTAGGGGTTGCAGGCTCCGGCCAAGGGGCCGGGTTGGCTCCGAACGGCAATGTTGTTGTGGGTGTCACCAGTTGGGGCTATACCGCCGCCGGCATCAAAGAACAGGGTGCCAGCCCGTTCACCTCCGCCAACATCGTGACGCTGGTCAATTCGTCCTGCTCGGCCTACCCCGGGTCTTGCTGACAGCCTTCCTTTAGGGGCGGACAGGGACGGCCGCCCCCTCCCCCTTCCAAACCTTGAGAACAAGAACGAACGAGAATGGGGTCAGGTCTTGCCTTTTGCCTACCGCTGAATCGGCCGGTGATTTTGTAATAGTTCTTCAGCCAGTTGGTGAAGGCCGCCGCCGGGTTTTTAGGGGTTTCCCCGCCGGTACGTTCCAGCCAGTTCGGCGTCAAGGATTGGCTCTCTTGCCGTTGCCGTTGCCGTTGCCGTTGCCGTTGCCGGTGTAGGGGAGGTGAATGAATACGTTTGATGAGGGTTTTGTCCATGGGATTAAGCCGCTGTCGCAGTCGGCCAATGGCTTATCGGAGTAATGGCGTAGTCGCCTTAGCTATATCTGAGTTTTAAGGTTTCGGCAGGCATGCTTTCCTGATCGATTGCCCGCCATTCCACTTTGGATTTTTTCGGCTCCAAGCGCAGGCTGGGCTGATAATCAAGAGCAAAACAGATGTCTGCCAGTGTCCGCAACGTCATATTGCGGGAACCATTCAGTATTTGGGAAATGTGTCCTTTGCTTACATCCATTCTCTTAGCCAATTCGGCTTTGTTGATGTTCGCCTCCTCCATGGCTTTCCTGATTTCCTCAGTGGCTTGCGTAATCAAGACTTCCTGGGCAAACAGTTTGGCATTGGCTTCATTCTGGTTGGCCCACTGTTCGAGAAAGTCGGTCATGGTATCATTCCTCCGGTCGTTCAAATTCGCGCCAATTTTGCGATCATGCCGGCGTGTTTGCCCGCCGGAAAGTGCGCCAAGGCTTCCCGAAAGCTTGGGGGCTTCCATTGGAGTTGGCCAACGTTTTGTGTTAATTCCATTTCTGATTGCGGTTGTTCGCAGTAGCGAATTACGAGCTTTTTCCCTTTGTAATCGTTCTTGCAATCTTGCATGCCGCGTCTACTCCCGAAAAGCGTTCGTCAATAATCAATGACTTGACTACGAGTTGACTACGACATGACGGGAAAGTCCCTCTTCAGATTTAGATGGGTGGTTTACATATAAATAAACCTGATTGCAAATTTTTTCTGCCTGATTTCAAGCCACATATGCCAAAGTGGCTGCGGCACACAAGCGGCGAATGGAACCCAGCACCAAGATAGCTATTTCGGGTCAGGCGGCAAGCGGCGCATGTGATTGACCGCCAGCCAGCGTTCCGTATCGGTGAGCTTGCCGGCGAAAGCGGGCATCTTGCCGACGCCATGGGTGATCTTCCAGTAAAGCTCGCCGTCGGTAAGGGGCTGGTTGCCAGGTTGGGTCGGAACAGCCAGGATGCTTTGGAGTGAGTAATCGACTTTCTCTTGCGTCCCGTCGCCCCGGCCATTCTTGCCGTGACAGGACACGCAATGTTGCGAGTAGACCTTTGCGGCCTGTTCTATCGACTCGGCATTGATGGGAATGGGGTTGGTGAGATCGCGGGCAGCAACAGGGACGTTCCAATTGCCGGCGAGTGCCGGTGTCACAGCGAGCAGGGCGAGCGAGAGGGTCAGCAGGTGTTTATGGGTCATGGTGTGGCTCTGTGGGGGTAATGGGGGGGATGGCGGCATCGGTGTCGGTCGTCAGTAAACTTAGGCGAAGGCTGGCCAACGTAGTGACCGGCAATGGGGGCGTTTCGCGTCCGTCGAATACCCAGGCGATGAACGCCGGGCTGTATTTTCGCCAATTCAAGGTGAACTGTACAGCAAAGGGGGGCGAGGCATCCACCGGAATCGTGAAATTGACGAAGACCGTGCGGCTCCCGCGGATGGGAATCACGGTATTATCCGCGATGGATACCGCGTCGGTAGTCGTATTTCGGCGGTCGGTGAAGTTGCCGGCAGCATCGACGAAGCGGGTGCCGAAACGGATTGCGCCATCGGGTATGAGATTGTTTTCATCGAGTTGCCCGAGTGCTGCGATAGGGTGCGCCATGGCATCGGTGACGATGGCCGATAGCCATGCCTCGTTGGAGTCCACCGTGCCGGTGGGAAACTGATGGCCGACGCGGACACTGCGAACCTCCAAGGCGACCTCGACATGATCGCCGGCGTGGACAGGCACCGCCTCGGCGGGCCGGAAGGGGTCTACAGTCCGGGTTCGCACACCCGCGACACGCAAGGCGACAAGCCCTGAGGACAGGAAGGCTTCGACTGCCTCGCGCTGGTCCACGTCGCGGTTAAAGGTCGGCAATGCGGTGTTGGAGCCGGTAAAACGGTGGCTACGTATCAGCCCGTCTTTGGCGGCGGGATCGTTGGACGGTATCTCCGGCATATGGCAGTCGATGCACCGGCCCGGCAAGTCTTCATCATGCACGGTTTGGTGGTGGCGGCGCAACTGGCCGAACTCGTCGGTGAATGACATGGATGTGCTGCCGTTGACGGAGGATGGCACCGTGAGGCTGTGGCAGGTGGCGCAGTATTCCGGGGTGCTGTAAAACGGCTTCGCCAATACGCTACGATGAAGCCAAGGCGTGATTGCTATCATCGTCTTGTGAACCTTCGCCAGCGTCCGGCTGTCGCTGAGGGCGAAGGGATGCAGAAACGGCTCACTGATGCGGTAGTCGCCGTTGCCCGCACCGGTTTCCATAATGCGGTGGCAGGACAGGCAGGTAATCCCCGCGTTGGCCTGCCAACTGTCGGCATCGAGCTTATGGGTCTCGCCCGAACTCTTCAAGATGGGGTCATGGCAACGGGCGCAGAACGCGAAGCTGGGCTGCCCTTTGCGCGCTATCGTGCCGATGACGACCTTGCGGTAGACGGGATTGTTGAAGGACGAGAAATGATGCGTCGAAGCGTTCCACTGGTGGAAAATATCGGTGTGGCAATGGCCGCAATACTCCGATCCGCCAAGCTTCATCGGATCGACCCAGCCGTCGGGATGGCCTTGGCCCAAGGCGATGCCACACCAAAACATCAGTAGTAGCATGCTTAACATCGGTTCTTCAGATCAACTGCCCACCACACACATTGCAAACCTGGGCCGAGATGCCCGACGCCCCGTCGGATATCAGCCAGGCAACCATCGCCGCAGTCTCCGCCGGGGTGATGGAACGGCCAAGTGCGACATTGCCGAACCCCGGCGGTGGGCTATCCTCAGGCACGCCCATCGTTTTTGCCATTTGCCGCGATGTCTCGATGATCGTCCGGGTTTCCGGCATGCCGGCGGCCCGTACGCAGTTAACTCGCACCCCCGCCTTGCCGAACTCGGCTGCAAGCCCCCTTGTCATGGCCTCGATGGCCCCGCAGGCCGCCGTGATGTTTACCATGAACGGCAAGATTATTCCGCTGAGGCTGGCCGAGAGCGTGACGATAGAACCTGATCGCTGCGGGGCCATGCGTAGCGCGGCCGCACGGCTGGTCAAGTATTGGGAGCCAACGATCACCTCGAATGGCCGCAGAAAATCCGTGATCCCGATTTGGGCCGCTGGCAACGCATAGCGACCCTCGGAACACCGCTGACCGATGCCGTTGAACACGAAATCAAGCTTCCCGCCCTGTTCAATGGCCGCATCCAATGCTCGATTGATCTGATCCTCGTCAAGCGCGTCCACCTTCGCCGCTGTCGCCCTGCCACCTGCTGCGACGATTTCATCCGCGACTCTCTGCGCCGCCATGCCATCCCGTCCGGACAAGTGGACTTGCGCACCACAGGCGGCGAGTTCTCGGGCCACTGCCCCTGCAATGGCACCCGTTGCCGCGAAAACCGCCCCGCTTTTCCCGCTGAGATCGACAGTCATGCTACTGCCTCCTGTTTCACTATAAACGCCCGAATCTGCGCTGCGACAACCTCCGGGGCTTCTTCGGCGAGGAAATGGCCGCAGTCGGGGAGTTCATGCACGGTGCAGTGTTTCAACTCTGCTTGCCAAGTTTCCAGTTCCTTGCGCCGGAAGGCGATGTCTTTGTGTCCCCAGACCACGAGGGCGGGTTTGCCCGTAAACGCGGCTCGGTCGTTCCAAATTTCCCGCAACCAATCCGTCGCTCCGATGATGTAGCCCGGCAAGGCCGCGCTGGCTGCGCGGGATTCTGGGTCAGGCTGGGCGTTCTTGTAATGGGACATGACTTCCTTCGTCAGGATGGCACTGTCGCCTACGGCCCTAGGCGTGACTTGGGTGATGAAAAAGTTGAATCGGCGAATCAGGAACTGCATGGGCCAACTGGACATCATGGAACTGAACCGCACAAAGTGGCGATCCGTGTCCACCGGCCAACACCAACTATTGAGGATGACGATGCCTGAGGCCCGATCCGGGTGCTTGCGGGTGAAATCAAGCGCGATGGGTCCACCCCAGTCGGAAAACACCAGCGTCACGTGATCGAGATTCAGGTGGTCCATCAACGCGGCGAAGTTCTCGGCGTGAGCCGCAGGATGATAATCGGCTTTGTTGTGGCTGCGACCTGACAGGCCGAATCCCAAATGATCCAGTGCGATGCAGCGGTAGTCGTCTCGCAAGGCGGCGATCAGATGGCGATATTCAAACGACCATGTAGGGTTCCCATGCACGAACACCAACGGCAAGCCCTCGCCTTCATCCACATAATGGATGCGGCCCCGTGGCGCTTCGAAATACCGTGAAGCAAACGGATAGAGTTCACTCGAAACCCAATCCGGCCTGATTTTGTTATTAGCATCTATCATGTATAATCTCCAAGGTTATCGGCGGAATTAAAGTTGACAAAGCTTAATTCTAGGCTAAGCTCAATTCCAGCCATTAGCCATTAGCCATTAGTTTTCTTGCTTGCAGCGTCCCACCAGCGGGTCGCCACGCTTAGTACGAGTAAGGTTGTAGCCAGGCTGGCGGCGACACTGATGGCGACGTACTGGCCGGTTTGCTGGGCGGGCGTCGTCGAGTGGACCAATAAGACCGAGAAGCCACCGACGACGATGATGCCATTGAACAAAATCCCTTTGCCGACA
>Ga0268283_1001069_pt1 | contig 14082 bp, 15 predicted proteins | sample saktaG_13_FD_190140 | JGI IMG/M metagenome (GOLD analysis project Ga0268283, IMG submission 190140) | Saline water microbial communities from Sakinaw Lake, British Columbia, Canada - sak_2013_06_06_36m | ecosystem: Environmental > Aquatic > Non-marine Saline and Alkaline > Saline ... | reverse complement strand
TTCTATTGCCATACGGCGCACGCAGATTATCACCGAGATAGACATACTCCCGATTCGGCATTAACCTGACCACCTCTCTCAAGACAGTCAGGCCTCCCAAGCCGGAATCAAAGATGCCAATTTTTCCGTTATGCTTTTTCAAGTTTTTTAGTTTCCAGACTTACGCCTGTCCCAAAAATAAGCTTTTCTATAGCCAGGTTTGGCCGGGAAAAACTCCAACAATTCTAGGATTCAAAATAAGCAAAAACAAACCCTCTAAAACCACGCGCTTTAAAGATTGTTTTTGGGGCAGGCGTAAGTCATAAGTTTAAGCTATTTACCGCCAATCTAAATTTATCTCCCCGATCAAATTCATTGACAAAAAGACCAAAGCTTGAAGCGCCGGGAGAAAGTAAAATCACGTCACCTGTTTTCGCGCTTTTCATTGCCGAATTAACCGCCAGCTCCATTGAACGAACAACTTCAAACTCCGCTTTTTCTCTGCCTGTTTCTTTTCGTAATTCTTCAATTATCCTATCTGTCGATTCGCCGGCTAAAAAAATAACCTTTTTTATATTTTTATTTCCGGCGATTTCTTTGGTTAAGATTGAAACATCCAAATTTTTATTCGCTCCTCCGCAAATAAGCACCAGTGTTTCCGAGAAAGATTTAATACCAAAAACGGCACTTTCCGGTGTTGTCGCCGCACTATCATTATAATAAGCGACGCCGGCTAATTTCCGCACAAACTCCAAGCGATGCGGATTGCCGGAAAATTCCAAGATACTTTTTTTGATATTTTCTCCCTCTACGCCCAGGATTGCGGAAGTTGCGACGGCCGCAAGGAGATTCTTTTGGTTATGCGCTCCTCGCAAACTGATTTCGCAGATATCGATAATCTTTTTTTCGCCTGCCTTATTTTTAAGATAAATACTACCATCCCTGCTATATGCCCCGTTTTCTGAATTAATTTTATTTTGAGAAAATTCCACGATCTGAGCCGAAATTTTTGCACGGCTTTTTTTCAAAAGCACGTCATCCGCATTAATCACGCAAAAATCGTCTTTTCGTTGATGTAAAAAAATATACTCTTTGTCCGCAATATATTCCTCCATTGAAGCATAATAATTGAGATGATCGGGATAGAGATTGGTGATAACGGAAATCTGTGGACTCAAATTCGCTCTCCCTAATGCGGAAAGTCGCCAACTGGATAATTCGAAGACTACCAGCGTTTCTTTTTTTAGTTCTTTCAGTTTATCCAGGACGGAAATTTGGCTAACACCCACCTTGATAACATCTTTTTGAGCAGTCTTCAAAATAGCATAAATCAAACTGGCAGTAGTCGTTTTGCCTTTTGTGCCAGTCACGCCGATTATTTTATTCTTACACAACTTGAAAAATAGACTGGAGTCCATTTCCACGGGAACATTATTTTTGAGAGCCAATTGAACATATCTATTCGTCCAAGGCACGGCCGGATTTTTGACAAGCATATCCACTGTCACAAAATCACTTTCTCTGTGTTGTCCCAGGACATATTTAATTTCCGACAAATCTTTAAGTTTATCCAAAGAGCCTTTCAACTCCTGCTCAGATTTCAAATCAGTCACAGTGACTTTCGCTCCGGCCGAAACCAAAAAACGAATCACGCCGATTCCCCCGCCATGCAGTCCCAGCCCCATCACGGTTATCTTTTTTTTTCTAAAATCAGAGATTTCCATATTTAGTTAGCGGACGGTCCGCTGATGAAAAAATTAGCTTTCCTTTTTGTGATTAAAAACAACTCTGGCCCCTTCCGGTTCCAGAGTATAGCTAACAAACTCAAAAGTTTGGGGATTTATCTTCGTCACAAATTTATCTTTTAATCACTCGCCCGTTCCGATTCCCGTTATACACGCCGTCTGAGAGCACAATTTCTCCGCCAATCATCACCAGTTCCACTCCTTTTGAATATTGATAGGGATTTTCAATCGTCGCGGGACTCTTTAGTTTATCGAAATCAAGCATAATTATATCAGCAAAATGGCCTTTTTTCAAGACCCCTCGTTTTTTCAAACCATATTTCTCTGCTGGCGCTCCGGTCATCTTGTGAATCGCCTCTTCCCAGCTCAAAAGCCGCTCTTTTTTGACATATTTCTCCAACACTTTCGTGAACGCTCCAAAATTGCGCGGATGTACTCTCTCTCCTGTCCTAGCATGATAAATGTCATAACCGGAACCATTAGTCGCCACAATTGACAATGGATGAGTCAATGCTTGACAGACATTTTCTTCGCTCAAAACTTCCATCGACGTCACCACCATTCCCTCTGAAGCAATCAGAATATCTATGATAGTTTCTTCCACTGATTTTTCTTGACTGACAGCAATTTCGGAAATACTATGCCGTGCCAGAGTTTTATTGAGTGGAGAAATGGCAATTTCAATTTTGGAATAATCAAACTCAGACTCATACATTTCCGCAATCACTTTGGCGCGAATAACCGGATCTTTCAAGCGATGGAGCATTATTCTTTTACCCCCTTCTGACACCCAAACCGGAAGAAAAGAATAAAGCACCGAACCGGTCGCGGTGTAGGGATAAACATCAAACGTCACGTCAAGCCCTTCTTCCTTTGCCTTACTGATTAAATCCAAAACTTCTGTCATTTTTGACCAATTTTTTTCGCCCATTACTTTCAAATGCGAAATTTGCAACTTCACGCCCGATTCCCTGGCAATGCGCAATGCTTCTTCAATTGCTTCAATAATTGCTTCTTGCTCCGAACGGATATGCGTCGCATAGACACCGCCATATTTTTTGACAATCTTGGCAAGCGCTAAGAGTTCTTCATACGGTGCGAGACGTGCATGAGAATAGATAAGTCCCGTCGACATCCCCAATGCGCCTTCTTTCATTGCGCGTGCCAACGCCTTTTCCATCGCCTCAATTTCTTTGGGCAACATACTGCGCACCTCGTCGCCAATAATCCCCCGTCGCAATGTCGCATGCCCCACCAGTGTCGCAAAATTAGGCGCAATTTTCTTTTCTCCCAAAACGGCCAGAAACTCTTTGACTTTGAGCCAACTGATATTTATTTTTTTAACATCCACCCATTTTTGAATCGCGTCAATTGTTCCCGGCGTGGCCAGTGGAGCCAGTGATGTTCCGCAATTTCCTCCGATGATTGTCGTTATGCCTTGATAGATGAGACTTTCCAGATGCGGATTCAAAAAAATGCGCCAATAAGTATCGCTATGATTGTTCACGTCAATAAAACCGGGGCAAACCATTTTACCATTAGCATCGATCTCCGCGCTTCCTCGCTCATCGCCCAAATCACCGATCTTTTTAATCTCATCTTCCTTGATGCCAATATCAGCACAATAGGTCGGACCGCCCGTCCCATCGATAATGCTGGCATTTTTGATGATAATATCAAACACAAATTTTAAATTATTTATTACTTATATATTCCGCCATCTCCACAAACCGATTAGAATAGGCCCACTCATTGTCATACCAGCCGACCACTTTCACCAAGTCGCCCTTTGCCATTGTGAGTGGCAGATCCACAATCGCACTATGGGCGTCGCCTTTGAAATCCATCGAAACCAAACCTTCATCACTCACGGTCAATATTCCGTTCATGCCATTTCCCGCCGCTTCTCGAAAGGCATTATTTACTTCTTCCACACTCACTTCTTTTTTGAGGTTACAGATGAAATCCACGATTGAAACTACCGGCGTTGGCACGCGAAGAGATATTCCATCCAGTTTTCCTTCCAAATGTTTCAAAACTTTCCCCACTGTTTTGGCCGCTCCAGTTGTTGTTGGAATGATGGAAAGCGCTGCTGCTCTCGCTCGACGCAAATCCTTGTGTGGCAAATCTAGAATCCGTTGATCATTAGTATAGGAATGGGTCGTTGTCATAAAGCCTTTTTCCACTCCAAAATTGTCATCCAAAATTTTAATCATCGGAGCTAAACAGTTGGTTGTGCAAGAACCATTAGAAATAATCGCTTCGCTGGCATTGTATTCATTTTCATTCACTCCCAGGAGATAGACTGGGATATCATCTTTGGGCGGAGCACTGAGAATCACTTTTTTCGCTCCCGCCTTGATGTGCTTTCCCGCTTTTTCCCGATTTTGAAACACACCAGTGCATTCAAGCACGATATCAACCTCCAACTCTCCCCAGGGTAGTTTTTCCGGATCAGCTTCCATGAAATATTTAATCCGTGTTCCGTCAACAATGAGTTCGGAAAGCTCCTCGTCGCAAAGCACTTCGTGATCATAGCGCCCATAGCTGGAATCATATTTCAAAAGATGCGCGGCCGTTTTGAGATCCGTGAGATCATTGATCGCCACCACCTCGAGACCCTCTTTTTCAAAAGCGATTTTAAAACTCGGCCGACCAATCCGGCCAAACCCGTTGATTGCAATCTTAGTCATGTAGCATGTAACATATAGCATGTAACAATTCCTCTTGAGTCTTGTTTCATGCAACACGTTTTGTGTTATATGAATTATTATACCTCAATATCCATTATCTTCCAATTGTCCCCCACCACTTTTTTAATCTCAAATTCCACCTTCTCTAGTGGCGTGTTCTTGATAATACTCATGAGACCAAACTGCAAATTTTCCACGCTGATGTCTTCCGTGTGTTCGGCGTGACCGTCATGCGCAAGACTAACCAAACCAATTTCAATATTGACTTTTTTGACGCTCTCTAGTTTTTTTTCTTTTATAATAGCGCCAAGTTCATCAATTATTTCCTTGGCTAAGATAAAGTCATGCATATTAATTTTTCCACAGCCCATGCACATTGCAATAGGCTCGTGCGGTTATGTGTTCGGCTTCCAGGCAAAATTCCGCCATTGGCTCATCGCCGGGACTCAAGAATTTTCGATAGGTCCTGTGCTCTGTGATAACTTCAATCCATTCAATATAGTGCTCGCTTTCCATCGGATGAGCAATTTCTCCCACCCGCACAATCACACCAACGCTGGTTTTTTCCACTGTCGGCTTGTGTTTTTCCCCTCCTTCATCTTCAGTTGCTTCGTTTTTCAGCTCCATCGGCACGGAGCAACAGATCAACTCGCCAATACCACCATGCGTCAGCTCAACAATATTTCCGCAAATATTGCATTTGTAGATTTGATTTAACTCTGTCATATTTTTTATTATTAATTATTATTAAGCTACCAAAAATTCAGTGAAATCATTTTAATCAGTGCGAACCCGCCTGCTCGGCGAGGCGAAGTCAGTGGTTCTGACTAATGTACCGCACACGAAATACACGGATCATAGGCCCGAATGAAGGCACGTAATTTTTTTTCTTTTTCCTTATCTTTGAGTTTCAAAATTTGAGGGATATAGGCAGTAATATCATCTTCCAGGTTGCACAAAAATTGCGCCGTCGGCGTGATAATGTTCACATTTTTGACGTAACCTTTCGCGTCAACATCAACATGGTAATAGAGTGTTCCGCGCGGCGCCTCCACGGCGGCCACTCCTGCGCCTTCTTTGATTGTATATTTTTTAGTGACCACTCTAGAAAGATCACTATTCAAGAGTTCGAACATAATGCGTTTTGATTCTTCGATTGCGTGAATCACTTCCACCATCTGCGCCAAAATATTGTGAAATGGATTGTAATCCGGGAAAGTCCAACCCAAGCTGTTTAAATAACCAAAGGCTTTTTCGCGCAATTTCGCTCGATTATTATTCACCCGTGCAATCGCTCCCACCATATAGCTCTTACCTTCGTGCTCAACGCGCTTGATCACTTCGTTTTGCTTTTGCAGTTCCAAAAAATTGGCTTCGAATTTTTCCACCGGAATATAGAGGCCCTGATTGGAAATCACATCTCCGTCATAAATAGCATACTCTCCTTTTTTGGAAAGACAGACATATTCTGTTTCGCGCGAAAATTCCGAAATTTTGATTCCTCGAAAAAAATCACCAAGCTCCAGTGCAAGTGATAAAATCTCACCGGAATCTTTCACTAGCTTTCTGAGCGCCTCAGGGTCTGGTGCTTTTTTGAACCCGCCAACTTCATTGGTGAGCGGATGCACCACTCGGCCTCCAACCACTTTCACGATTTCCATCCCGTATTCGCGGATTCGGATTGCCTTTTTGGCTTCTTCAGGATATTTATTGACAAGTTCAATGTCACTATCCATATCCAAAAAATCCGCGAGCGATAGAAAGAAAAGGTGCAATGCGTGTGAATGAATCAGCTGGGCATATTCCAAAAGTGCGCGCAATTTTTTCGTCTCATGTGTTACGGAAACGCCCATAGCGTTTTCCAAGGCTTTAATCGCAGTCAAATTGTGCACCACCGGACAAATTCCACAAATCCGTTGTGCGATTAGTGGCATATCTTGATATTCCCGCCCGATTAGCACCCCTTCAATGAGACGTATTCCCTCTTGCACTTCCAGCTTAGCCGATTTGACATCGCCGGAAATCACACTAGCCATAAAACCGGTGTGCCCTTCCATTTTTGCAATGTGATTGATTTTGATATTCATAACTCGATTATACTTTATTTTTATCAATAAGACTACTCAAACTTACACACGGTTTTCAGCGCACCCAAATCCTCTGTGGAAAGAATTGGATTTTCCATATCTTGTTCGCTGAGTAAATAATACATAATCGATTTGGGATCATTCAAATGTCCAATGCCAATGGCGTGTCCCAATTCATGAACAATTGTCATCCGCAAATCAGCCAATTGCTTAAACTGATAGAGATTAATTTCCCTACCATCATATAAGCCTTTTTCAAACTCGCGCTCTCCGCCGTATTTTTTTTTATAAGTCGATACATTAGTGTTATATTCAGCCACAACATTTTTTTCTTTCGAAGCCAACACATTGGTTTTTCCTGCCAATTTATTCACCTCCAAGCGCTCTTTTTCCAACTTTTCATAGAGGTCGTCCAGCTCTTCTTTTTTTTCTTTTAGGTTATTAAACTCTTCCTCGGAAGTTTTTTCACTCTCGTTCCAGTCCTCCACCGCTTCATTATAGTCCTTTAATTTCTTTTCATAGCTCGCCACGCTCTTTTTATATTTTGCCATCTTTTGCTCATAAGTTCCGCTCAAATCTTCGTATTGATCGGCAATTTTTGCCTGCGTTGTTTCCAGTTGATCCAAGTTTTCCATTAATTTATCCGCTTCATTGGATGCCAATTGTCGCGAGTCAAAAATTAAATTAATCCTAAACTCCGCGTTAGGATTATAGGAAAACAAATTTTTTCCGGATTGCACCTCCCAAATCTTTTCCGCTTCCTGTGTTACAGCCAAAAAATCCTCCACACTCAAATTGAACTGTGGGTCAACTGCACCAATCGCATATTCAAAAGGAGTCGAGCAAGGCAAGCCAATCCCGGTTATCTCCGAAACATTTTCTTTGACGCCAACTACAGCTTCACGCACAAAAACTTTATTGCGCAACATCATCCCCCAGGCGGAGAAAAGAATTATTACAATAAAATATTGAAAAGCTTTTTTCATCGTAGTCCTCCCAGCGGACTGTCCGCGAGCTCGCGGACAGTCCGCTACTTTTAGTTTTATCTCTTCGCTAATTTATCTTTTCTTTCTCTTTCCTCCAAGTCATCTCGCAGACCAAAAATTTCGGTCATATTTTGAAACTGCTCATCGCTCATCATGTTTTTCAGCATCGCGCGCATTGCTGTCACATTGCCAGTCGGACGAAGACCCCTGCAACCCTGACATTGCGCGCGAGAAGTTGGACAAGTTGCGTTGCATCCGCCCAAAATCATCGGACCAAAACAAGGTTTTTTATCAAGAAGGAGGCAGCGATTACCCGCTTTTTTGCATTCCACACAAACCGGCTGGTCGGGAATAATTGGAATATTGCCTTTGAGTAGTTCCGGAACATAGCGCAAAAATTCCTCACCACTAATCGGACAACCTGGAAAAACAAAATCCACTTTCACTAGATTATCAATTTCCCGGATGGCTGGATTATTAATGCCTTGCAGGTATTTATAGACATGCTTGATCGTATCCACTCCTTCGTGGTAGTTCTTCATTTCCGGCACTCCTCCCATTGCTGCGCAGTTTCCCAACGCCACAAGCATTTTGGCTCTTTTTCGTGCGGAAAGCAAAGTTTTTTCATTGGCTTTTGTTACCGGATTTCCCTCAATAAGCACCAAATCCAACATTCCCCCGTCGTCCTCTTGATCTTCAATTAAACGAAAATCAACCAATTCGACTTTTTCCGTAAATTCCAAAAAACGCGTACCGAGATCCAAGAGGACAAACTGACAACCCTCACAAGAAGTTAGACTAATAATCGCCACGCGTGGCTTTTTTGTTTTTTGCTTAGGTACCATATTTTAAGATAAACCGTGTCATTCCCGCGACCGCGTGCCGCCGAAGCTTCAGCGGTGGCGCAAGGCGGGAATCCAGGCTCCACCAGTTATTGATTACAAAAAATCAAATTATAAATTTTTCTAACTTTATTTTAGCATAAATTGAGAAAAAGGCTAAATAAAAACAGGCCGACGAATAATCTTCGTTGACCTGTCGATTTTTGGTTTTGAGAATATTTTTTAACCCTCAAAAAGTGCCGGAGAAGCACAGATGTCACCGGCTTCGATGCACTCCCTGTCCGTGGCGTATACGCCCTGTTTCATCGGTGGTCGCATAAACCCAGAACAATTCGACCCTCGAAAATCGTCCACCCCATAATACCTTTTCCTGGGCTTGTTGTGAAGCTTTGGACGTTCAACAAGCTTCCCTGGTTTTTTCTCTTTTTTTCCATGGCGGTTCCTCCCTTTTTAAGGTTTTCACCAAGAATCGTTGTCTTTGATGATTAAGATAGGTTTTTAAGGTAAGCCTTTTATACCTGAAATCTAGCAAACAAACTCGTAATCGTCAATCAAAAAAAATGTCATCCTGAGCGAAGTCCGTACTCGGACGAAGTCGAAGGATCTACTTGCGGTAATCGTAGTTTTTACTATTCACAACAAAGCTACCGATAATGGAAAGCAGATTCTTCGACTACGCTCCGCTCCGCTCAGAATGACAATATATATGATATACTTTCATTATCCTATGACTATCTACCCATTCCCCCAAAAAACTAAAAAAAACATCCTTGCCCTCGGCGCCGAATCCGACGGAAATTTCTGTTTTTTTGATGCTGATAAAATTTACTTCTCCGAAAGCTTTGGCGATCTTTTGGAAGAAAAAAACTGGCATGCATATCAAAAGGCTGTTTTGAATTTTTTGAAAAAAAATAAATTCAAACCAAATATGATTCTTACTGACCTTCATCCGCTCTATTTAACTTCTGTTTGGGGAGAAGAGTTGAGTAAGCTTTATAAAGCTAAGTATATTCAAGTCCAGCATCATCTCGCCCATATATTTTCAGTTATTGGAAACAAGCTGTTGCAAGATACAAGATACGAGATACAAGATACGATTTATGGGCTGGCTATGGACGGCACGGGATACGGAGAAGACGGGAAAATTTGGGGTGGAGAAGTCTTTGAGCTATCGAATAAAAAAATTGCTAGAATCGGCCATCTCGAAAATCAGATCCTAATTGGCGGGGATTTAGCAGTGCGAGAACCAGCGCGAATGCTTATTGGCATCTTAGATAAATTCCTCACTAAAACTAAAGTCTACAACTTCGTCAAAAACTACTACACCAAAAACGAATTCGAGCTAATCCACAATCAACTAAAGCAAAATTTCAATTGCCTCGAAACTTCCAGCACTGGCCGAGTCCTGGATGCCGTTTCGCTGCTTTTGGGTTTTTGCAGAAATGAAAGAAAATATAAGCACGAGCCGATTGCCCTGCTCGAAGCTAATTCTGCAAAACCATACGCTGACATAAAACCAAAGATTATACTTTCACAAGGCAAGCAAGTTTTAAACACGACTTTGTTGTTTGAATATTTAGTCAAAAATTTGCACAAAGATAAGAAACGCCTAGCTGCCACCGCCCAGCTTTACATCTCTCAGGGATTATATGAAATAATAAAAAACAGTTGTCATCCTGAGCGAAGTCCGTACTCGGACGAAGTCGAAGGATCTACCTGCAAATACCACCAGCGATATTCTACAGAAGATTCTTCGACTCCGCTACGCTACGCTCAGAATGACATTTTTACAGCCGGCGGCATCGCCAATAATAAAATTATTTCCGAATATTTAATTTCCCAAGGCACCTACGCAAATAATAGAATCCCACGTGGCGACGCCGGACTTTCTTTTGGGCAGATTTTTTATTATTTAATATCGCAATAAAAAACCTACTAACAAATCCGCGGAATCAACTTCCCTCTCGGCACTTCAATCTTCTTCTCACTACCAAGCTTGGTTTTGAGCCATACACCCACGCCTGCATCGCTTCGCGAAGCATGGCGGGCAGGCCCGCCCGCCATATTACGCGAAGCGTTATAGGTGGACCTCGCCACTGTTCCAATAATTTTAGCTCCGCGATTAAATTTTCTAAGAATTTTAATTACTTTGTCGCTGTCTTTTTTTGCAATCGTCCCCACAAATCGACCCTCGGACGGAAAAGAAAATTTATCAATTCCCAGAAGTCCTGAAAGCGCTACGGTTTCTTTAGTAAAAGGCAGATTAGCTTCTTCTAGCACAAATCTTGTCTTAGATTTTTCTGCCATCTCATTGAGCACTGCTGCCACTCCACCGCGCGTCGGGTCTTTGCAGGAAGTAAGATACGGTAAGATACTTTGAATTTCTTTGGTGATTGGCTGGCAATCACTTTTTATTTTTGTCCGGTAGTTGAACCGACTAGCCAAAAGCGCCACGGCATGTTCGCCCAGATTGCCGGAAGCAATAATGACGTCCCCTACTTTTGCCCCGCCATTTTCAATAATTTTCTCGGCGAGCCCAATGCCAGATGTTGTGATTTCAATTTTGTCGATTTTGCCTTTCTCCGTCACTTTCGTGTCGCCCGTCACAATCGGCACACCAGTTTCCCTGGAAACTTTCCCGATTGATTGCATAATTTTTTTCAAATCACTTTCCGGAAAACCTTCTTCAATCACGAGACTAAGCGAAATCCCAATCGGCACAGCGCCCATCACCGAGAGATCGTTAATCGTCCCACAAATAGCAATTTTCCCGATGTCCCCACCTGGGAAAAAAATCGGGTCCACAATAAACGCATCGGTTGTAAAGACTAATTTTTGCCCGGGAGTAGACATCAAATGTCCATTATGGACATTTGATGTCTTTAGCTTGCCCAAATCGAGAGTAGCCCCATCATCTTCGATATTTTTCCATTTTTTTGACACAGGAAAAAATTTTCTGATTTCAGAAATAAGCTTTGATGACTTTTCTCCACCTCCGCCATCTTCTAATTCTACAAATTTATTTTTTCTGTTTTCCATAAATTTATTTTCGCGTCACGCCTTCAAAACTAAAACTTTCACACTTGTCATTCCCGCGTAGGCGGGAATCTAGTCTCAAATTTATATTAAAATACCAATTTTTGTGGTTAGAACTTGCATTGATTAACTCTTGATTTCAATGCTTATTTTTCTAAGATAAATAAAACATTTAGTTTATGCTACTTCCTAAGCTCATCCACTGGATTCCCGCCTACGCGGGAATGACACAAAAAAGAACGACCATCGATTTCTTAATTATTATATCTATATTCCACGTTACAACTCCCCTCCACCGAAACCATACACGCTCCTTGAGGACTTTCCGGCGTGCAAACTCGCCTAAAAAGAGGGCAATCTTTTGACTCAAGAAGCCCCTGTAAAACCAATCCGCACTTGCAAGCACTTGATTTAATTTTTATTTTTTTTTCTATTTTTTCAATCAATTTTTTATACACCACTTTTACATCTTGCGCTTGATATTTTTTACGAATTTTTAGTCCTGAATTTTTAATCTCGCCAAGGCCGCGCCATTTTGCATCAGAAACTTCGAAAACTTCATCAATTAGCGCCAGCGCCTTTTCATTCCCTTCCTTTTTCACTAGCCGACCGTAAGCATTTTCCACACGAGACTTGTTTTCTAAAATCTGCGTAAGCAGCATATTGATTGCAACAAGAACATCTTCACCAGAAAAACCAGCCACAACTTGAGGAATATTAAACTTTTGATAGACTTCCGTGCCAATAATAGCACTCACGTGACCTGGATTAATAAACCCATCGACTTTTATTTTCTTATTAGTTAAAAGCGCTTCCATTGCCGGCGGGAAAAGTTTGTGAGCGCTATAGACGATAAGATCATTTTTAATCGCCCAGGCCGTCATTCCGGTCGTTGTTTCAAAGCCAAGACCAAAAAAAACTAACTCTGGTTTTTCTTTTTGCAACTCGACTGCTTCCGTGATTGAATAGATAATTTGCACATCAGCGCCATTTCTTCTCGCTTCCTCAAGACTCATCAGACTTCCAGGAACTTGCATTGTGTCACCGTAGACTGCCACTGGAATTCCCGCGAGCGCAAGACTGACCACCACGTCAATATCCGATTGATCCGTCACGCACACCGGACAACCAGGACCAGAAACCAGGCTGACATTTTTCGGCATCAATTTTTTGATCCCGTGTTCGGCAATCGTCTGCGAATGAGTACCGCAAAGCTCCATCAGTCGAATTGGCCGTCCAATTCTCTCGGCTTTTTCGTGAATATTTTTCAGAATTTGATCCAAGTTAGTCATTTGTAATTTGATATTTGGATTTCTTATTTAAATATCCTCGCATTTCCTTCGCATACTCATCATCCATTTTCTCAATCGCAAAACCAGCGTGCACCATCACGTGATCGCCAATTTTCACCGAAACCAGCGAGATATTAATTTCCTTTTTAATACCATCAAAATCAACTGTCGCCAGTTGATTTTTAATCGCAATGATTTTTCCCGGAATTGCAAGACACATAAGCTAAATCTTCAAATCCGAATATTCTCGCAAAGTCTTGAGCGTTGCCTCAACCGTGCTATTTTCCGTATTAAGCAACTTCACGTTCGAAAATCGCTCGGCGATTTTTGTCACCACTTCGTCAGCCCAAGAAGGCGTGAGCGCTTTTACTCCCAAAAAATCTATTTCGATAGGTTCGTCTTTTTGTAAATCCTTCAGAAGATATGATTCCATCGCCAAATATGCCTCTCTTCCGGAGGGACGAGAAACAAGTTTATTCCCAAATTTTGCTATTTCAATCTTCATATATTTTGAAATTTTAATATTACCAAACACCCCGCAACAATTTGATCGCTCACACTAATTTTCATTTCGTGATTAAGATCCGCTTTGGCATTTCCGGAAAAAAATTCCAACAATAAATTGTTTTTTGAAACATTTCCCCTCACAAACTTCAATCCATTGCCTCTATTTTCCAAAACTCGACTGGAAATTTTTTTGGTAAAAGCCATTTCCAGCGCATCCAGATCATCTTTTAAGTCTGGCACGGCTTTTCTCAAGCTATTCAAAACACCAACTCCACGATCAGCGATTATTATAATCCCGTCCTTACCGTCATAATCAAAAGCATAGAAAGCTCCCATTATGTTTGGCCAATTACCGACATTGTGATCAAAAGCATTATTCCCTAATTCTCCCGCCATCGCATATACAAGATAGGCCAGCGAGTCATCCAGCCCTTTTTTAATAAGCTCTTCCGGCATTTTATCATTTCTCGCCTCAAAAACATCCCGCGTCTGACAATAAAAATCACCAGAAACATCAACCTTGTTAGTTTCCGTGGTTATCCATTTAAAAACTAATTTTTCTAAATCAGTGTTCATAGTCAAACTATACTAGATAATACCCCTGCAGTCAAAGCAATCTATTGAGCCATAAGCATCACCTCATTACCTTCCCCACCACCATTTTTTCTTTATCTCGCACTAACCGCGCCACTTCCCGCTCCGAGAGCACATAATCCAAATGTTCATTCTTTTTGGCTTTTTTATAAATCCTAGAAGAAATAAAAAACGTGCGGATGTTTTTGGGATTAATTTTTTCTTTCCGCGCGTATTCAGTTTTGATGTTTTTTATGATTTCGTCTTCTTGGTTTTGCTCTTTTTCTTTGAGGTTGATGATTTTTTCAAAGCCGAGTTCAATAAATATTTTTTCTAAATTTT
>Ga0268283_1001068_pt1 | contig 14101 bp, 16 predicted proteins | sample saktaG_13_FD_190140 | JGI IMG/M metagenome (GOLD analysis project Ga0268283, IMG submission 190140) | Saline water microbial communities from Sakinaw Lake, British Columbia, Canada - sak_2013_06_06_36m | ecosystem: Environmental > Aquatic > Non-marine Saline and Alkaline > Saline ... | reverse complement strand
GGGAGCAGGAAGTTCTGGTGATGCTGGCTGAGGGGCTGTCCTCAAAACAGATCGCGGATAAACTTTTCATCAGTCCCAAAACAGCAGAGAATCATCGCTCCAGTATCATGCGAAAACTCGAACTGCATAGTGCCATTGATCTGGCGCGGTATGCCGCCAGGATCGGCCTGATCGACATTGACCTCTGGAAAGCATAATTTCCCTTTATCCCCGCATCCAATTTCCCGCAAGTAAATGGGAAAAACTCCCGGCTGGTAGAATCCCTCAGAAAAAATGAAGTCCATCCTCTATGGACAAAACGACTTGAAATGGTAATAGTCACAACTGCCTGCTCCCTGATTTTTTTCCTGACAGGCTGTTGACTCGGTTTTTACCAGTCTCGGAATTGGGCCTACAAATGCAATAAATCTAAATATTATCGAATAATTGCGCATCCCGTTTGTGCTAACCCCAATCAACGGAGGTGTGATATGAAAATCCTGGCAGCTTTGGACAACTCGGACTTTGCTTTCAAGGCATTAAGGAAAGCAGTGGATATGGCCAAAAAGGAAGATGCCGAACTGACAATTTATTCGGCGTATTCCGATTTGTTGGAAGTGGAAGTGCCTTCACTGGAATTGCGGGAATCGCTGGCGCAACAGGCTGAAGAAATTGTCGCTCGGGGAAAGGCGATTGCTGAAAAGTCGAATGTTTTTGTCAGAACCGTTACTGAAGCCGGATATTCTCCCGCAGACAATATCGTAAGTTACGCCGAGCGAAACAACATTGAAATGATCGTTATGGGGCACAAAAGTCGAACTGGGCTGGAGAGGCTGCTTGTCGGCAGCGTTGCGGTCAAGGTGGTGACCTATGCGCCGTGTTCGGTTCTGGTCATCCGCTAAGCGCTTGATCAGGGAATATTACCAGTGAATAATCCTGGGGTAGACAGCGATGGATAGAAAAAATCATGGATCAGGTGGTCAATCGCCGGATTTATCACACCTCATTAAGAGCATTCAGCGCATAGAGGGGAATCCGGATTGTTTCGGTACTGCAGGCGGATACTGCGATCGTCTGGATTGCCAATGGCGCGACTATTGCGTCAAAGAACCGGGGGATCGGTTCATAACAGAGAAGGGTGGGAGAAGAGATGAAAGTACTGCATAAGGTTCTTGTCAAAACGTGGTTTATCGGGCAATCGGGGTGTCAATTGCTTTCCTCCCAGCCCTTTCGCATGACACAAGGAGGGTAAAAAATGACTGCTCCCGATGATAAAAGAAGTGACAAACGGATTGCCTGTAAAATTCCGATTCCGGTTCATATCTCTTTTTTTGATTCACAACATTCCATTAAAGCGCAATTGGTGAATCATTGCATAAATGGCATGTCTATTATATCCGACGAAGCCTTCTTTCTGGGATCAGCAATCATATTCAGGGTAGCGTATTGCACGTTGAATAGTTCCTGCAACAGTGATCTTGAGATCTTGCCGAGCATAAGAATTGGAGAGGTAAAATGGTGCAGGGAACTTCCTGGTGAAACATCCGTAGCGTTCGGGGTAGGTATCAAATACTACCCCCAGGCATATTAGTTTCCGAGGAATCATCTGTAATAATCATCCAAAATTGATGTGGCGATCACGATATTTGAGGTTGGTTTCGGTTCCAATCATTCCACGACCCACACCGTGCAGTTGCGGGCGGTTCGGACGATTTTGCCGGAAATGCTGCCGAACAGAAATTCTTCTTTATGGGAAAGTCCCTTTCTGCCCACCACAAGCGTTGCATATTTCAGCAAATCCTGCTCTGCAAGAATACATTCTGCCATTGAGGGACAATAACGAAGTGTCGATCGGGTTGAGACATCCTCGGGGGCAAATCCAGCGTCTATCAGCATCCTGCGGTATTCCTCCAACATCCGATCCACGTGCTGCCGGTGCGCGGGATACCATTTTTCTTTTTCCCCTTCGACAGGAAACTCGTCTTCTTCCGGCTCCCGGATCACATGAAAGCACGGTTGCCTTAAACCCTTTCATGCCCCCCAACATACCTGCCACGTACTGAACGGCACGTCGGGAATTCTCAGACGCGTCCACAGCGATCAAAATGTTTCGATTCACTTCAGGGTTCATTCCCGATCTCCCGGTTGGAAAAACTGGATTTAAATTCGTTTAAATCATCAAGCAGTTGCACGGTGTGATCATAAAACACATTTGCGCTCCTTGAAAAATACATCAGTATCCGATTTAAGTTTTCCGGAATGTAGGGGTAGATCTTGATGAGATTGGCGATCCGGTTATTGAACACGATATTGGTATCGTCATCGCTCAACCCGTTTATTGCCGGATGATTCGTCATTTTGATGTCTTGAATCAGCACGTCGCCCATGCCGACCAGATACATGAAAACATTGCCCAGACCGAACAAATCATAGCCATATATGTTTTCCCGTAGATGAAATCAAGGATTCTAACGACATTGCCCGGATCATCCCGAACCGAAAAACCGTGCATGAAATTGGCGTGACTGCCGATCAAATTAAGAATCCGCGCCTCTTTTCGGGGGCTGCGGAAACATTCAAACTCAATGTCGCCGATACGTGCAATAAAATTTTCGTAGAAAACCAGTTTGATGATTTTTGTTTCCCCGGTGGTCAGGTCAATGGCACGTTTGACCCAAAATTTAACCTCATCGTCAAGGCCGAAACGCCCTTCTTTGGCATTATGGCGGACCAGATATGGCGTGTCGTTGAGAATCACGATGTCACCATATTCGATACGGAAAAAATCACTGGTATCTCTGTAAATCCTGAAACGATGATCTTTATCCTGGGAAGGGGACCAGCGAGCGGCAAGTTGGCGAAGCAATTCCTGGGAAAGATTTTCACTCATGCTCACCTCCTCAATTTATCATGGGTATCCGCTGAGCGCGAAACAAACAAAACGTAAAGCGTGGCTGACGCAGTTTCGATTCTCGCACAGGGCGTGCTGGCCGAGGCTAAACACCTATTCTATTTAATCATACTACGCTACGGCTCAGTCCTTCGCAAGATTTTTATATGGGATCAATTCCAGGATGAAACCACTTTCCGGCGCGGCCACCACGATGTGCAATTGGCGCAAACGGCGGCACGACTACTCCTTCATCAGAAGCCGGGAATAAACCGGTAGATCTCCAATTGGACAGGTAAAATGCTTCTGGGATCGGTTCGGGGGATTTGTCAGGATAGTAGAAGCAGGCTGAAAATCCCTGCCGCGAGTGCAATGCGATACCAGCCAAAGACGATGAAGGTATGCGTTTGAATATAGTTCAGCAGCCACTTGACCGTAATGAACGAAACCAGCGATGACACGATGAATCCGAGCAGTACCAGACTCCAATTTTCATGAGCAGCTCCGGGCTGTAAGTGGTGTAGCGCTTGAAAAATCTTGAGTCCGCCGGCAGCCAGCATTGTCGGAATGCCGACAAGAAAGGAAAACTCCGTGGCAATCGGACGGTTCAGGCCCATCATCAGCATCAGCAGGATGGTTACGCCTGAACGGGATGCGCCTGGAAACACCGCGGCCACCAGTTGGCCGATGCCCACAAGCACCGCGACCGACCAGGTAATCGAGCCCTTCGGACTCTTTCCGTGAAGCCATTTCTCAATGAGTAAAAATCCGATTCCGCCTAAAAGCATCGCCCAGGCAATTGGCCACAGTTCTTCCGGCAGTTTGAACCCAGCCTTGACTAACAGGAGACCGCCGCCGCCGGTGATGACGAACGCGGTCAGAATCTTGAACGCATAATCCTGGGTGGACTTCTGACGCCACTGAAATGCAAATTGATGCAGGCGCTCGGGAAAGAGCGGCAGAACAGCTATTACCGCGCCGCTCTGAATAACAATGTTGAAGAGGTCGCTCTGACGGGGCAGCCAGTGTTCAGCGATGAGCAAGTGGGCTGTCGATGAAATCGGCAGAAATTCGGTGATTCCCTCTATGATTCCGAGTATGATGGTGGCAATCCATTCTGACATGAATGGCCTTAAACCCGAATAATGCATTTTTGTCAAGAAACAAAATAAGATGTGGAGTAATATTTTTAGCTCCCAGAAGTCAGAATCCGAAAATTATGGCTGCCTGATTCGTTATAATTTCGATTCTTCAGGATTGCGGCTGGTGATGGGCTTTCGACTTGCCCGTGCATCGGATGGCATTGATGCTATATGCCAGGTCATCGGCCAGTTCCGTCAAAAGCCGAACCTCCTCTGTTCCAAACGCGTCGGGTTTTTCGGCATATAGGGTGAGGGCACCCAGAATCTGCTGATTTGCTGAAATCGGCAGTGCAATAATGGAAGCATATCCATGCCGGGTTGCTTCAGCCTGCAAAGGGGCAAACAGGGGATCACCAAAAACATCACTGATGATGGCTGAATGCCTGTTTCGAATGGCTCTGGCTGCCGGGCTGCACGTCGTATCCGTCCAGGATGCAGAAACGGCATTCGGACTCCCATTCTGATATCCGACCAGCGCTGCCGGAGTTGAGGTTTTGTGTGCGTCATCTTCCGCATAGCCTATCCACGCCATTCGGTATGCGCCGATGTCGACAAGAATTTGGCGAATTTTCAGAATCAATCGCTTTTCATCGGTTTCTTGAATCAGAACATGACGACAGGCGGAGATGGTGGACAGCATGTGGTTGAGGCCCAGCAATCGATCTCGTTCCAGTTTTCTAAGTTCCATCATGCGATTGAATTCATTTGCCAGCGCTTCAAATTCTTTCCCGGAGTGAACCTGAACCCGTGCGTCCAGATCTCCCAGGTTGGCCTGACGGATGGTATTTTGAATAGAAAGAATGGGATTTAGAATCCAGAAGGAGATCATCCAAGGGATGACAAATCCAATCATGACGGTGAAGACGATCACGCTCCATATCAGGGTTTCAACCTGAACAAGGTTTCCCTGAAAGGCAACCCTGTCTCCTATCTCACCCATATTGTCAGCGGCATATTGTTGGATTTGCTCCAAGGGAACAGCTACAGCCCATAGCAGCAATAAAAGCAGAAAAATATGAAGTAAAAACATAATAACAGTCTGAAAACGAAGGGATTTATTCATCGATGAACGCTATCCCTTTTAGGGGAGTATTGCAATGGTCGGATACAGTCCCTCAAGCTCGCCGTCAGGGTAGGGCTGAATGGTGTTAAAGGAAATGTTCTGATTCTGCTGGGCATGTCCCCGGTTGTGTCTGCCATCAAAATAGGCGCCGTTGGCTTCCAGAATATGTTCAATACGATGCTGAAATCCTTCCACAAACTGTTCTCCGTCACCTTCAAACAGAAGTTCTCCCATCACCAGGCCATCCTTGATTTTGGAAAATTCTTCCAGCGGGAGACTGTGACTTTTTAAATCATTTGAATTGCTGATATAGCCCCATACCAGATGACCGGAAGGAATGGAAATCGGCTCTACCAGATCAATAATGGTATGCGGCATCACAATGCTTTCTTCACCGATAGTCAGCGGGTATTCCGGAGTTCCCCTCAGAAAGGAATTAAACCCGACAAAAACTTTCTTCCCCAGCCGGGCTTCAATGATTTTTGCCCCATGAGCAGTTACATCGTAACCATCAAGGTGAGAGTTTACAATATAACAGTTTTCCTGGGCATTGGCGCCTTTGCCCAGAAAAGAATTTTGAATGTAGGCGCGCTGGGCGACCAATACGTTTTCACTGATTCGGGTTTTTTTCTTGATAACGGCGAATCGATCCACGGAAGCTCCTGAGGGGATGGATATGGGCAATTCCAAATGAATCTCATCAAAAACACGTTTAAAATCCGGTTTTCTTTCTTGAACAAAATCCATGATAATGCCACGGGGAGGGCCCTCGCCGAGTTTGAAATTGACATACCAATCCAGAGCCTGACGTGGATATCGGTAAAGAAAATTGAAGGCCTTGTCTTTTTTGATCCAGATGGTTCCGGGTTCGACATGAATATGGGATATTTCTCCAACCTGAACATAGGAAAACCGTCCGATCACGCAGTCGTGAGCAGTTGTCAGATCAACGGTGCTGAAGGTTCCCAGAAAACAGCCTTCGGTCGGAGACCCGTGAATATTGGCATAATGCATGGACATGGTGTCATGAATGAAAAAAGTTTCCAGGCTTTCCGGGTCGTGGGAATAGTTGTGAACAAGGGTTTTAATGAGAAAGCTGTCCCGGATCTGAATGCATTCATCTTCATAAACGGGAATTTTGTGGGTTCCAAAGGAAAACACATCGTTTTTCCGCTTCAGCTCATCTCCGCGAATGTCGCTTTTATACAACACTGAGTGATCCACCCGGCATTTTCCCAGAAAATAGCTGCCGGCCAGGTTGGAATGGCTGAAGTGAAAATTCAGAGGATGGTGCGGGGTAATGCCGTAAAAGGCGTAGAATTTGGCTAGCTGGCCAAGCGGAAGCACATTCTTAATATAGGGAGCCAGGTCGAAATTCAGTTCTCTTAGGTTGATGTTGATCCGCTGAGCTATTCTTGCAATGAGATTTTCAATCTGTTTCATTTCCGTTACCTTTTAATTGAAAGAAGTCATGAGTCAGAAGTCAGAATCCATTGGATCGGACAACTCCCTTTGGTGCGCTCGACTTTGTACTTAAGCGCCGCAGGTGGCTTTATATGCTGCATTGTTTCATGACATGGAAAACAGCGGCAAACACATCGGTAAGTCTTAAGATGCCGACGATTTCACTGTCTATTGTCACCAGAAGCGACTGATGCTGCCCCAGAACCAGCTGATGAATGGCCTCATCCAGCGTGGCTTCCACCGAGACATATTCGCCTTCCGTGGGGGCGTACATGAAATCCTTAACCCGCTTTTCGCCGGCCTTGCGGCAGATGTCTTTCAGAGGACTTTCCCAGAGGTGATATTGAATGAGCATGGATTTCATAAATTTCTTGCTGAATCCATAGCTGGCAAGGCCGTAACTGCCCTGCATTTCAGCATATTTCGGCTCAAGTGCCCGAAGGACATCGATCTGACTGAGCTTTCCGACGACCTTCCCCTCTTTATTGAGGATCAGGATTGCCCGGTGATGATACCGGCTGTGGTCAAAGGCAAGCTGGGCCTTTTCAAGCGCCATGACCGCATCAAACAGCGTGGCGTCCTCGTCCACCGTGGCGTATTCCGTCAGCGGGATCATCAAATCCTTAATCTGGTACGTTTTCACTCTTTACCTCCATATCTGGACAAATGGGGGGTAATACTGAAAAAAGTCTTTATACTCTGACTGGAGACAGTCTAATCCGTTTTTGTTTTGTTAAAAAATACAAAAATAATATATTATCACACGGGTACGGTAAGGCATATATTTTTTTAATGTTTATTAGGGTCTGTGCCACCCTGCCCGGCGAAATCTTCACTTTTCATTGATAAGTCCATGCCGGTATAGTATTTGTTAAACGATTGATTATCTTGTACGTGTATTGACAAAAAAGAACCCACACAGGAGGCGTTACATGAAAAAAGTCGGCTTGGTGCTAAAGTTTTTGTTGTTTTCGATTATTCTGGGTTTGATAACATCATCTGCCGCCATGGCGGATCTTTACTGGGAATCGGATCAGGAAACCAAGGGAATGCTGGGACGGCCGGATGAAACCAAGGTCATTAAAACTTATCTGACTGCGTATGCCTCCCGAACCGAACAGGAAGGCCAGATTACCATCATGAATTTCGATACCAAAATCATGTATCATATTAATCCGCAAGCCAAGACCTATCAGCAGATCAATCTGGCGGAAATGGGGAAGCCGCCAGAAATGAAAGGCGAAAAAGGCCAGATGCAGCAGCAGATGATGAAAAACATGATGGGCAATATTCAGGTGACGCCCACCCAGGAAACCCGGCAGATTGCCGGCTATAACTGTCAGAAATACCTGGTTTCCGGCATGATGATGAACAGTGATTACTGGCTGTCAAAAGATGTCAAGGGGTATGAAGAGATCAAGGAGATCGGGAAAAAAGTCGCCTCTGTATTTGATGAGAATCCCATGATGAAGCAGATGAACATCGCCGGAATGATGGGCCAACTGGATGGATTTCCGGTTCAGATGGTCATGAATATCATGAAAGGCACCTCAACCACTACCCTGAAAAAAATCGAGAAAAAGTCGCTGGATAAATCTCTTTTTTCAGTCCCTGAAGGATATACTCAGACGCAGAGCAAAATGCCCATGATGTCGAATTAGAATGGAAACCCAGAGGATTAAGGCCTGAAAACTGCGGCAGTTGCAGGTCGCAGGATGAAAAAAAGGAACGCGCCATGCCGTTTGTCAGCCACCCCGGATTGCCGGGCAAGATTTTTGTGCCGGTTTTTAATCCCGAAAGATCCAGGAAGCATCCCTGCCGGGACTGTTTTTCCTGCCAGATGTGCGGGGAAGACCGTTGTCAGGTCTGCCGGGGACCGGCTGAAAAGGACGATGAAAGCTCAAATGAAGGAGATCGTTGTGTCAACAAGTGAAATTTATGATCTGATTATCGTTGGCGGCGGGCCGGGAGGCTTTTCCGCCGGGATTTACGCCATGCGGGCAGCCCTTAAAACCGTATTGATCGAAAAAGGTGCACCCGGCGGCCAGATGACCCTGTCCGGAGAAATCGAAAATTATCCGGGAATCGAGCGGATCGGCGGTCCCGATTTATCCATGCAGTTTCACCAGCACGCGCTGTCTTATGGACTTGAAATGGTTTTCTCGGAAGTCAAGGAAGTTGAGCCGGGGCTGGAATATCATTCGGTGCATCTGGATGACGGTTCTGTCCTGAAAGCTTATGCCGTGATCCTGGGAACCGGCGGCAGCTCCCATAAGCTGAATATCCCCGGAGAAGCCGAATACTATGGTCAGGGGGTATCCTATTGCGCGGTCTGCGACGGGTTTTTCTTCAGAAACAAAACCGTTGTGGTGATCGGCGGTGGAGACAGCGCAGCTGAAGAATCGCTTTATCTGGCCAAACTGGCCAGGCAGGTCTACATGGTTCACCGCCGGGACGCGCTTCGGGCTAGCAAGATTCTGCAGCAGCGGATCAAGGCGGAATGCAAGATCGAGATGATCTGGAATTCCATTCCCTTGGCCATCAAAGCCAATGAGCAGGGCGTTTCTTCCATCGAATTGAAGAATGTCAAAACCGGCCAGCATCAGGAGCTGCCAACAGACGGGGTGTTTATCTTTGTTGGCTTTAGTCCCAATAATCAACTGGTGCCTTCGGGGATTCATATGAATTCCAACGGCTATGTGGTCACTGATGACAAGTGCGAAACCAACATTGCCGGAATTTATGTGATCGGAGATCTTCGCCAGAAATATGCCCGGCAGATTGTGATCGCTGCATCGGATGGCTGTACGGCCGCCCTTGCCGCGGCCCATTATGTGGAAAACAAGAAAGCGGCGGATACCGATTCCTGCCAGCTGGTGTAGGTCGCGGCCAATGAGATATCTTCCCATTGAACCCTCCCTGTTTGTTGAACACCGCAAACACCTGAAAGCGCGGCTCAAGCCCAATTCCATTTCCGTGTTTCTTTCCAGCGACGTGATGCCAACCAGCGCCGATGGAAGGCTGACTTTTGTTCAGCACTCCGATATATTTTACCTCTGCGGCATAGACCAGGAGGAAACGATCCTGGTGATATGTCCGGACGCCCAGGAGGAAAAACACCGGGAAATCCTGTTTGTCCGCGAGACCAGCGAACTCATCGCGATCTGGGAAGGGCCAAAATATACACAGGCGCAGGCAAGCGCCATATCCGGCATTCAAACCGTTTACTGGAACCGGGAATTTGAAGCTGTGTTCCGGACCCTGGTCATCGAATCCGAAGCGATCTATTTGAACACCAACGAGCACCTGCGGGCGGAAGTCGTCGTGGAAACGCGGGACCTGCGGTTTTTGAAGAAATGCATGACCAAGTATCCCCTCCATCACTATGAACGGCTGGCGCCCATCATGCATGCGCTTCGGGCCGTTAAATCGCGGATCGAGATAGAGCTGATTCAAAAAGCCTGCCAGATTACCGAAAAAGCGTTTCGCCGGCTTTTATCTTTTATTCGGCCCGGGGTTTGGGAATTTGAGGTCGAAGCTGAAATCATCCACGAATTTTTGATGAACCGGTCCCGGGGGCCGGCCTATCCGTCCATCATTGCCTCGGGGGCGAGCACCTGCATTCTTCACTATGAAAACAATGACCGGCAGTGCCAGAACGGGGACCTGCTGCTGATGGACTTTGGGGCTGAATTCGCGGGCTATGCATCCGACCTGACGCGGACGGTTCCGGTCAACGGCAGATTCAGCCCGCGGCAAAAGGCGGTCTATAATGCGGTCCTGCGGGTAAAGAGAGCCGCCATAGCCATGCTGATTCCGGGCAACACGCTGGCTGAGTATCACAAGGCAGTGGGCTTTGTGATGGAAAAGGAACTGGTTGATCTGGGACTTCTGACGTTAACCGACATTGAAAACCAGCCTGTAAATACACCGGCCTACAAGAAGTTTTTCATGCACGGGACATCTCACCATCTTGGCCTGAATGTCCATGATTATGGAAACCGGCACCGCATCTTCGAACCTGGAATGGTGTTTACCGTTGAGCCGGGAATCTATATTCGGGAAGAAGGCCTCGGCGTACGGATTGAAAATGATATCGTGATCACCGCTGATGGTCCGGTGGATCTGATGCAAGACATCCCGGTAGAAGCCGAAGAAATCGAAATGCTCATGGCTTCATAACCTTCTTTCTACTTGGCGATTGTAGTTTTTTCAATTCTTCTTCATGACTGGATACAATGATGAATCACCCGAAAAAAACATCTGCGGGGTCCATTCAGCAGGTCATTGCCGAATTGGGCGAACTCCGCAGGACAGTGTTGGCGCTTCCGGCGGAAAAGGCCATGGATACCATCCTGAATGCCCGGCAGCCGGCAGCCCTGGTCCATTCCATCCCGGAAACGGATCTGTTTTTTCTGGTTCAGGATATCGGGCCTGAGGACTGTCTGCCGCTTCTGGCGCTGGCTTCGAATGCACAATGGGATTTTATGCTGGACATGGCGACCTGGAAAGGCGATCGGATCAAAAACCGTTCTCTTACCCGGTGGCTGAACTTGAGATATCTGGCAGATCCCGATCGTTTTCTCCGGTGGTTTCAAAACGAAGAAACCGAATTCATCGAATGGTATCTTTTCAGAAACATCCAGATACGGGTTTTGGAACCGGATGAAGAGCCCGCGGATATTCCGGATGCGTTTATGACGATAGATAACATGGCGTATTTTCGGTTTTTGCCGGAATCCGTTGATATGGCAGCCTCTGAAGATGAAATTGATGCATCGGATACGGATGAGGAACGCTATACGTTTATTACCCGGTTTCTGGAAAAACTCTATTCAGAGGATCCGATTCAGTATCAGAACGTGATGCTGGAAACCCGGACAATTCTTTCGAATGAAACGGAAGAAGAAGCTTGGCGAATCCGGAATATTCGAATGGCCGAAAAAGGGTTTCTTCCTTTTGATGAGGCCATCGGGGTGTATCAGCCATTGAAGCCGGATGCAATTCCCCGACGGATCATTTCCAAAAAAAGAAGCGGAGAGCCGCATCTTCCGGTTCCGGCCTATGCCTCCGGTATGTTGGATGCTGACAACCTGTTCGTTCGATCTTTAAAAGCCCTGGAACAGGATCGCATGCTTCCGGAGATCCAGACGGAGCTGGCATCTTTAATCAATCAACTGGTGGTGGCTGATCAAAAACAGGTTGCATCCAAAGCGGATATTGAAGAAGTTGTCAAAAAAGCTGTTGGATATCTGTCCATCGGCTTGGATCGCATGTCGGAAATGCCCCTGGATGTGGTTCGGAGCGCTTCCCTGATCCGCTCCCGGTTATTATCGGGGATTTTTCGCGTGGGTTATGGCGCAGCCCTGGAACTGAAATGGCAGGCTCAGGGATGGGTGAAACAAAGCTGGTTCATGGCTAAAAAATTACCGCTGGGTTTTTGGGGAGAGGCGTGGCTCGGCGTTTTGGGTGGCCTGTTGATTAAAAAGCCCTTGTTTTTCGATAATTATCAAACGGGTGTTCTCTACAGGGAATTTCGGTCCCTTGAGGATATCCAGGCAACCCAAATTCTTTTGAATCAGATTATCCGATTTGACCAGATCCTTGGGGCAATGACGGATGATCTGACCCTCTTTTTGCAGTCCGTCCCTTCCAGACAGAGCCTTTCCTATAAAAGTCTTATCCTGACCCGCTGGGCACAGTGCCATATCGGCCTTTCCCCGGAAAACGTCCCCATTCCAATGGACAGCTTTATCCTGTTTTTTCGGGAACTCTTTGGAAAAGTTGGAAAAACTGAACCTGCAAAGCCCGTAAGAATCCGGAAAGTGATGAAATCATCTTTTTTGCGTTGGCTGTCTGAAAAAACAGGATGGACATCCAGTGAGCTGACCGAGCGTTCCGGACCGGAAATGGAGCGCCTTTTCGCGGAACTGGAAGCCGATCTGGGTGGGGTTTCGGAAGCGAATCTGAATCCCCGGTACATTCAGTTGTTCCTTGTCGCATCGTAGGGCGATCCCTAAGGCTGGTTTCCCATAACGTTCCTGCGGACCTGATCCAGAATGTGGATTCGGTTGATGATTTCCTCCCTGTCGATCGATACGATCCGGACGCCCTGAAGCATGATGGTTTCCATTGGCGATGTCTTTAATAGATGATCCTGTCTGTCCGCCATATCCAGGAGATGAATGAGCCGCTCTTTTTCGGATTCCAGGGCCTGCTTCATATCGGATTCCGGGTGGGGATTGGCGAGAAAATCGAGGATAACATCCAGATATGCGAGAAAATTGCCAGTCTGAGGGATGAGCTTTTCAATCACTTCCCGCAGCAGCCGGATATGCGCTTCGTTTTGAATCCATCTGCAATTCCTCAGTCGGATCTTGCACTGTGTGCGAAGGGGTTCTACAGAAAAACGGTTCAGTGCTTCAATAATCCGGGGATCTGTTTTTCGCGTAATATTCAGTCTGCTGATAACGGGTTGAATGGTTTCAGGAGGAATCGTGACAGGTGCGCTTCCGAGGCCCGGAAAATGAAGAACCGTCTTCAGTTTCCGAGATATCAGCAGGTTGCAGATTGTTTTTTCATCAGCGTTGCTGTAATTGAAGCTTTCCACAAGCGCCTCGATGGGGATTTGAAACCCTTCATCCGGAAACAGAATAAGCTCAAAGAGAGAGGCGCTTTCGCTGGAGGTCTCATCCAGAAGGGTTTGTCGAATACCTTCAAGGGTATCCATGCCTGAGACAGATATCATATAGTGCATGATGTCCGTGCTGACGGTAATTCCTTGGCACAGTTCTTTCTGTATGGCATTTGCCAGTATCAAACAAGGAGAATCGGAATCCATAACACCATTGAATCGAAAAGGGGAATTCGTATGAAGCTGTTCATTCTGTCACTCATGATCCTGTTATCAGTTTCCGTTTCAGGTTGCTCCGGGGATAAGGCCAAGGATCTAATGGATACGGCGCTTCTTGAGGAAAAACAGCATAATCCGGATCATGCCCGGCAGTTGTACCAGGAAATCATTCAAAAATATCCCAACAGCACTTTTGCCAAGGATGCTCAAAAAAGGCTTTCCGATTTGAAGAAATAATTCATGATTTAACCGGGCTTCTTAAATAATATTTTGAACCTGATTGGGAGCGAAAGCTCGGCTTTTTATGTTCTATTCACTTCGCTCGGCCGGATAATTCTTTTGGGTTTGGCCGGAACAACGGCATTATTTATAACCAATTTTATCCATTAAAGGTATTTTACTTCTTACAAAAACGCCATTAGCTCTTGCAATCTCTTTGTGATTTGAATCATACAAAATTGATTCAGCGATGAACTGGGAGCGATTCCTATAAACAACTTTGCCGATTGATTTTACAACGCCAGCTGATACTGGCCGGGTTATATATGTTGTAAAACTGGTAGTTAATACAAAAACATCTTCAACTAAACCATCATGACCAAGGATTTTTGCTCGCCCCCGTGCATGAAAATGGATATGCATTATTATTTACAGATATCTGAGGTGGGTGTCAATTGGTCGCGAAACTTTATAGAGATGAATGTGATCCT
>Ga0268283_1001067_pt1 | contig 14111 bp, 11 predicted proteins | sample saktaG_13_FD_190140 | JGI IMG/M metagenome (GOLD analysis project Ga0268283, IMG submission 190140) | Saline water microbial communities from Sakinaw Lake, British Columbia, Canada - sak_2013_06_06_36m | ecosystem: Environmental > Aquatic > Non-marine Saline and Alkaline > Saline ... | reverse complement strand
ATGTCGGCTCGTCACATCCTGGGGCTGGAGAAGGTCCCAAGGGTTCGGCTGTTCGCCGATTAAAGTGGCACGTGAGCTGGGTTCAGAACGTCGCGAGACAGTTCGGTCCCTATCTGTTGTGGGCGTTAGAAGTTTGAGGGCACCTGACTCTAGTACGAGAGGACCGAGTCGGACATACCTCTGGTGTACCTGTTGTTGCGCCAGCTGCATAGCAGGGTAGCTACGTATGGATGAGATAAGCGCTGAAAGCATCTAAGTGCGAAACTCAGCTCAAGATGAGACTTCTTTTAAGGGTCGTCAAAGATCATGACGTTGATAGGTTGCAGGTGTAAAGGCAGTAATGTCAAAGCCGAGCAATACTAATTACCCGTAAACTTTCTATTCAGACCCTTTTACTGCATCGTCTAACTTTAGTAATTTCTTTCCGATATGTCAATCCTTATTGATTTAGATATTTTAGATCTTCAGGTGACTATAGCGGCGGGGTCCACCTCTTCCCATTCCGAACAGAGAAGTTAAGCCCGCCAGCGCAGATGGTACTGCATTTATTGTGGGAGAGTATGTCGTTGCCGACTTTTTCAAAACCCGACCTCGTGTCGGGTTTTTTTTTATCTATTTCTCAGCTATTTTATCCTTCTGACGCTTTCTGGAATCACACATTTCTATTCTATTAAACGAATTTTTCTCGCCAACACCAATGCCTTAACTTAAATCTGTATTTTTGCCATAGTAGTGAGGTTAATCAATATTGGCACGATTCTTTCGCCTCTCACTTCTTTTATAGAATTGATATTATGAACTTTCGTTTCGCGTCTCTTTTTTTTGCCACCTTTTTTCTTTTCATCCTGAATGTAAGCGCTCAGGAAACTGATGCTGCGGAAGATAATAACGAACAACATAGCCCTGATACAGCTTCTATTTTATATTTCAACCCACTCAACGACTTCACCGGATTTCATAATTTTACTCATTTCAGGGCTGACCTCACCAATTTCCAGGACTATGATCCGGCACGAAAAAACGGAATGAATTATGCTACTCTTGGCAACCTGGGTTTGGCATGTAATCCGATCATATATGCCGGAGTCCCTCTTTCTACATACAATTACGGTTATAATGCTTTCGGATTATATATCCTTTCACCGGAAAATACCAGGTTCTTTTTCACTGACAAACCTTTTACCAATCTATACTATGTCATGGGAAAAGGAAAACAACAGTATTTCGATATTACACATAGCCAGCAGTTGAAACGCCAGGTTACTATTGGTGCCCGCTTAAACTGGTTTAAGGCTCCAGGTACTTATCTACGGCAAACTTCAAAGAATGCCAGCGTAGCTGTTTATGCGCTTTATAACACTATCAACAACAGGTATTCATTACTTGCATCTTATTATCATAATAACCTTATAGATTATGAAAATGGAGGCATCCTATACGATAGTGTTTTTCAGCAAAATACCGAGACCGACCGAAATCGAATACCGGTTAACCTCAGTAATGCCCAAAACCACATTAAAAATAGCGAAGTATATTTTGCACAGACTTTTTTTCTTCGCAAGCCTCGCCCCTCCCCTGTTAAAAAAAATGATACTACTCAATCCTCTTCACCTAAAAGAACTCTTCTTTTCTATCTTAACCAGCCTGGATGTTTTACCCATACAATGAGATGGAGCAGTCGAGGTGAAGCATATTCTGATACAAAGCCAAATGCGTCATTCTACCCTGCTGCCATTTACCATGATTCACTAAAAACATTCGATTCTGTTTATAATACTTATTTTGAGAACCACTTGCTGTGGTCTAATGCCAGAGCTGACTCTTCTTCCAGGCATGATCCCTTTATAATACAAGGCGGGATATGGCATCGTACAATGCGTATCTGGCAAGATTCTGTCAGCAAATCATTATATCAATGGGGACCGGAAGCTCAAGCAATCCTGAATATTTTTCAACAACTGGAACTCAAGGGGTGGATGCGCTATGTGAGTTCCGGGTATCACCTTTTTGATTTTACTTCAGGAGCTGAGGGGAAATTACTTTTCAGCAAGGGTGAAAATCCCGGGTTCTTATATTTTTCCTATCAATTTGCGCAATTAGAACCTGCTTATTTTTACGAACATTATTCAGGCAACTATTTCCACTGGGATAAATCATACACGAAACAATCCTTCAATACTGTTTCTGTAAAAGCGTTGTATCGCGGATTTGATGCTGGATTTAGCTTAAATACAGGAAGTAACCTTGCTTACCTGGATAAGGATGCTATTCCACAGCAAACTGCTGGTAACTACACCATTACACAGATATGGTTTAGGAAATTGATTCATATAGGACATTGGGAAATTGACAATAAATTATGTTACCAAAATGTTGCTGGTGCTGATGTTGTCAGATTACCAGCTTTTACAGGTAATATGGCTTTTCTATTCAATTTTGTTCTTTTTAATCACGCGCTCATATCCCAGGCTGGTGTTAGCTGTTTTTATCATTCCCGATGGAAAGGCGATGCTTATATGCCTAATACACGTTCATTTTATCTTCAGGATAATAATTATACTGGTGGATATCTTTATACAGACCTATTCCTTAATTTTAAGGTTAAACGTGCACGAATATTCATTAAGTATCAACATCTGAACAGTGGTTGGACGGATTATTCTTACTACATGGTACCTCATTATCCGCAACCAGATCGTGGATTAAGATTTGGAGTATCCTGGTTGTTCTACGATTAATAAAAAGTACTGTAGCAATATTAACGGCAAGTAATTAAATATTGCCACTGCTTATAAAAAGAGAATTCATTTTTCCTGGCCTATGCAATTTTAGCTGGTTTTGGCAAGAGTTTATTTCATTACTCATTTGAATCCCCTCTGCCGCTTCGCTTCAAATACAAGTATTGCAGCCGCAGTTGAAACATTTAATGAATCAATCCCTCCTAACATAGGTATCTTTATCTGATAATCAGCCTTGCTGAGCCATAAACGGCTTAATCCTGTAGCTTCAGCACCCATAATCAAAGCGGTAGCTCTTGATAAATCCGTCTCATGGTAAAATTTACTGGCCGTAAGAGCAGCAGCATAAGTTGGAATACTTTTTTGACGAAGCCAGGCTATAGCTTCTGACGAAGTGCAAGAAACTACCTGTTTAGTGAAAACACAACCTATACTTGATCTTATTGTATTTGGGTTGTAAAGATCAGATAAGGGATCACACACAATTACAGCATCCACATTGGAGGCATCGGCAGTTCGCAGAACAGCACCAAGATTTCCTGGCTTTTCAACAGCTTCAAGAACTATAATTAATGGATTTGAGCTAAGTATAATATCATTTAGCTTGAGCATTTTTGGCTCAGCCACAGCAATAAAGCCGTCCGAAGCTTCGCGATAAGCGAGTTTTTTAAAAACCTCCGTACTAATTTCGAAAACTAAACTTTTTAATATGTATTCAGTCAACTCGTCTATTCGATTTTCTGTATCAAGTTGACGGCATGTATATATTTCTTTTATCGGGAAACCAGCTGCCAGCGCCAGGCTAATCTCCCGGTAACCCTCAATTATGATGCGGTTTAGCAAACGCCTCTCCCGCGAACGTTGCAAAGCGAGCAGGTTTTTGATACGGGGATTCTGAGCTGACGTTATCTTTTCGAACATAAGCGTACGGTTATCTATGCAAAAATATTCATTTATAGTAAGTACTTTTGTTAATTGTAATTTAAATACACGATATTTTAATTTGAACCCAGGCGTTCTGACCAAGGCCTGTTTAACAATTCTCGCTTTCGTACATTAGTAACTGTTATTTTGCCTCACTATGGGAATTGAATCCGGAATTAATGATTATCAATGGTATGCTGTTTATACTCGTTCCCGAACTGAAAAGAAAGCCCATGACGAATTGGTACAAAGAGGCATTATTTGCTTCTTGCCTATGCACAAGGTTCTGAGGCAATGGAGCGACCGCAAAAAATGGGTAGAAACTCCCCTATTCAATTCTTATCTATTCGTTCGAATCAGTCCGAAAGAATACTTACAGGTTTTGCAAATAAGTGGATTAGTCCGTTTTATTACTTTCGAAGGCAAAGCTGTTCCAATTCCTCCTCAGCAAATTGAAGCTATAAAAGTATTTCTGGAGCAAGGAGCGCCTGACTTTGCAAGTGAAGAAGTACATCTTCTGGCAGGTGCTGCTGTAGAAATTACCCGCGGCACTATGATAGGACTCACTGGCATTTTGCTTCATATTGCAGGCAAACACCGCGTGAAAGTTGAGATCGATTGTGTGGGCCAAAGCTTGATACTCAATGTTCCAAAAAGCAGCTTAACGATAATTTGATAACTAAGTATATAGTATAACTTCTATAAAAACTATTAGAATTAGCACAGAAGCAGATTTAAATGGAGATGAATAATGATGAACAAAACAAACGATCAAACCATCAAATAGTAACAAACGACAATTTAGTGCAATTTCTAGATTGAAAAAATTATTTTAGCTTAAATTATAAATTATTAGTTATTAAGTTTTTTATTGAGTAGTTTTGTTACTCGTAATTTCGTCTGCCTGATGCTTGACTCGCTGATAACTTCCAAAACAAGAATCAAACTGCTTACCAGACTTTTCCTGAACAGCAATACCCACGGACATTTGAGGGGACTTGAAACTGAATTTGGCGAAAGCAGCAATGCCATCAGGCTCGAACTTAACCGTTTTGAAAAAGCCGGTTTATTGACCTCCGAATCACAGAGAAATCGCAAAGTATATGCTGCCAATACGCTTCACCCGCTTTTTCCTGAAATTAACAGCCTGTTGCACAAACACCTAGGTCTCGACCAACTGGTTGAGCATGTTATTGAACGTTTGGGGGAGGTGGAAGAAGTTTATCTCACAGGTGCATTTGCACGCGGGCAGAACAGCACTGATATTGAAATGCTTCTTATTGGAGGCAATGTGAATATCGAGTTTCTGGACAGGCTTATCGAAAAATCAACAAAACTTTTTAAACATAATATAAAATATCATTTAATGACATCTGGCCAATTTGTGGAACTGGCCAACTCATCAAGTAGAGATAACCTGCTGCTCCTCTGGAAGCGGAATTAAGATAATGCCTGCTATATTCAATGAATAGCAGTGATAGCTTTGCAAAAACATTGAATATAAGCCACTTACCGACTTGTGTTGTGACTGAAAGGGCGGAGCTGTTTCCGGTGAAGAGTAAATAGCGGAAAAATGAGGTGAAAAGAATACTTAAAGAAAAGAGTTTTACATTCGCTTTGAAAGTAATTATAGCTTGTAAAACTCTTGTTTCAAGGAAGGAACCAGCAACTGATAAAAATGCTTGTTCCCTTTATTAAAGCGTCAAAATCAAAAAAAGATCCTATAAAATAATTGATAGTAAAACGATGAGTTTCAACTCTAATTCACTTCAACTTTTCATTATTCATTATTAACATTTTACTCCTTATGAATTCTACCATACTCAACTTCGGTCTCATCGGTGCCTCCGGCTACATTGCGCCAAGACACATGAAAGCTATCAAAGAAACAGGGAACAGGCTTGTTGCAGCACTGGATCCTCACGATAGCATTGGAATAATGGATTCCCATTTCCCTGAAGCCAACTTTTTTACCGAGCCAGAACGATTCGACCGCCACTTGGATAAACTCCGCAGGGGAAAAGAAAATAAAATAGATTATGTAAGCATTTGCTCGCCTAATTACCTTCATGATGCACATATCCGCATGTCACTACGCAATAGTTGCCACGCCATCTGCGAAAAGCCCCTCGTTCTAAACCCTTGGAACCTGGATGCCTTGGCAGAGATTGAAAAAGAAACCGGTAAAAATATTTACACAATTTTGCAGTTACGCTTACACCCTGCAATAAAGGCTCTTAAGGAGAAAATTGAGAATGGCCCGAAAGATAAAGTGTATAATGTGAAACTTACCTACATTACTAGTCGCGGTAAATGGTACCATGTTTCCTGGAAAGGCGATATTCAAAAATCCGGAGGTGTTTCTACAAATATAGGCATCCATTTCTTTGATATGTTGAGCTGGATTTTTGGCGATGTTAAAGAAGTAATTATCGACGATAGCGCAGAAGACTTTGCCAGAGGTAAACTTAAATTGCAACGTGCAAATGTAAGCTGGAACCTAAGCATCAATGCGGAGCATATTCCTGCCGCTGCCCTTGCTGCCGGCAAACGCACATTCCGCTCTATAACTATTGAAGAAGAGGAACTGGAATTCAGCGAAGGCTTTACTGACCTACATACCGAAAGCTACCGCGAAATATTGGCCGGACGAGGGTTTGGAATTGCCGACACTCTCACCAGTATTCAGATTGCCGAACAAATCAGGAGATTGACTGTTAAATAAAATTAAATAATAAAATCCTGATATTTCAAATAAGAATTCATGATTGAAAGATTCAAAATTCAATACTGTTTCTAAATGCGTTTATGTTGAACACGAATAGTGATTTGCTTCTACACAAGCTAATTATTCAATTTTCACTGATCTAGCATGCTTTTTAACTCTTTCCATTTTGTACTGTTTTTTGTTGTAGTGACAAGCTTATATTTTGTCCTGCCACATCGTTTCCGCTGGTTTTTATTACTGGCAAGCAGTTGCTATTTCTATATGGCATTTATCCCTGTATATCTTCTGATATTGGGATTTACAATTATCATTGACTACTTTGCCGGAATATGGCTGGAGAAAACACAAGGAAAAGAACGTAAGTATTTCCTCATTGCAAGCCTTATCGCAAACATTGGTGTGCTGGCAGTATTCAAGTATTACAATTTCCTGAATACAAATTTATCTGAACTGTTAAGTTCCATTGGGTATATAAATCAAATTCCAAACCTGAGTATAATCCTGCCGATAGGGCTTTCGTTCCACACTTTTCAGGCTATGAGTTACACAATAGAAGTATATCGGGGTAACCAAAAAGCCGAGCACAATTTTGGAATTTATGCCCTTTATGTTATGTTTTATCCTCAACTAGTAGCAGGTCCTATTGAACGACCTCAAAACCTCTTACATCAGTTTTACGAGAAGCACTACTTTGAATATGAACGAATAATAGAAGGTTTGAAGTTGATGCTTTGGGGGCTTTTTATAAAGCTTGTAATTGCTGACCGCCTAGCTATATATGTAAATGCTGTATATAATAATGTTGGCCAGCACGGTGGTAAAACTCTGGCTATGGCCACGGTTTTCTTCGCTTTTCAGATATATTGCGATTTTGCCGGATATTCAAATATTGCAATAGGGGCTGCCAAGATTATGGGATTTAAATTAATGACAAACTTTAATCGGCCATATTTTTCGCGATCAATTTCAGAATTCTGGAAAAGATGGCATATTTCTCTTTCAACTTGGTTCAGGGATTATCTCTACTTTTCGCTGGGGGGGAACAGGGTGAAGGTCAGCCGCATGTATTTCAACCTGTTCTTCGTTTTTATTGTCAGCGGATTTTGGCATGGCGCCAATTGGACATTTATCATCTGGGGTGCTCTCAATGGCTTCTATCTGGTATTTGCCATTTTCACTGAAAAATGGCGAACAAAGTTTAACAAACTTATTTACCTGGATCGCATACCAAAAATCCACAAATTACTTCAAATTCTTATCACCTTTGTTCTGGCTTGCATTGCATGGGTTTTTTTTAGAGCCAATACAACTCAGGATGCATTCTTAGTTATAAATAAGATTATCTCATTTCGTGGTACTCTTTTTATAGGTGATTTACAAAAATTTCTATATGGAATTACTGGAATAGCATTTCTTCTTGTTATCGAGCTAAACTGGGAATATGATCACCAAAGAAAACTTCCGTTTAAAACCAATCACTGGTTTAAAGACCAATTAGCATATGGAATGCTTATTTTCCTTATTCTCACAGTAGGTGTTTTTGATGGTGGGCAATTTATCTATTTTCAATTTTAAAATCTGGTTTCAACTGGCCGTAATATGATCACAAAAGTACAAACTCTAAGAATCATTTGTTTTCTCATTGTTATCGCTTTAGCTGATCAGCTAGCTGGACTGGTATTGCGCAAGCTTTATTTTACTCAAAACACAGGACTGAGTGCAAACTTAAATTATTCATTGCAGGATTGCAAGGCGGACATCCTCATTTTCGGGAATTCACGGGCTCAGCATCATTACGACAGCAGAATACTTTCAGATTGTCTTCAAATGAGTTGTTTCAATGCAGGATTAGATGGAGGTCATAGTATTTTGCTGCCTTATGCTCAAACAAAGGTAATAACAGAGCGGTATATACCTAAAATAATAATTCTCGAGTTTTACCTTGATGGCATTGCACATTTAGCGGGAAATTATGACAGGTTGTCTGTTCTATTACCATATTATGAAAAATATCCTGAGTTACACTCCATTATTCAATTGCGCAGTCCTTATGAAAAAGTCAAATTATTGTCAGCTATTTATCCATTCAATTCTGATCTGATTGATATAATCAGGTTAAATAAAAAGACCACCTTATCAGCTAAACAAGATTTCGAAGGATATGTCCCGTTAAAAAACAAAATATTAAATGCTGGGATGTTAAAAACAGTTACGGGAATACTGACACAACCTGTTGTAGATACTAATATGGTGATCGCACTAAAAGATATTATTCGGTTATGCAAAGAAAAAAATATTTCTCTTTACATATTTACATCGCCTGTTTTCCATAATATTTCTGAGAAACCAGGCCCTCTGTCATTAGCGGCCAAGCAGTCTCTTGAAATCATCCTTCAGAATAAAGTAAATTATTTCGATTTTTCATTTGATTCTTCCTTTGCTGAGCATCCTGAGTGGTTTGATGACAAGGTTCATTTAAATGCTTATGGTGCAACAAAATATTCACAAATGATTGGCGAATTAATAAAGAAAAGAGAGCTTCATAAAACAAATCTTCAATAGACTGAATCGGATAATATCCTGCTTAAACATGCTATTACTACTTTATGCAAGTATAATTCAAACAACTTTTTTTTAAGTGTTTACACTATAAGTGAAAATCAATATTGTCATTTTCCTGCATTATTTCCACAACAGATTTTTTTTTCAAAAGAACACTCCTTTTCTCATGATAGTATTTAATTAATTTTAGCAATCTACAGTCAAATTCACAATACTATATCGAATGAATATTGTTTTAAGGGGCGTTATACACTTTAACCACATATCAACATTCATATAAATAATGCTCTTCAATTCCTTCCATTTCGCGTTCTTTTTTGCTGTAGTTACGACTCTGTACTTCCTGTTACCACATAAGTTCAGGTGGATTCTTCTACTGGCAAGCAGTTGCTATTTCTACATGGCATTTATCCCAGTATATCTTCTGATATTGGGATTTACAATTATCATTGACTACTTTGCCGGAATATGGCTTGAGAAAACACAAGGAAAAGAACGCAAGTATTTCCTCATTGCAAGCCTTATCGCAAACATTGGTGTGCTGGCAGTATTCAAGTATTACAATTTCCTGAATACAAATTTATCTGAACTGTTAAGTTCCATTGGGTATATAAATCAAATCCCAAACCTGAGTATAATCCTGCCGATAGGGCTTTCGTTCCATACTTTTCAGGCAATGAGCTATACTATTGAAGTATACCGTGGAAACCAGAAGGCGGAACGAAATTTCGGAATCTATTCCCTATATGTAATGTTTTACCCTCAATTAGTTGCAGGACCGATAGAACGACCGCAAAACCTGATTCATCAGTTTTACGAAAAGCATTACTTTGAATATGCTAGAGTAGTAGAAGGATTAAAACTGATGTTATGGGGGCTTTTCATGAAGTTGGTGATTGCTGACCGACTGGCCATATATGTTAATGCTGTATATAATAACGCTGATCAACATTCTGGCAAAACGCTGGCCCTTGCAACTGTGTTTTTTGCTTTTCAGATTTACTGCGATTTTGCAGGCTATTCAAACATTGCTATTGGTGCTGCAAAAGTGATGGGGTTTAAGTTAATGACCAATTTTAACAGACCATATTTCTCACGTTCTATTTCAGAATTCTGGAAGCGCTGGCACATTTCACTTTCAACCTGGTTTCGCGACTATTTGTATATTTCACTTGGAGGCAACCGTGTAAAAGTGCAACGGATATACTTGAATCTGTTTCTCGTTTTTGTAATTAGTGGTCTATGGCATGGCGCCAACTGGACATATATTATTTGGGGGGCAATTAATGGGTTTTACCTGGTGTTTGCTATTTTCACTGAAAAATGGCGTAAAAAGTTAAATCATGTAATCTTTCTTGACCGTGCTCCACATTTTCATAATTATTTGCAAATAGGCATTACTTTTATTCTTGCATGTTTTGCATGGATTTTCTTTCGTGCAAATAATGTTAATGATGCTTTAATGATTGTTGAACATATATTCTCATTTCAAGGATCAATTTATATTGAAGATTACCAACAACTTATATATGGATTTGCGGGAATTGGATTCCTCCTATTTATTGAAATTATGAGGGAATATAATATCCATAGTGCATTACCTTTTGTAACTAATCACAGGTATAAAGAAGTGTTAGCCTATACCGTGCTGGTTATTCTAATAATGACGGTGGGAGTTTTTGATGGTGGCCAGTTTATTTATTTCCAGTTTTAATAGCTGAACGTATATCACTAGCATATGATAACAAAATCGCAAATTCTGTGCATTTTCTATTTTCTTTTAGCTGTATTTCTAGCAGATCAACTTGTAGGGAGTGTATCACGTAAATTATATTTTACACAAAAGACAGGACAAAGTGCATGTTTAAATTACTCTTTGCAAAAATGCAAAACAGACATCCTTATTTTTGGAAATTCACGTGCTCAACATCATTATGACACAAGAGTCCTTTCAGATTGTCTTAAGATGAGTTGTTATAATGCAGGAATAGATGGTGGGCATAGTATATTGTTGCCATATTCTCAAATAAAAGTTATGACAAAGCGACATTTACCTAAAATAATAATTCTTGAATTTCGCCCTTCCAGTGTCGAATATAAAGAAGGAGCTTATGACAGGCTATCAATTTTATTACCCTATTATTCAAAATTCCCGGAGTTACGTCCTATTATCCAACTCAGGAGTCCATCTGAAAAAATAAAATTATTGTCTGCTATTTATCCATTCAATTCAGATATAATAAACCTATTATGGTTCAATACAAATTCAGCACGCAAAAAGGATATTGCCGGATATATTCCATTTGTAGGTCAGGTAATGAAAATTAACAAGTTAGCAAAACAATCTCAAATTACTGCTCAACATCAAATTGCAACATATTCATCGGTAGATACAAACATGATAATTGCATTACAGAATATCATTAGGATATGCAAAGAAAAAAATATTTCTCTATTTATCTTCAACTCACCCAGTTTTCACGAATTTAATGAAAAAAGCCTTCCTTCTCCAGAAGCCAGACTTGCTCTTGAAATCATCAATCGAAACAAAGTAAATTATGTCGATTTTTCTTTTGATTCTAGATTTATCGGACAATTTCAATGGTTTAAAGACATGTCTCATTTAAATGAGAAAGGCGCTTCTATATACTCGCAAATAATTGGAGAGTTAATAAAAAAGAAATACTCAGAAATACTCGCATTCAAAAGACAGAGGTGAGGAATGGGCATAAAAATCATCTTAATAAAAATATCCTGAAACAATTTATCAGGTTATACCTATGCTGAGACTAAATTATAACACTTTGATCAACACACATCTACTTAACTATAATAACAGTAACCAACACACCTAACTATGTTCACTAATAAAATATTGCTTATTACAGGAGGAACCGGTTCTTTTGGAAACGCTGTCCTTAATCGATTTTTAGATACTAATATTAAAGAAATCAGGATTTTTTCGCGCGACGAGAAAAAGCAGGATGATATGAGGCAGTTCTACCACGACGACAAAATAAAATATTACATAGGAGATACGCGTGACAAACGCAGTATCGATAATGCCATACGTGGTGTTGATTATGTTTTTCAAGCCGCAGCGCTTAAACAGGTTCCTTCATGCGAATTTTTTCCCATGGAGGCAGTCCGCACCAATGTAATGGGTTGCGAGAATGTCCTGGACAGTGCACTGGAAAACAGAGTTAAAAATGTAATCGTATTAAGCACTGATAAGGCTGTTTACCCTATTAACGCAATGGGTATGTCGAAGGCCTTAAGTGAAAAAGTAATGGTTGCCAAAAGCCGCAACCTGACTGAGAGTAGCACAACATTCTGTGGCACACGTTACGGCAATGTAATGGCTTCGAGAGGTTCGGTAATCCCGTTATTTATTGAACAGATAAAGAAGCGTGAACCTATCACTATTACAGATCCAAATATGACACGTTTTATGATGACACTTGAAGATGCAGTTACATTGGTAATCTATGCATTCGAACATGGCGAAAACGGAGATATCTTTGTTCAGAAGGCTCCCGCCGCTACTATTGAGGTTCTGGCAAAAGCCCTTGTGGAATTATATAATGCAAAAAGTGAAATCAGGGTCATCGGCACAAGGCATGGAGAAAAACTGTTTGAAACACTCGTAAACCGTGAAGAAATGGCCAAAGCAACGGACATGGGTGAATATTACAGAATTCCTGCTGATAATCGCGACCTGAATTACGGAAAATTTTTCACAGAAGGCGAGTCAAAAGTATCGGAAGTGGAGGATTATACTTCCCACAACACCAAAAGGCTTGATGTTGAAGGAACAAAAGCTTTGCTTCTTAAGTTGGAGATAATTCGAAAAGATTTAGGTGTTTAGTTTAAGAATTTTTACCCAGATTTGCACAGATAGAAATAGCTGTTCTAAACAAAAACTTATAATGATATAAATCAACGAAACTCTGCGAAATAATTTGCGGATATCTGCGAGAAATAATAAATCAGAATGACGCTCATCAAAGGAAATTCATTTACCGACGATCGTGGTACGATCCACTTTGTAAACGATTTCCATCCCGAAGGAATAAAACGTTTCTATACAATCACCCACCCGGATACTTGTATTGTTAGAGCCTGGCAGGGACATAAAGTTGAATCCAAACATTTTTTTGTCACAAAAGGAAAGTTTCTGATCTGCTGGGTAACAATTGACAACTGGGAAAATCCTTACAGGAAACTAAAAGTGAACAAACAAATCATAAGTTCTGACAATCCACAGGTACTTATTGTACCTCCTGGAAATGCAAATGGGTTCAAGGCTCTGGTACCTGATTCAACATTGTTGGTGTTTTCAGATTTGAGCCTGGAAGAATCAGCAAGTGATTTGTATAGGTTTGAGAGTGATTATTGGGCATGTGAGGTGTGATTCATCATACAGTCTCACTTATATTCGCAGAAAATACTTTTGCAAAATCAGCGAATTTATCTACGACAATCTACGTGAAATATAAAATTATAGTTAATAATCAATTATGCTAAAAATTGGCATCACTGGTCAGCCAGGTTTTGTAGGCACACACTTGTTCAATACTTTGGGACTTTCTCCCGATGAATTCACAAGAGTTCCGTTCGAAGATAATTATTTCCAAAGCAGCGGTAAACTTGAGTCTTTCGTTAAAGAATGTGACGCAATAGTGCATCTGGCTGCAGTAAACCGCCACAACGATCCGGAGGTTATTTATCATACCAACATAGGATTGGTAACGCAACTCATTGATGCCATGGAGAAAACAAACTCCAGGCCGCATGTTCTGTTCTCCTCCTCCACTCAGGAAGAACGTGATAACATTTACGGAAAATCAAAACGCGAAGGGCGTGAGCTGCTTGAAAAATGGGCCAACCGAAATAATGCAAGGTTCACTGGCCTTATCATACCAAATGTTTTCGGATCTTTCGGCAATCCATATTATAACTCAGTTGTAGCTACATTTTGCCATCAGATTAGCCATAACGAAACACCAAAAATAGAAGTTGACGGTGAGATAAAACTCATTTATGTTTCGGAGTTGGTTAACGAAATTATCATACGCATAGAGCTCATGCAGCAGATTTCTTATGATAAACCGACTGTAGAACTTGTACACGTTCCAAATACATCGCAGATAAAAGTA
>Ga0268283_1001066_pt1 | contig 14113 bp, 27 predicted proteins | sample saktaG_13_FD_190140 | JGI IMG/M metagenome (GOLD analysis project Ga0268283, IMG submission 190140) | Saline water microbial communities from Sakinaw Lake, British Columbia, Canada - sak_2013_06_06_36m | ecosystem: Environmental > Aquatic > Non-marine Saline and Alkaline > Saline ... | reverse complement strand
GCTCAGATTCGCCATCAGAGAAGGTGGCCGAACCGTTGGAGCCGGCGTTGTCTCCGAGGTTATTGAGTAAGCTTTGGATCAGATAAAAGAGGGATGTCCATGGATATGCAAGCGCTTAAAATAAGGATCCGGCTGAAAGCCTACGATCATAAGCTGTTGGATCAATCAGCGGCGGAAATTGTTGATACCGCGTGGAGGACAGGAGCCAAAGTCGCTGGTCCGATACCTCTTCCTACTCGAATTCACAAGTATTGTGTGCTGCGCTCGCCTCATGTTGACAAAAAATCTCGTGAACAGTTTGAAATCAGGGTTCACAAAAGGTTGATCGATATTCTGGAACCGACCCAACAGACCCTGGACGCGCTTATGAAGCTAGATTTGTCCCCAGGAGTGGATGTTGAGATAAAGGCGTGATTTCGGCCGTAACAATTTGGTCCAGGAGCTTCTAATGGTTAAAGGCTTGATTGGTAAAAAACTTGGTATGTTTCAGACGTTCGACGAATCCGGACACTCTTTAGGAGTGTCAGTGGTTCAGGCGGGTCCTTGCAAGGTAATTCAGAAAAAGCCCAATTCGCGCATTCAGCTTGGATATGGAATCGCCAAAGAGAGTCGTCTGACGAAGCCCGCCTTGGGACATTTTAAAAAAGCCGGTGTTGCGGCTTGCCAACATCTCAGGGAATTCCCGGCTGAAAACGCTGAAGAGTTGGAAATTGGGCAGGAAATCAAAGTAGATATATTCGTCCCTGGAGAAATCGTCAAGGTAATCGGCGTAGGCAAAGGAAAAGGCTTCGCAGGGGTTATAAAGAGATGGAATTTTGGAGGTGGCCCGGAAAGTCATGGGTCTCGTTCGCACCGTATTCCTGGATCTGTTGGGCAATGCGCGTGGCCGTCTCGTATTTTCAAGGGAAGAAAGATGCCCGGCCGACTTGGCGGCAAAAGTGTAACTGCTCCGACAGTTCAGGTTGTCGAAGTCAGGCCTGAAGAGAATCTTTTATTGTTAAAAGGGCCCATTCCCGGGTTTCGTGGATCGATTGTGCTTATAAGGAAACGATAATGGCTCTAGTGGACGTTATTAACCAGAACGGAGAAAAGGTCGACTCAATAGAGCTTGAGGACCAAATATTCAACACCGAGGTTCGAGACAGTCTCGTTCAGCAAGTCGTTGTTTGGCAGTTAGCCAAACGTCGTTCGGGATGCGCTTCCACCAAGACTCGTGGCCAAATCCGAGGTGGTGGAAAAAAGCCCTGGAGACAGAAAGGGACAGGAAGAGCTCGAGCGGGAACCAGCAGGTCACCAATATGGACTGGAGGAGGAACAGTTTTCGGCCCTCATCCTAGATCATACGCGTTTTCGTTGCCGAAGAAGGTCCGTAAGTCAGCAATCAGGATGGTTCTGACCTCGAAGCTGCGAGAAGACAAACTAACAGTCCTGGACAAAATAGATATTGAAGCTCCTAAGACGAAATTATTCGCGGAAATGATGAAGAAACTGGGGGTTCAGGATCAAAAGACCTTGTTTCTGATACCCGAAAAGAATCCCGACCTCACCAGAGCCTCCCGAAATCTTTTCAAAACACTGGTGTTGCCCAGCGAAGGCATCAATGTCTACGATCTGCTCCGGTTTGAACGTCTAACAATCTTGAAGGACGCTCTTCCAAAAATATCTGAGAGGCTGAGCTAATGTTTGAAGAATATAAAATCATCCGTCGGCCGGTAATCACAGAGAAGGGCTCCACTCTAAAAGAGGACAACAATCAGGTCATTTTTGAAGTGGATCGCCACTCGAACAAACCGGAAATTAAAAAGGCTGTAGAGAAGCTCTTCAAGGTTACCGTACTGGCTGTTCAGACTCAAAATCAAAAGGGCAAGCCAAAAAGACTTGGTCGCTTCGTAGGACGTAGGAAGGACTGGAAAAAAGCTATAGTTACTCTCAAGCAAGGAGATAGAGTCGATTTTTTTGAGGGCGTATAAAAGGGTTCTCGAGCCGCGAGCAACCAGCGTAACTGCAAAATGATTCAAGATAAATTCGTAAGGATTTAGTTTATGGCAATTAAGAAATACAAACCAACGTCTCCTGGAATAAGGTGGAAGACCAGTCATTCCTTCGACGAGATTACCACAGACGAACCTTTGAAATCTCTCGTAAGCGGCACGGTCAGAGGTAGTGGACGAAACAATAATGGTCGAATCACCGTACGCAGGAAAGGTGGCGGGCATAAGAAATTATTCCGCATTCTGGACTTCAAAAGAAGCAAGATAGATGTACCCGGAGTAGTAGCCAGTGTGGAGTACGATCCAAACCGAAGCGCCAGAATAGCTCTGATCAATTACGTAGACGGAGGCAAAGCCTATATCCTGTGGCCTAACGGTTTGCAAGTTGGCGACCCAGTCGTCGCCGCAGACCGGGCGGATATCAAGCCTGGGAATTGCTTGCCCCTGAAGAATATTCCGCTCGGGACCATGGTTCATAACGTGGAGATGAAAATTGGAAAGGGTGGCCAGATAATTAGGGCTGCTGGAACCTATGGACAATTGATGGCGAAAGAGAAGGGATACGTGCAGGTCAAGCTTCCCTCCGGCGAGGTACGCATGGTCTTGGATCGATGCCGGGCAACAGTTGGTCAAGTCGGGAATCTGGATCACGAAAAGATATGTCTTGGCAAGGCGGGTCGCTCTCGTCACCTAGGTAAACGCCCGAAGGTCCGTGGAGTTGTAATGAATCCAGTGGACCATCCTCATGGCGGTGGTGAGGGCAAGACTTCAGGAGGCCGCCACCCGGTGACTCCATGGGGAGTGCCGACCAAGGGGTACAAGACTCGTAACGGCAAGAAACCATCGGACAAATTTATTGTTAAACGGAGGAAGTGATTCTCATGCCTCGTTCAGTCAGTAAAGGACCATTTGTGGATCAACATGTTCTGGATAAGGTTGTCCAGGCGAGGGACACTTCATCACGAAAGGTCATTCAAACCTGGTCCCGAAGGTCGACAATTATTCCCGATATGGTGGGGCTCACATTTGCCGTACATAACGGCAGAAAATTCATCCCCGTGTTCGTTACAGAAAATATGGTAGGACACAAGCTTGGCGAATTTTCTCCTACCCGCACCTTTCACGGTCATGCTGGTGACAGAAAAGCCAAGAAAGGAAGAAAGTGATGGAATGGGTGTCGAGACTTTCGCACGCTCGGATATCAGCTCAAAAGGCTAGATTGGTTGCGGATCTTGTTAGAGGTATGCCCGTAGGCGTCGCGATCAGCACACTTCAATTTACGCCTAAAAAAGCGGCGGTACTTATACGTAAGGCGATACAATCCGCCCTTGATAATGCCTCGAAATCTAGTGGAGTAAATGAGGATAACCTTTATATTAGCAGTATAATGGTTGACGAGGGACCCACGGCCAAGAGGTGGATGCCGAGGGCGATGGGTAGAGCCACTCGGATAAGGAAACGCACGAGCCATATATCTATTGCCCTGCAAGAGAAGTAATGGTTGTTTAACGAACTCCCCGCGGACCTTACTTTAAGAGGGCTATTTTAAGAAGGACGCGGTATCACAGATCACCCTCAGGAGGGTTATTTTGGGACAGAAAGTTCATCCTCACGGTTTCCGATTGGGCGTGACCAAGACCTGGGATTCAAGATGGTTTTCGCAAAAAGATTACGGGCCTTTTCTTATTGAAGACCTCAAACTTCGGGAATTCGTCAAGAAAAAATTGTCTCAGGCAAGTGTCGCCAAGATGGAAATAGAGAGAGCCGCCGGTAAAATCCGGATGATAATACATACCGCCCGGCCAGGAGTCGTCATCGGTCCTAAGGGAGTCGAAATTGAAAAACTGAGACGAGAGATACTCAAATTCACAAACAAGGACGTAATTGTTGATGTCAAGGAAATCCGGAAACCTGAGATTGACGCCCAGCTAGTGGCGGAAAACGTCGCTCAGCAACTAGAAAGACGAATAGCCTTTAGGCGAGCTATGAAAAAATCCGTTTCCAGCGCATTGAAGTCCGGCGCCAAGGGAATACGAATAGCCACCGCTGGACGCTTGGGCGGGGCCGAAATGGCTCGACGGGAATGGTATCGCGAGGGACGAGTGCCGCTACACACATTGAGGGCTGATATAGATTATGGATTCGCCAAAGCCACCACAACCTACGGTGTGATCGGAGTCAAGGTCTGGATCTTTAAGGGCGAGATGATTAAAAGCTCTGTTGGAGAAAGATAAAATGCTTGCGCCCAAGAAAGTCAAATACAGAAAAAGAATGAAGGGTCGAATGAAGGGCCTGCCGCTTAGGGGAACTACGGTTTCCTTTGGAGAGTTCGGATTAATGGCGACAGAACCATCATGGGTTACCGCAAGACAGATTGAAGCAGGGCGTATCGCTATGACGCGCCATGTAAAGAGAGGCGGGAAGATCTGGATCAGAGTTTTTCCGCACAAACCCATAACGAAAAAGCCAGCTGAAACCCGAATGGGTAAAGGCAAGGGCGCTCCGGAAGAATGGGTAGCGGTTGTTAAACCGGGTGTCATAATGTATGAAATGGAAGGCGTTCCGGCTGAAATAGCCAAAGAAGCTTTCCGACTTGCAGCCAGGAAACTGCCGTTAAAAACTCGTTTTGTGATTCGTGAGGAGTTGACATGAAGCCCCGAGAGTTGCGGGATCTTTCTGTTGAAGAATTGACCGTTAAGGAGAAAGAGTTTCGGGAAGAGGAGTTCAAACTCCGATTCAAGAAGGCCACCGGTCAACTGGAAAAAAACGCTCGACTTGGCATTGCTCGGAAAGAAATAGCCAGGGTTAAAACTATAATTCGAGAAAAGAGGGGGTCTAAATGACTAGCTCCTCTAGTGAACGACAACAGCGCAAGATTCGCACTGGCGTCGTGATCAGCGACAAGATGGATAAAACTGTGGTTGTAGAAGTTAGTCGCACTGTGCTTCACCCAGTTTACAAGAAATTTGTAAGACGCCGGAAGCGATTTATGGCGCACGACGAAGACAATCGTTGCCGTATCGGGGACGAAGTCATGATCGTGGAGACGCGTCCGCTGAGTCGCCACAAGAACTGGCGGGTACAGAAGATCGTCAAAGAAGCGGCGCTACCAGGAGGATCTGCATGATTCAGCAGCAAACTCGAATGGATGTCGCTGACAATTCCGGCGCGAAGGAACTGTTCTGCGTGAAAATTCTCGGTGGCACCCGGCGAAAATACGCCAGTGTGGGAGACGTAGTCATCGTATCCGTCAAACAGGCCATACCTAATTCAAAGGTGAAGAAGGGCGAGGTTCACAAGGCGGTAGTGGTTAGGACCAAAAGGGCAGTTAGAAGAGCTGACGGGTCTTACATTAGATTTGATGACAACTCCGCTGTCTTGATTAACAACCAACTTGAACCCATCGGAACTCGCATTTTTGGTCCAGTTGCACGAGAACTCAGGGCCAAGAAATTCATGAAGATTGTTTCTCTTGCTCCGGAGGTTCTGTAAACATGACAAAGATCAAGAAAGATGATCGAGTAAAGGTTCTTTCCGGGAAAAACGCCGGTCGTGAGGGCAAGGTTCTTAAGGTCTTTAATGAAAAAGGCTCGGCTCTTGTCGAGAGAATCAACATGGTAATAAGACATACAAAAGCTGGCGGTAAAGCTGGTCAGCAGGGCGGAAGGATAGAAAAAGAGGCCCCCATAAAGCTTTGCAAGCTTATGTTGGTATGTCCCAAATGCTCCAAACCTACTCGAATAGGCATTCGTTCTGTTGAGGGCAAATCAGCTCGGTTCTGTAAAAAATGCCTGGAACAGTTGGAAAACTAGAAGGAATTTTCTGATGGCGTCCCGACTTAAAGAGTATTATTTCAACACGGTAGTTGCTGCATTGAGGGATCAGTTCAAATATAAAAACGCCATGCAAGTCCCCGCCCTTAAAAAGATAGTTATCAATATGGGATTGGGAGAGGCGATCCAAAATGCGAAGGTGCTTGAGAGCGCCCAGCAGGAGCTGACGGCAATATCCGGACAACGGCCTGTAATGAGAAAAGCCAGAAAATCCATAGCGACTTTTAAGCTTCGTGAAGGAATGACTATTGGGTGCAAAGTAACTCTTAGAAGGGATAAGATGTTTCATTTCCTGGATAAGTTGATAAACGTTGCTCTTCCGAGAGTTCGAGACTTCAGGGGCATCAATCCCAAAGGATTCGACGGTCGAGGCAATTTCTCAATGGGCATAAAAGAACAGATAATTTTTCCTGAAATTAATTACGACAAAATTGAAAAAATTCGAGGCATGAACATAACCATGGTCACCTCGGCTAAAAACGACGAGGAAGCCAGAAAGCTTCTGGAACATCTCGGAATGCCTTTTAGGAAATAGACAAAGTCTCCTTGCAAGGAGGAAACGTGGCAAAGATATCTATGATAGTAAAGGCCGGTAGGCCTCAGAAATTTGCGGTGAGGGAATATAACCGTTGTCAGATTTGTGGCCGACCAAGAGCATATTATCGCAAGTTTCAGCTCTGTCGTATATGCCTACGGGAACAGGCCCTCAGGGGAACCGTACCCGGTATGATTAAATCGAGTTGGTAGGGAGACTATTCACATGTGCATGACCGATCCAATTGCCGATATGCTGACACGAATCCGGAACGCCCGACAAGCGAGAAAGGATCAAGTGACCATCCCTGCGTCCAACCTTAAAATCGGAGTTGTCCAGATTTTGAAAGAGGAAGGCTATATAAAGAAATACAAGGTCATTCGATCAGCCAAAAATAAACAGGGCGTATTGAAATTGACTCTGAGGTTTGATGACGAAACCCAGTGTACCATAGAAGGTTTGGCCAGAACGTCGACGCCGGGTAGAAGGGTATATGTAGGAAAGGACCACAACCTGAAAAGTCATGGAGGAGTTGGAATGCTTATCTTGACTACTTCTCAGGGAGTTATGAGCGACAAGGAAGCGCAACGCAGGGGAATTGGCGGCGAAGTGCTCTGCAGCGTATGGTAGCCCGTTTGTTCAATAGGAGCGTAAGTAATGTCTAGAATAGGCAAGGCCCCAATACCAATTCCAAATGAAGTCAAGGTCGGTTTTGATACTTCGATTGTTAGTGTCGAAGGACCCAAGGGATGTTTGAAGCTGGACCTTTTAAACCTTGTTGGTTTGGAAGTCGAGGAATCCGTGATTCAAGTGAAAGCTCTTGGAGGGGACCGAAAATCTAGGGCCATGCACGGATTGTTTCGCAGCCTGATAAACAACATGGTAACCGGAGTGACAGCCGGGTTTACGAAATCGCTTGAAATTGTTGGAGTTGGATACAAAGCTGAAGCAGATAAACAAAATCTCACACTTAATGTCGGTTATTCCAATCCCGTATTGGTTCCCATCCCCGAGGGATTGAACGTAGAAGTTGAGAAAAATACAATCGTTCATGTACGAGGTATTGACAAACAACAAGTTGGAGAGATGGCTGCAAAAATAAGACGGATACGAAAACCGGAACCCTACCGTGGAAAAGGGATTCGATATTTGGGTGAAGAAATCCGTCGTAAGGTCGGGAAAGCCGGCTCCAAGTAATTTCCCAAAGGTATTCACGGAGTTGAAAAGGATCCGAAATGAGCAGAAATTCGGAAAAAAATGAGGCTAGAAAAAAGAGAACGCGACGCGTCCGGTATCGGATCGCGGGCAATTCCGAAAGACGCCGTTTGACCGTCTTCCGGTCAAATCGAAACATTTTTGCCCAAATAGTGGATGATGAAGCCGGAGTAACTTTGGTTCAGGCTTCCACTCTGGACAAAGGTTTCAGGCGACAAGCTGGACAACCTTTCAATAGGGATCTTGCTAGAGAGGTTGGAAAACGGATCGCTTCAAGAGCGTTGGAGTTAAACATAGGTAAGGTAGTCTTCGATCGTGGAGCGTACCTTTATCATGGCAAGGTTAAGGCGCTCGCAGATGGCGCCCGAGAAGCTGGACTAGAGTTCTAATCTTGGTTGAAGGAGGAATAGCCCGTTGCTGAGTAGATCAGAAAAGTCTACCGAAGGCGAACTTAAGGACCGAGTGGTTCATTTAAGTCGCGTCGCCAAAGTCGTAAAAGGCGGAAGAAGATTTTCTTTTAGCGCTGTTGTCGTCGTTGGCGATGGTCAGGGCCGCGTAGGGTTCGGCTTGGGCAAAGCGAATGAAGTTCCCGAGGCTATTCGCAAAGGTGTTGAGCGAGCCAAAACGTATTTGATAGACGTGCCAATAGTGAACGGTACAGTGCCTCATGAAATCACAGGGAAATATGGAGCGGCCAAAGTCTTTCTTAAACCCGCAGGTTCCGGCACCGGTGTGATTGCCGGAGGCGCTGTGAGGGCCGTTATGGAGGCTGTGGGAATTCGTGATATATTGACCAAGTGTATTGGAACCAACAATCCCCACAATGTTGTCAAGGCGACCTTCGAAGGTCTGAAAGGCCTCCGAACTCCTCTTCAGATAGCTAAAAGGCTTGGCAAGGGTCAGCCAGATGACGAAAATGATCATGGAGAGGAGAACTTGAGCAATGCTTAAAGTGACCCTCAAGAAGAGCAAGATTAAGGCGACAAAGAGGCAAAGAGAAACGATTCGAGGATTGGGATTGACCAGGATAAATTCATTTAAAATTCTGGAAGACACTCCTGCAATCCGGGGCATGGCCAACAAAGTGGCTCACCTTATTCAACTTGAAGAGACCGATCAATAGTCAAAAAGGGTCTAGAACGGAGCTGCTTATGGATTTATCACATTTGGAACGACCAGTAAAAGCAGGGAAGTGTAAACGCCTGGGACGAGGAGAGTCTTCCGGTCTGGGTAAGACTTGCGGCAAAGGTCACAAAGGCCAGAAGTCGCGCTCCGGTGGTAAGGTTGGCCGAGGCTTTGAAGGCGGACAGATGCCATTACAGAGGCGTTTGCCAAAGAAGGGTTTTACAAATATTTTTAGAACGGAATACAACATTATTTCTCTGGAAACTATTGCCAAACTCAATCCGTCGGAAACGGTGACCAGCGAGTTGTTGCGAGAAAGAAATATTGTAAAACGGCCTGGCCCGGTGAAGCTTCTGTCGGATGGCGAAGTGTCGACGGCCTATACTATAAGACTCGATGCGGTGAGCGAAAAAGCCCGAACAAAGATTCAGGCCGCTGGTGGCACCGTTGAGTAGTAGCATGAAGAGGGTTTTCGTCTGTTTTGATCTCTTTAGAATCGATGTGACACGGTATTTTGTAGGAGACCTGTTTTGATAGGTTCCATTGCCAATATAGCCAAGATTCCCGAGTTGAAGCGCAGAGTTCTCTTTACGCTCCTCATGCTTCTTGTGTACCGATTGGGTGTCCATGTTCCGACTCCGGGAATTAACACGGCAGCCTTGCAGGAATTCTTTGGACGGTACAGCCAGACGCTGTTTGGCGTGATCGATATGTTTACCGGTGGCGCGCTTGAAAACTTCTCTGTTTTCTCTCTGGGTATCATGCCTTATATTAGCGCATCAATTATTTTGCAGCTTCTGACCGTGGTCGTTCCGCACCTTGAACGGCTGTCTAAGGAAGGAGAAGCCGGCCGAAAGAAAATTACTCAATACACCCGCTATGGAACGGTCGTGCTGTCGCTTATACAGAGCATGGGCATAAGTATAGGACTCGCCGGAAGCGAAAATCTCGTTTACATGCCTAGACTTCCTTTTGTCCTTTTGTCTATGGTTACGCTGACAGCCGGAACCGCTTTCATAATGTGGATTGGTGAACAAATCACCGAACGAGGAATTGGTAACGGAATCTCACTCATCATCTTTGCTGGAATCGTAGCCAGAATGCCTTCGGCCCTCGGGAGCACTATTCAACTGGTTCAGACCGGTGATCTTGGATTCCTGATATTGCTCTTGTTGATAGCAATCATGATCACAGTCATAGCTGTTATTGTATTTGTAGAAAGAGGGCAGCGACGTATTCCTGTTCAATACGCCAAAAGGGTGGTTGGTCGGCGTATTTACGGAGGACAGAGCACGCACCTTCCTCTGAAGGTGAATACGGCGGGCGTTATACCTCCAATTTTTGCTTCTTCGCTGATAATTTTTCCAGCTACTGTGGCGCAATTTTTAGACGTTCCCATTGTAACATCGATAACTAGCTGGCTTCGTCCTGGAACTGTCGTTTATGAACTTGTTTACGTGGCTTTGATAGTCTTCTTTTGTTATTTTTACACGGCGGTTACATTCAACCCGGTCGATGTGGCCGACAACATGAAAAAATATGGTGGATATATTCCCGGGATAAGGCCCGGAAAGAGGACGGCTCAGTATATTGACAAGGTCCTCACGAGAATTACTTTAGGTGGAGCTATTTACATCTCTGTAGTATGCGTACTGCCCTCTCTTTTAATCAGTCGTTTCAACGCTCCCTTCTATTTCGGCGGCACATCCTTACTCATAGTGGTTGGGGTGGCGTTGGACACTCTTTCTCAGATCGAAACACATTTGATTCAGAGGCATTACGAAGGTTTCATTCGTACTGGACGAATTAAGGGAAGACGCTAGGTAACGTTGCAGGTCAAGGAGGGAAATATGAGGATTATACTTTTGGGAGGACCCGGTTCCGGCAAAGGCACTCAGGCGAAGATGCTGGTAGAAAAACTTGCAATTCCGCAAATTTCTACGGGCGACATTTTTAGAGCGGCTCTAAAAGAAGGCACACCGATGGGTACGAAGGCCAAGACTTATATGGATAAGGGTGAACTTGTGCCGGATGATGTCGTAATTGGGGTTGTTGAGGAAAGACTCGCCAAGCCTGACCTGGACAAAGGTTATATGCTGGACGGATTTCCCAGAACATTGGCTCAAGCTAAAGCCCTTGACGGAATTCTGGAAACTCAGGGAAAATCTATTTCCCATGCAGTTCTGGTCGACGTCCCTGACGAGGAATTGGTCAAAAGACTCTCTGGAAGAAGAACCTGCCGCAACTCTGCCTGCGGAGCTATGTTTCATGTTATGTTCAATGCTCCTAAAAAGGATGGAATATGTGATGTATGCGGCTCTGAGCTTTACCAGAGAGACGACGACAACGAGACGACAATCAGGGAAAGACTGGGCGTATATAATAACCAGACATCACCTTTGATTGAATACTATGCGGCTAAAGGCCTGTTAAGAAAAGTTGAAGGCGTTGGCCCCATTGAAGAGATTTTCAGCCGGATTGAAAAGGCCATCAACTGAGTTGGTTTTTACCGGCAGAGGAAAAGGAGGCGCTCATGAAAGTGAGGGCATCAGTAAAGCGAATTTGTGACAAGTGTAAAATAATCAAACGTAGAGGAATTGTGAGAGTGATCTGCGAAAATCCGAAACACAAGCAGAGACAGGGATAAGCTCTGTAATAGAAAGGTTTTAACGCCTGGAGGAATATTGTGGCGCGCATTGCAGGGATCGACCTTCCCAAAAACAAACGTATGGAAATTGCTCTGACCTATATTTATGGAATTGGTCGAGCTACAGCTTTGAAGATCTTAGAAGAATCCGGCATTGATCGAGGTATGAGCTCCGATAAATTGACCGAGGTCGATGTCGCGAAGATTCGTGAGGCCATTGATCGCTCATACAAAGTTGAAGGTGATCTGCGTCGAGATATCAGTATGAACATCAAGAGGCTCATGGATCTTGGTTGTTACCGTGGACTCCGTCATCGCCGTGGACTGCCTGTCAGGGGACAGAGGACACATACTAATGCGAGAACCAGAAAAGGTCCGCGCAAAATGCAGATTGGAAAAAAGAAGTAGGGCTTATTTTGCTGTAATAGCCCTCAAGAAGGTTTCATATGGCCGGGAGTTGAATCAATTCAAGTAGAACGGCCACAAGAAACATCGATCTTATTTGTCATCATGTTGTCGTAACGGAGAGTTCAATGCCGAGAAGGCGTATAGTCAAGAAGAAAAAAGAACGTCGAAATGTCCCCCGGGGAGTGGCTCATATCCAGTCGACCTTCAATAATACCATTGTCACGATTACTGATCCGGAAGGTAACGTAATTGCATGGTCTTCCGCCGGAACACAGGGATTTAAAGGATCTAGGAAATCTACCCCCTTTGCTGCCCAGTTGGCGGCTGAAGACGCGGCCCGCAAAGCCATGGAAAACGGTATGCGAATCGTGGAGGTTCTTATAAATGGTCCGGGAGCGGGAAGGGAAGCGGCCCTAAGGTCCCTTCAGGCGGCAGGTTTCCAGATTAGTTTGATCAAAGATGTTACACCCATACCACACAACGGTTGCAGGCCTCCGAAGAGAAGACGGGTTTAGTGTGGATTATAAGGATCTTCGTCCTCAGGTAAAGGAGTCTTAGCTTGGCGCGTTATCGAGATTCAGTTTGTAGATTCTGTCGTCGTGAAACAACCAAGTTGTTTCTCAAAGGAGACAGGTGTTACTCAGACAAATGTTCTGTTGAGAGACGTAATTATCCTCCCGGGCAGCACGGGCAGGGGCGTTCTAAGTATACAGATTATGGGGTTCAGCTCCGAGAAAAACAAAAAGTTCGACGTATCTATGGATTACTCGAAAAACAGTTTCGAAATTATGCTCACTTGGCAGAGCAGCGTCGAGGCGTCACAGGAGAAAATTTGCTTCTTCTGCTTGAATCTCGGTTGGACAACATTGTCTATCGAATGGGATTTGCTTCTTCAAGGTCTGAAGCTCGTCAGTTAATAAATCATGGTCATTTCCTCGTCAATGGGAAAAAAGTGGATATTGCTTCTTTCCTGACAAAGCCGGGAATGGTAATCGAAGTCAAAGAAAAGAGTAAAAAACTGAAGGGTATTGAAGATTCCATGTCGGCCGTAGGGCGCAGACCGGTTCCTCAATGGCTGGAAGTTGAGCCTGAGAATTTTAAAGGAACAATCAAAGGTATTCCTACACGTGAGGAATTGCCTCCAACGATTAGAGAACAACTAATCGTTGAATTTTATTCAAAATAATAGTTTGCGGGAATTAAATATTGTTTTGGACTTACGATAGGATCCGCCTACGAGAGGAAAGCCATGAGTGATACAGGGCAAACCCTGATGATCCGTCCCTGGACTAATCTTGATCCTGCCCGATTAGAGGTCGATGGGGATGATACAAGTCAATACGGCAAGTATGTTATAGGGCCTCTGGAAAGAGGATTCGGCATAACTCTGGGTAACTCGTTAAGAAGAGTTTTGTTGTCCTCCCTGCCCGGAGCATCGATCACCAAAACCAAAATAGAAAACGTACTGCACGAATTTTCGACTATTCCAGGTGTTAAAGAAGATGTAACCGATTTATTGCTTAATCTTAAGCAGGTTCACATAAAGATGTTTACCGACGGTCCTGAAAAGATCAAACTGGAGGCCGTCGGGGAGAGCGAAGTCCTTGCTGGAGATATTCAGACTACGCACGCAGTTGAGATAATAAATCCTGATCTCGTCCTGGCCACATTGTCTAAGGAAGGGCGTCTTTCCATGGAACTGACGGTGGAGTGGGGCAAAGGATACGCTCCTGCGGAAGAGAGTGAGGACGAAATTGGCACACTGGCGCTGGACGCAGTGTTTTCTCCTATCAGAAAGGTAAGTTATAAAGTTACTGATACGCGTGTGGGGCAAAGGACCGACTACGACAAATTAACAATGGAAATCTGGACAAATGGAGCGGTGACGCCTAAAGAAGCGCTGCACAAAGCGGCTTCTATCCTTCGGGATCAGTTTAAGGTTTTTCTGTTGAACCCGGACATTGAAGAGCCGGTCATCAAGGAAGACAAGGTCCAGCCAGAGCCCCAGGTAAACGAACATCTGCACCGAAGTGTCGCCGAATTGGAGCTAAGCGTTAGATCAGCAAATTGTCTCAAGAACGCTGACATTCGTTATATTGGAGAGCTTGTCCAGAAAACGGAGCAGGAAATGCTCAAGACAAAGAACTTCGGACGTAAGTCGCTCAATGAAATAAAAGAAATTTTGTCAGATATGGGGCTCCAGCTTGGTCTTATTGTGCCCTCCTTTCCGTCAAGGGAAGAACTCGATAACATGAGAAAAGAAAGAGAAAACGCCATAAGCGATTGATTTGGAGACAATTTCTATGAGACATCGAAAAGCCCGTTATAAATTAGGCATGAGAACTTCCCACCGCGTTGC
>Ga0268283_1001065_pt1 | contig 14118 bp, 13 predicted proteins | sample saktaG_13_FD_190140 | JGI IMG/M metagenome (GOLD analysis project Ga0268283, IMG submission 190140) | Saline water microbial communities from Sakinaw Lake, British Columbia, Canada - sak_2013_06_06_36m | ecosystem: Environmental > Aquatic > Non-marine Saline and Alkaline > Saline ... | reverse complement strand
CTGATGACGTTATATCGAATGATGATGCCATACGCCATCAATAGATATCTGATATTGGCGTATGTGCAAGGCTTCTGATTATCGATCTTACGTGGAAGATTCGGAAAACTTAATAGGCTTAAGGGCTTGGCATTCTCAATATTTGCAAAACCATTTTCTTGCGAGTCAGTTCTTACTATGTGTTCGCTCTTAGATGCCGTTGCAGCATCTGAGGCAATATCAGTTATTTGCAAATGAGTTAAATGTGGCTTAGTTTCAGGTTGATTGACGTGAGGTGGATTTATTTCAACAACCTTGTCACTGTTTATTGCTGATAGTGACTCATCGATAGAAGCTGGTTTAATTGCCTCCCACAATGCTGCACTATCTAATGCTTTTGGTGCTGATCTGTTCATATTTACTCTCCATATTTGCGCGGTGTTGGCTGCGTGGAAAGCATTTGAACATCTATTTTTTGGTACTTAGAATTAGTCTTGGGTTAGTCTGGGGAGCCTTGGCTTAGTCTTGGTTTAACCTGTGTTTTCTCCAATATCGAATGCGTTCGCCTAGCGCATCCCTGGAAGTAATTTGTGTTTCGCCATCATCACCAATCCATTTAACTCCTTCATCAATAATTGAAATGATGACGCTATGTTTTTCACCAGCAAGAATACGTAGTTCCGAAACAACTTTAGCAGTTGTAGCTTGAGGATTTATCCTAAGAATATCGTTTAACACTAAACTTAAGGCATTATCGCGCTGCGATTTTCTTAGCATAACACTTGGAGCAGTTTGCGGCTGTGAGATGATATCTATGATTGTTTCCGGCATATCGATGATATTAACTTGATACTTTTTAGCCCAATCATCAAGACTATCGAGCTTAATGTAGATTAGGTCCAAACCTTCCGGATCTTTTTCAACATGATTGATTTTGAGCTGCGAGAGATTATCTTTGTTGAGTTCTTTTCTAATTTCTGATTTATAAAAATGTGCTTTCTTAATAAGCTCTGCACAATCCTCAATGGCAATGTATTTTTGATCAATGATGTCGCTAAGTTCATCTTTCTGATGAGTTCCATCTGGCGCATCTGCAAAAGCATCAGCCGCATCAAAAAGCTCTAGGCGAGCTCTTTCTTTTAGTTGATCCAGATGTTCATCAAGGGTATAAACCAAACGACTTATATGTGGCAACATATCAGGAAGGATGCCACGTTCATCTACTTTAATCCTTTCAAGGCGCTCAGGGCCTTGCATCCAACCAAGCATTTTGGCTACGCATTCATCAATCGGGTATGCAACACGGGAGTCGATAATTGTGGCATCGGTTGGATTAATCATAATAATTGCCAATACTGTTTTTAGTTTTGTTGTTCAAAGTTTATAGGAAAATCACTTATACAGATCAAGCTTGGTGAAGAGTTTATAAAAACTGCCTCCCCTCCACCAACCTAATTCACACCATGCTGCAACGAGGAAAGCTACTTAATAACAGAATGTGGTTTGTGATACTGGATATTACCCACTGAGTCTGTCTGATAAATTTTCCCGTCTTTGATTTGATATTGCTGTTTGTGGTACTGCTTATTGCCAACAGAATCAGTTTCAATGATACGACCGTCTTTTTGAATCACTGCTGACGGCTTGTGATATCGAATGTTTCCAGCCGAACCTTGTTGATAGATTTTGGCCTCTTCAGCAGATACATTTGCTACAAATAAAAAGTAGCCACAGACAACTAAAATCTTATGTAAGTCTTTATGGTTCATATTAGTCACTCCTTATTAATCAATGGCACCTAAAATCTTTGAGGCTTCTGAATGTTGCAGCATGTATTCACGCAACCAGTGATAATGATTAGCGCATATTTCAGCAAATGCTGCATTGCTACTAAACGACAAATGACTATAAGCGTACAAGCAGGCCGTAATGCCTAAAGCATCTGCTGATAGCTTACCTTCATAGCCATTATCACAACTGACTTGGTATAAGCCATCAGAACATGGTGCCATATAAAAGCCACCGTTGCTTAATGCATAAAACTCCCAGTAAGCACCATTGTATTCAGTTGCAATATTACCAGCGATTGAATATATGGCGGGTTCTACATTGAGCGGAAAACGAATGCCGAATATATCAGCTGTATGTTGAATGCGTAGTTTGTCAGCCACTTGCTGACGAGTAATGCTTAATTGTGTCATAAATGTACTCCTAAAGTTTGCGTAAATTGCTACCCCCTCCCTCCACTTGTAACAGGCGTGCAAAACCCTCCGCATAAGGCCGGATAAAATTTTTAGACTACTGCGTTTTTTGGTGGGTGGAGGTGGGTGGATCAGTGAAAAAAGCTGAGCGTTGCACTCAGGTATTCGAGGTTGGATTGGTCGCTTCAACATGCTCAGTGACCCTTGCCTGCATCCATAAATGTTTGGGTACATAATAGACAGAGCCGCCCGCATTGTTCCAGCACAGCAAAAAGATGACCCATTGTGGATCGCCTGAAGCTTCATCCAGATAGTTACAAGCATCCCACGACATTGCTATGTCTGTTACGTTAGGCCAGCTTCCATCATGATCTTCAGCCCATTCAAAATTACAGCCATGAATTTCCAAGAGGTCTTGTTCTGACTCGCAGACATAGACAGCTCCCCCTAAAAACTCAGCATAATCTTGCGTAGCTTCTGCTTGTTGCATTAACCAATCAATATCTGCTTGGGTAATTTTTAGCGGGTTAGTGACTGATGAATGTGGATTTTGGCAAAGTCCAAGCATGACTGCGGCTTGCTCCTGCAATAGCCTGAAACTAATCTTATGTTGCTTGTACCGATGATAGGCTTCAGTGAAGTTTTGTATATTAATCATTTAGTCTCCTAATCTATGTTGCGAGTTGAAATTAGTGATTGAAAGTCATTGTGTTGCTCCCATACATCCTCATGATAAAAACTAAGGTCTTGCATGACTTGATGATTGATGGCATCGGCTAAGGCTTCATCTGGTAAATCCAAAGCGAGTACAGTTTCAATGGCTTCTAGGTAATGTTGGCGGTACATAATATTTTCTCCGTTTACGTTTTTGACGATTGATAAAATGAATTGCGATTGCTGCGAGTGAGATAAAGCTGAGGGGAAAGGCTAAAAACACGAGGATGAATAAAACAATGCCAAACTTTCGGGTGGTCTCGAAAAGCAGGCATACAAAAGTAATCACAACTAATGTGATGAATTCCATAAAAAGCTCCGGATTAATTTAAAATTAGGTAAAAATTGGGAATTTGGGTCGGTATAAGCTCGGTATAACTTGTTTGCTTCATTGCGAAGCGGAAAGACCCTTGTCTGGCTTGGTGTTATGGCTAGGTATTTTTTGAGAGCAGCGGACTTCTACTACATCGGAGAGCTTTTTGGATTTTATGGATTACTGTTTATTTAGAATCGATTTGATTGCCCGTTGTTCTCGCTTTACTTCTTTAGGGGATAGTTCTTTGATGACTTTCTTTTTATTTAAAGCTGCTGAAGTTTTGTAGTCACTAGGAATATCTTTAACTATTAAATTTACACCCGAATCGATAAGTGCTTTCATCTCGGCCATAAACAATTCGTTATCCACTATTTCATAACCGCGTACCTTGCCTTCTAAGCTACGAACGATGCCTTCGCTCTTCATTGCTGCCATCAGAAAAGCTGGTGTGTTGATCGACCTTCCATTTAGTAACTTTAATAGTGGGAATGAAGCTATTGGTTTGTGTGCAACTTCTAGGGTAGCCAGCATGGATTTTAATGAAACCCACTCCGGGCTGAATAATCCACCGCCAGTATTAGCAGTTACTCGAAAATAGATATCATGTTCTGCATTACACCCGACGTGATAAGCAAGTTTGGCTCGTCCTGAGTTGGTCGGACACGTTGCAATTTTTAGAACGCGCATTGATGGAGGTATGCTGTTCGTTGTTGTTTCTGACATGGTGCTTCTCCTGTATGAAAATAAATTGAATAGGTACTTCATATAAGATGGCTAAAATTACGCAAACTTAGACGAAAAAAAAGCCCGCTGACCAATTAAGGTGCAACGGGCGGGTAACTCAAACGAACTGTTAAATTTCTATATCAGCTGTCTTTATTAAATTTAAAGGGCTAACTTACAGTTTTATTTTTTGAACGCTTAATCAACCATTTAGTTACTGTAAGTATAAATATAAATATTAGTGACACTAGAATAATGGAAAAGCTGTCTTGCCCATCTTTAATTAAAGACATAATTAAGCTTGTTACAACTAACATAATCCACAATACAATATTTACAGAAATTAAATTCATTATGACTTTTGTTGCTGGTCGAACTGTAAAGATCTTGAAGCCTATACTGATAAAAAGTAGAGAGAAAATATAACTTCCATAATGATCTAACAAAAATAAACCGTTAAATACTCCTAAATAACAACCTAATAAAAGCCCTGAACTCAAGCAACCTACTAATATAAAAGTAATGACTCTTCCAACAACATTATCAAGATTTTTCCACCAGTTCTGAAGAGCTGAACCTTTACTATTTAATGCCGCTTTAGCGGTTGTAGCTACTTGGTGAATTTTCGCGTCGATTGCTGCTTTTTCATCCTCCTCCTCTTGCTTGGTCTGCTTTACCTTACTTGTAGAAAAAAGAATAATTCCTGCAATAAAACCTATACCACCGAGTATCAGCATATTAGTCTGCTCACTCTGCAATCCAATGTTGTGAACATAACCATAGCCACTTGAAACTGTTGTATCCATGGTCATAGCGATGTATATCATCACTGCCGAAAATGCTAATAACATTCTTGAAATTGTTTTGACGTTCATTTGCCACCTTTCGAAAAAATATAATTGTTTGATTAACGCAGAACATAGCTTGGAACGCTTGATACTTATATTACTTACTACTAAACAACCCACTTTAGATGCGAAGCTCTTTACTTCTTTTTCGTGGCGTTTTTATAAAGCCCTAATCCAGCTCCAAGTGCGGCACCTATGGCTGGCCCGATAATTGGAATAGGTACAGCAATAGCAGCACCAATAGCTGCATAAGGTGCAACATCTTTTACCAAGTCAGACTGCATCACCTCTTTACCAAGTTTTGCAGATTCATCTGCTACTGATGAGGCAACATGCTTTGCTTTTGCGATAGCAATCTTTGCATCTTCAATATCGACTTTGCCATCACCGTTAAGATCGCCAACAAGTTCAGCGGTTGTAGACATCATTTTTCCTGCGCTCCGGCCCATAGCCTTCCCAGTTTCTAATGCGGCACGCCCGGCTTTATTAATACTTGAGCCGACTGATGATGATGTTGATGAAATGACTTCGAATGAAGCATCAATGGCTTCGGTAGTTTTATTTTTCATTATTAAATTCCAAGATTGGTAGGGCTAAAGCAACCAAGCAAACGTTAAAAATTACAAACAGTATTACAATCTGTACAAATATTAAGCAAATTATTATACGACATTCCCAGCGCACTGGGATGACTGAACCGGCTTTCAGGCGCAAATTCTCCCAGTTCATTGGGAGAGGATATATCGTTGGAAGTTTCGGTTGCATTCGGGAGGGTACTGCGTAGACTGAGGTTAGAACGCGGCTTATCGCAAGAGACTGTCGGCGAACTTGCCAACCTGCAACGGAAGTACATCAGCTTACTTGAACGTGCAGACTACCAGCCTAAGCTTGAAACAGTTTTTAGGCTAGCAGCAGCCTTGGAATGCCCCCCATCGAATTTGATAGCACTTGTTCAAGAAGAAGTAAGCAAAGATTTATAACTAAGGCTTACTTGAAGTAAAACTCTCAATTCATCCAAATAAAACTGTTGATAGTCTCAGGCTATTGTCATGACTTTGCTTTGAAGCGTTTAATATCATTCATAATGTTGTTTATCAGAATTAAATATTTACGCTAAAAATGCAATATGCACTAATTGATGGGCAACGTTGCAAAGCATTGCCAAAACAGAGCGGTCATTGTCCATCCTGTGGAGAACAAACACGTTCTAAATGCGGAAAAATTATTATGTGGCATTGGGCGCATGTATCTACGAAGCATTGTGATTTGTGGTGGGAAAGTGAATCTGAATGGCATAAAGGGTGGAAAAATCAATTTCCAGAAGAGTTTCAAGAGATTATTCATCATGATGTAATCACTGGAGAGAAACATATCGCGGATGTGAAGACCGATAAAGGCTTAGTAATTGAACTTCAACATTCATCTATTTCTATAGATGAACTTAAATCACGAGAATCATTTTATAAGCATATGGTATGGATTGTTGATGGGCGTGGTTTTAAAAATCGTTTCATAGTTTACCCAAACAAATTGCCTGCCCCACAAACAGAATTACATCGTGATTTGCGTTTTAATCAGACTGGTAGTGACTTTCATTTTATCTCCACTGACTGGTTTGGATCTGGGTATTCTAAAAAGTACACGCGTGAAAAATACGAATGGTTCTTAAGTAAAAGTTACAAAGGTCACCATTTTTTCGAATGGAGTCATCCTAGAGCTACATGGTTCAATACAGCGAAGCCAGTATTTTTTGATTTTGGAACTGATGAGCTCTTTGAGCTTCAAGTGTATCCAGAGCATGGTCGTCATTGTGTAAAGATTCATTCAAAATTAGACTTTATGCAAGATTGTGTTGGGCTCAAAGAGTCGTCTTAACGACGAGCTTGAAGGCTTGATAGGCGGCGCGTAACTTCCTGAGAAAGTGTATTCATTCCTTCTCCATTTTGTAGGTAGCGGATATGTCTAATATGGGCAACATCAAAAGGAACATCGGATGCTGATTGCGTAATCATAATAACGTCTTTACCTAATGTGTGCGCAATACCCATTTCATAAAATACATTAGCATTTCTTCCAGTTAGATCACAGATTACAACACTAGCTTTCGAAATTAGTGATACTACATCTTGAATTATGTGGTCATGTACCCAAATGTCGTCAGCTCTTTGACAGACCATTCCTGCACTACTTACAGCGGCTTGCAATGCAGCATAAACAGGGTTGAATCGCGCATCAAACGGCATCATGACAGCCACAAGCGACTCATCTACAACATCACTCTCGATATTAAATACTTTAGGCTCTGCGCGCTTACTTAAACCTGCTTTTAGCAGGACCTCAAAAAGATCGGCTTCTTTAATCGCCCAATGAGTTCGACTAAATTCAAAATCATCGATTCTTAGTGTGTGAGCTAAAGTTTGAAGCGTAGAATTAGTTATGGGTGGAATGAGGGGATCAAAAACATAGTCTAACTGGTACTCTGTTCGAGTTTCTCGTACACGAGTGATTCTACCCACCCGTGCTAGATTCTGACTGTCGTCGTAACGCGATTCACTAGCAAATAATGTGGGAATATTAGTTACTGCTGACAAATCAAGTGAACCATTTGGTTTGAACTGAGCAATGAGTTGCTCTGGTGTATATTCAAGAACCCTTCCACGAGTAAAAACGTCACTGTTTGGCTCCCAGCCATTACCAGACATAATTAGGTTAAACACGAGTGCATCCTTTAAAGTTGTTTTGCGTAATCTTAACGCTGTCTGACTAAAAATACAGATTTAAATGTTTAGTTAACTTCCTTAAATGTAGGTAATAAAAGAGTAATTGGCATAAACCCATGTTATTACATTCAGGACATTTAAGTTTAAATACCTTTAGGACAATGTTGTTTATAATCAGACTTGAGCGAAGTTTGAAAACGGAGAAAATATGGATTATGTAGGAATATCACTGATAATAATTTTTATACTTTTGGCATTAATCAGTTTTTTTACATCTAGACGTAAGGTAATAGCAAAAAATGGAGGAGTAGCAATTGGTGGTAGTAATCATGGGGAAATAAGAATTACAAATAGCACCCAAGATCCAAAAAACACTTCATTTTGGAATATATGGAACATATTAATAGGCTTAATTGGTGTGATAGGCGTTATATTCACTATTTGGCCTTTAAATAAATAATGATATTCAAAAATTTATTTAATAGGACAATAGCTAAATTTGGTATTGCCATAGGTGGAAATAATTACGGGAACGTAACTATTAATAATGGCGCTAGTCCTGAAGCTATTAAAAATATTGATGATTCTCTTCAGAATATCCAAGGAGCTTTACAAGGTTTTTCCAATTTAAGCTCTGTGAGTGAAGTGCTTGTTAGAGATGCTGTTGATGTTGAAATAAATGCTGAAATAGATAATGTAACTAAATTAATTCAACAGAATAAACCTGTAACAGCTTTGCAAGCTTTAACAAGTATTTATGAGCGTACTGCTGGATCCTCGCAAGGGAAAACACGTTTCAGAATATTAGCTAATATTGGCATTTGCCATTATTTGATTGGTGACGAAAGAAAAGCATCAGACTTTTTATTAGATGCATATAACCATGCACCTTTAGAACCTAAAGCAATTAGTAATAAGACAATAGCACTTATCTTACAAGGTAAATCAAATGAGGCTTTTGACTTTGCCAAAGAGGCTCTAGAGTTGTCGCCTGACAATCCCGTTTTAGCTGGTTACTTGATTCAAGCATCGCAGAAAATTCCAGAAATTTTGAATCCAATGGATATCATTCCAAGTCATCTACATAAAACATCTGAGGTATTAGTTGGATACATTCTGTATTTGCAAAAGCGCGGCTCGTTAAACGATTGGCAAAAAATCGCAAATGAAGGGTTAGTTTTATTTCCCGAAAATATTGAGCTTAAATATTATTCTGCTTTAGCCGCAATCGAAGATGTATTTAATACAGAACAATTTAAGTATTCTCATAAAGTGACAGACACCCAATTTGCTTCACTTATAGAAGCTGGTGCAGTTTTTCATGAGAAATGGTTATCAGCATTCCAAGGCGAAGCAAATCTTAAACAAGATGACGTTATAAATTTATCTAATTTACTATTAATTTACTGGTATTTAAATGAAGAGAATAAGTCTAAACAAATAATTTTAGACGCTATAAAAAAAGCATCTGATGATGAAAAACTTCTATTAGAAATTGCGCAGTTTGCTTTTAATTCATTACATTGCGTTTTGACTGAAAAAGCAGTTGAAAATATTAATAAAGAAAAAATCCCTAAGTTCTTAAGATTTAAGATAGCTGAAATTAATGGTGACGATAACTATCTTACAAGTATCAATATTGAAGAGGTTAATGATTTTCCAGCTAGCGAAAAAATTTGCTGCAAATTGAGCATCGAACTTTCGAAGATAAAATTGAGTAATTTAGGCTATAAAAGTGAAACCTTTAAACAACTTTTAGATTTAGCAGCCGGTGATATAAGAGCATTGTTAATAATTGCCCACACTGCAACTATCAAAAAAAATAATCAAGTAGCGGATAAAGCTTATCAAAATGCAGTTGACTTATTTAACCCAAATATAAATATATCAAATCGAATGATGCTCGGAAGAGAAGCATACTTCAGAAAAGATTGGTCGATAGTAATTGATTCATATGACGGACACATACTTTATCAAAAAGAAAATGTTGAACTTAAATATCTTGCAGTCGCATTTGCAAATAATTTGCCTATTCAAGAACGTGCTTTTGAGTTTTTTGATAAATTACCTACTAATTTAGTTAATACTCCAGAGATTCAAACCCTTCTTGGATTGTTATATTTTAATCAAGGTAACTTAGATTTCTCAGAAAAGCATATCAAATCCGCTTTAGCTGAAGAACCTACTAATCTGTATGCCCTAACGTTGTTAGTAAATATATTCATCCAGCAAGATGGAGAAAGCAAGCTATTCGATTTACTAAAAGATATTGACCCAGTTTTGATGCAGGGAGACCCAATGCATCAAATGAATTTAGCCCAGCTACTCAATAAAATTGGAAGAGAGGAAGTGGCAGCATCATTTGGATACAAAGTTTTATCAGAGAATCTAGATAACCCGAAAATACTCATGGCTTTCATGGGTCTTTTTATAGGCAATGAAAGTAAATATTCAATTCCAGAATCGAATGTTGTTACAAGTGGATTTTGGGTGCAATTAACAAATCAACATAAAGATGTATTTGAATTCTTATATGACGATGATTTGATTACTCATATTAAAACAACAGGGCTGGAACATCCTTTAGTTTCCCAGTCTATAGGGTTATCTATTAATGGATATTTTGAGCAAACGCGAGGATTCGGCCCTGCAATTACCTGGACAATCAACCAAATTAAACATAAATATTTACATGCACTTCATGATGTAATCAACACCTTTGAAACTAGATTTCCAAGAGAGCCATTTTGGAGATTTTCTTTACCAGAATCTGATGACGTATCTACAATTTTAGAAAGTATTAAAGTGCTTTCAGAAAAAGAGGATGCTAAGCTAAATAACTACATCGATAACAGAATGCCTCTAGCATTAATAGGGAGAATTCTCGGGAATGCAAATAGTATAGAAACTGCCCAAAAACTTCTTCAAAAGGAGTTACCAATATATACAAACCTAGGAACTGGTCAAACTTTAGAGTTTTCTCTAGAACTACTTAAATCTGAAAAGTTTACATCTTTAGTTTTTGACACTTATTCTATATGGCATGCAGCAGTTGCAAATTTATTGCCTATATTACAAAAGGGGTACGAATTAATTGTTCCTGCATCAGTACTATCAGACATTCAACATATGATAGATGAGTACATTAATACTCCTAGTGAAAGAATGTCGATTGGTTGGCATAACGGTGAATATCAAAGATACGAGTCAACATCAGAAGATCATCAAAGGATGATTGACTATATTCGAATTCAAAAATCGAAAATTGAACAGTACTGTAAAGTTAATTATGTCAGTTGGACTGATAAACCGAATGAAATTACATCAAAAATGTTGGAAATCGGTGGCAATCACTTTCTTGATAGCGCATATCTGGCTTTCAAATCAAATATGCTTTTAGTATCTGAAGATCTATTTTATAGAGAATGGGCAACCTTAGCATTAGGTAGTATTAATAGTCTCTGGATAGACCCTATTCTAAAAGTTTTAAATTCAAAAGATTTAATGAGTAATACTGAGATTGCCGAGGCTACTGTTCATTTTTCGGCTTGGAAACACACTCATATATATCTTAATCCATCGATGTTGATTGATATTTACAATATTGATGAAACTAAAGAACTATATAAATTAAAAGCAGTTTTTCATTTCATTGGAAACGAAAATGAAGGATTGATGATTGATCATACCTTAGTGAGTAAAGTCTTTTTAAACACAATATGGAAGTCCAAAGAAAAGGATATGGACAAGGTAAAAAAGGCTACTGATCTTATTCTGAATAGTCTTTTAAGATTTTCGAGTACAAAAGGTCTTTATATTTTATTAATGTGTATAGAGTCAATTAGTGAGTTGGAGGAGTATTTGATCGAATGGAGAGAGCGAAATGGCATATCTGATGATGAGTTGGAAGAAGCATATACTAAGCTATTAGCTAATGAAGATGAGGTTGTTACCTAATTTACTTACTATAAAATGAACAAGTCACTTCAGAATCATTAGTAGTATAAAGAAAAAGGACTCAGATTTCTCCAAGTCCTTTTATTTTGGTGGCCCCTCTGTGAGTCGAACACAGTACCAACGGATTCTGGTTTGTGTGGCTTTCACCACTCCCTGGACTATGCCTTCACCATAACAATCATTACGATTGCATTAGGTGGGTGCCGTCTAGTCTCTACACGTTCAACAAGCATTTCTACTTGAAGCTTCGCTCGGCATTGCCTTGTGCATTACTGCCGTCAGGTTTCACCGAATTTGACACCATCCCATATACAGTTTCCACGTATATGGCACAATTTTTTATGAGTCCGCTGCTCTAACCAAGCATGAGCTAAGGGGCCTTAAACTTTTTAACGCAGGCATTGTAACCTACCCACGTCTATTCTTTTCTGAAACCACCAAATTAATGATATTTCAGCATTACAAACTACTTTTACTACTTTATGCACCTAAGCACATGAAACCTATCTAAAAACTTACCAGCCACTCTAGAAGAGCATCGGATTATGAGTCCGCTGCTCTAACCAAGCATGAGCTAGGGGGCCGAAACTTTTAAACTGTTATTAGTCTTGTCCTATTTCTAAAAAGCTGCGTAAGCGTTCTGAACGTGTTGGATGACGTAATTTACGCAAGGCTTTTGCCTCAATTTGGCGAATACGTTCACGCGTCACATCAAATTGCTTACCAACTTCTTCTAGCGTATGGTCGGTATTCATTTCAATACCAAAGCGCATGCGTAATACTTTTGCTTCACGTGGGGTAAGCGATTCTAACACTTCGCTGGTTGCATCACGTAAGCTGGCGTAAATCGCGGCATCGACTGGCGCTAAAGTTTGGCCATCTTCAATAAAGTCACCTAGATGTGAATCTTCATCATCGCCAATTGGCGTTTCCATTGAAATTGGTTCTTTACTGATTTTTAAGATTTTACGAATCTTATCTTCAGGCATTTCCATTTTCTCTGCGAGCAATGCTGGATCTGGCTCCACCCCTGTTTCTTGCAAAATTTGACGGCTGATACGATTCATTTTGTTAATCGTTTCTATCATATGCACGGGAATACGAATGGTACGCGCCTGATCTGCAATTGAACGGGTAATCGCTTGGCGAATCCACCATGTGGCATAGGTTGAGAACTTGAAACCGCGACGGTATTCAAATTTATCCACTGCTTTCATTAGGCCAATATTCCCTTCTTGGATTAGATCCAAAAATTGCAGGCCACGGTTGGTGTATTTTTTTGCAATAGAGATCACTAACCGCAAGTTAGCTTCAATCATTTCACGCTTGGCACGACGCGCGCGCGCCTCACCGGTGGTCATTTGCTTATTAATTTCTTTAAGCTCTTTGATTGGAATGCCGACGTTCTTTTCTAAATTAATCAAACGTTGTTGTTGATCTAAAATAGAGTGGTTATAACGAATTAGTTTTTCAACATAAGGCTTTTCAGCTTTAAACTCTTCTGCAAGCCAGCTTAAATTGCTTTCATTGCCAGGGAACGATTTAATGAAATGCAAACGCGGCATGCCAGATTTATCCACGCAAAAGTCTAGGACTTTACGCTCGTGACCGCGTACGGTTTCAACCAATTCTCGCACTTGGTCGCACAAACCTTCTACTTGTTTTGGTGAAAATCTGAACGCCGTCAATTCTTCTAAGATTTCAGCCAATAATGCCTGATATTCAGGGTCTTGCGAACCGCGTTCTGGCAAGATTACCATCATTTTTTTATGTGCAACGCGCACAATAGCAAAGCGCTTAATGACCTCTTCTTTTAACTTGGCTAAAGCTTCGGCAGAAATTGCCGCCGCTTTTGCACCGTCTTCATCGGCATCTTCTTCGTCAACCTCATCTTCAGCCTCATCATCATCTGATTCGACCACTACAGGCTGTGCTGGAGTAATATCAGATTCGATCAAGCCATCAACTAAGTCATCAACGCTTAATTCGTCATCTTCAACCTTATCAATCATCACCAGCAAAGCGGCAATGGTCGTTGGACATGCGGCAATCGCTTGCACCATGTGTTTAAGGCCATCTTCAATGCGGCGTGCAATTTCAATTTCGCTTTCTCGCGTCAGCAAGTCTACTGTTCCCATCTCACGCATATACATCCGCACTGGGTCTGTAGTCCGGCCAAAGTCTGAGTCTACCGTAGCTAGCGCTTGCTCAGCTTCAGCAACAGCATCATCATCGGTCACGGCTGGTGGTGAATCGGACATTAACAACACTTCAGCATCAGGCGCTTCTTCGTACACCTGAATACCCATATCGTTAATCATGCCGATAATGCCATCGATTTGCTCAGAACCTTGCACATCGTCTGGTAAGTGATCGTTGATTTCAGCGTAAGTTAAATAGCCACGCTCTTTACCCAAAATAATCAGGGTTTTCAGGCGCGTGCGGCGTTCCTCAGCATTAGCTTCTTGCAGCTCTGGGCTAACAATCTCTATATTCTTTTTATCAGCTACTTGGTCGCTTTTCTTTGGTCTTGCCATCACTTACCTCTAATTTTATACATCGACTATGCTTATTACCGACATCTGCACATGGTGAATATGATTACTGCAACCGAGCATTGTAACAGAATTAAGCCCTATTTTGACTGGGTTTATTGCCTA
>Ga0268283_1001064_pt1 | contig 14126 bp, 15 predicted proteins | sample saktaG_13_FD_190140 | JGI IMG/M metagenome (GOLD analysis project Ga0268283, IMG submission 190140) | Saline water microbial communities from Sakinaw Lake, British Columbia, Canada - sak_2013_06_06_36m | ecosystem: Environmental > Aquatic > Non-marine Saline and Alkaline > Saline ... | reverse complement strand
AAGGATTTTTTATTTCCGTTGATTGTTTATGCCTATATTTCCTCTGTCTCCACAATCTTTGCCAGAATATCCGCTGAGGGCAATATCAGATATTTTTTCCCTTCAAAATCAATTTCTGTTCCCGAAAATGGTTTGAATATCACCAAGTCACCCGTTTTTACTTCTGAGTCATCCATAGCATTTATCCAGACTACAGGTGCCATTTGAGGTTTTTCTTTTGCTGTATCAGGTATTATAATTCCCCCTGCCGTAAGTTGTTCTTTTTCTGTTCCTGATAAATCAAGAACTACATTTTGATTCGTTGGGTGTAATTCTTTCATTCTATTATTTAATACTAAATTTCTAAAAGTGTTTTTAATCTTTGTTCGTTAAATCCTGCTATAATTTGACCGTTTATTTCGGTTTGTGGTACTCCCTGCTGTCCTGAACGACGTACAAGCGCCTGAGCTTCTCTTTCGTCTCTTGAAACATCAACGTCTGTATAATGTATTCCGTTTCGCTTTAGCCAGGATTTTAATGTGTTGCACCATGAACAGTAAGGTGTGGAGTAAACGGTTACTCTCTTGGGTAATTTTCCCTCCGCTCTTGCCTTTGCCTGATATATTGCATTTTGAATTATGGATTTATAATATGAACTATCATGGCACCCTTTAACCGTTCTTATATACTCTCCTTGTTCAAATATCATTAGCGATGGTACACTGCTTATTCCATACTTTCCGTGTATATCCCTTACTGTCGCTACATCTGCCGAAAAAACAGATACCGATTCATTGTTGCTTAATGCTGTTTCTATATTTTTATAAGCACAGTCACTTTGCTCATTTCCTTCCTTATAAAGCAACAAATACGATTTCTCTTTTTGTGGCAATTTATGCAATAATTCTTCATACGATGTTACCTTTTTCATAACGATTAATTTAATTTCAAAACCTTAAGATTTATTTATATTCTTGTGAATTATCTATCAATTCCGACAACCTCTTCATATTCTTTTCTTCATCTCGTTTCTTCTTCGTCTTCTCTTCGTGCAAATAATTTGAAAGTGCTAAAGCGGCTATCGTTCCTTCGCCCACTGCAGTAGTTACCTGCCTGTATTTCTTTGCAATGCTGTCTCCTGCGGCATACACTCCCTTTATGTTCGTTGCCATTTCAGTGTTTACTAAAATCTCTCCGTTTTTGTTAAGTTTTATAGTATCTTTTAAAAAATCAGAGTTTGGTAAATATCCAATGAATATAAACACACCGTCTGTCTTTACATTATTTATCGTTCCTGTCTTTAGATTTATTACATCAACGCTCTCAAGTTTTTCATCTCCAATAAACTCTTCAATCATGGACTCCATTATAAAATTAATCTTCGGATTATTCTTTGCCTCTTCTACTGCGTGCTCAAATGCCTGAAAATTATCAAACTGATGTATTATGGTCACCTTTGTTGCATATTTTGTCAGAGATACAGCTTCTTCAAGTGCTGAATTTCCGCCTCCGACTACTACAATCTCTTTTCCTGTGAAGAAGTCTCCGTCACATGTTGCACAATACGAAACCCCTTTTCCTTTAAATGTATCTTCTCCTTTTACTCCAAGATTCCTTGGCCTTCCGCCTGGTGAGAGCACAATTCCGTCAGCAGTGTATGTTGTTCCGTCTGAAAGTGTTACACTCTTTACATCCTGTCGCAAATCCATTTCTTTAATTTTTATGTTGGATTTTATCTCGCACCCGAACGATTTCGCCTGCTTCTTCATTATGTTTCCAAGTTGGTAACCGCTTATGCTTTCCACTCCCGGGTAATTCGCAATCTCGTGTGTTAAAACAAGTTGCCCGCCAATAGTATTCTCGTTCAATATCAGAGTTCTTAGCCTTGCTCTCGACAGGTAAATACCTGCCGTTAAACCGGCAGGTCCTGCACCTATTATAATTGCATCAAAATGATTGTCCATTGTATTATGCTTTTTCTGTTACTGCAAATACTTTGTCAAGTATACCTGTAATCTGATCTTTCGTTTGTATGCTCGATGTTGCCTCTGCAACTTTCCCGTTCTTGTAATATATCGTAAAAGGTATTCCCATAAAATTTCTTACCTCTGGCAAATTACGTATCACGTGTGATTCAGGATTATCAAATTCCATATCGTAAAACTTTACGTGTTTGTAATTTCCTTCTTCCTGAAGTTCTTCCATTATTCCATATACCGGAATGCACATCGGTCCCATACGTCCGCAGCAGACCATTACGTTCTCGTTTTCTTTTATTGCTTTGGCATGTCCGTCTGCCGTTAATAAGTGTTCTAAGTTTGTAATTAACATTTTTTGTGTTGTTTAATTTATTAAAATTCCATTGTACAAAATTACAAATATTAAACATTAATGCATAGCTTTAGAACCTGAAATGACACACCTTTTGAACTGATATTGCACAGCTTTTTTATTAATGTCTATTGGGGTATAAAGTGAAACTCTCAACTATTAATTCCTATCTTTGCGCCCATTGCGTACTTTGCGGTTAAAATATTTTATCGTTATCTTTGTGTAATTAATGTATTATTGTCAAAGTGTAAAGTGTTATCAAACTAATTATGAAAACTATTACCGAATCCGACAAAGAATTTATTTGTGATATTAATGCCGTATGCTTCCAGAACCTTTCACAGGAAGAAGCAAAACTCGTTAGCGATAGCAAAACACAGGTACTTTTCAGAAAAGGTGAAAACCTCACTAAACAGGGAGCCTTTGCCTCTTTCGTACTATTTATAGTAAACGGTTTTGTAAAGCAGTATGTGGAAGATGAAGGCAGTAAAAATTTTAACCTTAGAATTATTAAACCTGGTGACTTTGTCGGTCTATCTTCCGTCTTCACAAAAGAATCATTCAATTACTCCACCTCCGCAATAACAGAAACACTCGCAATACTGATAGAAAAAGAAGCCCTTGAGAAAATAGTTAAACACAACGGTCTGTTTGGTTTTAATATTATTAAAAGATACTGTGAACAGAATGCAGGATTGTTCGAACTGATTAAAAATATCAAATTCAAGCAAATGCACGGTAACCTCGCAGAAACAATACTCTACATTGATAGCTTTAAATCAGATAACAAAAGTTTATTTTCGTTGCTTTCAAGAAAAGATATAGCTGACTTTGCTGGTACTTCAACAGAAAGCGCAATCAAACTTCTCAAATCATTTGAAAAGGATAAACTTATCTCCCTTAAGGAAAAAGATATAATTATTAAAAATATAGATAAGCTCGTTGAGATTAGCAAAAAGGGTTGATTTGAAAATTATATGAATTGTTATATCTTTAATTCAATATATATTTAAAAATCAAAAAAACCGGCACTCAAATTATGAATGCCGGTTTCGAATAAAAAAGTACTATGAAAAGAAATTATTTTATCAGCAACATTTTCTTTGTTGCGCTTAATTTACCGTCTGTATTTAATGAGTAATAATATATTCCGCTCGGCAGATTCTTACCGTCAAAATCAACCTGATAAACTCCGGAATTTAATCTTTGCGAAACAAGTGTCGTAACTAATTTCCCAAGATTGTTATATACGTTTAATGTAATATTCGATGTTTTTGCAACATTAAATTTAATAATCGTATATGGGTTGAACGGGTTAGGATAGTTTTGGAACAATTCAAAGTTCCCGGGAACCTCTGAACTAATAGGTGTTATGCCAATAGTAGAACCAAGTTTTGTCATTTGTGCAGCCGTCAGTGGCATTACGTACTGCGACAGCATCTGATTACCTGTTAATCCCGTTTTCGCGTATGCCCACATTGCTGGATTCGTGTATGCTGTATCAACTCTGCCAATATAGTTTGCAAAATCAAATTTCAATGAAGTTTGATAATCAGGCGGAATTGGGATTACTCCGGTTTTGTGTACTATCTTTTTAGGCGTTGATGTCGAATCCCATTTCGCTACATAAATTTGTGACGTCGTGTTGTATTCATTTATGATCGCATTGTTGTGACATTCGGCGCAAGTCCTCGTTGAGTCCTTTGTCATTATTGTATGAGGATAGTAAGGACCCCATGCATTAAATGTTTTATTACCCTGATAAATAATTGATTGGTAGTTCACAATACCCACTTTTCCTGTCTTTGTAAGTCTTGCAAGCATTATGAAACCTTTAAACTGTGCTATCGGTCTTTTAAACCCACGCATACCTGACCAGATTTCTGTTTCAAAATGACAATTATAACAGTTTATTTGTGACCTCGTGTGACAAGCAGCACACTCTACCTTTGAATTGTGAGTTGAGTGAGCATAAGTATTATTTGGTGTCACTGGGATTACATTGTGGCAACCAACCGTTTGGCAGGTCTTACCTTGAACTGTATCAAATGGTGTATTATATGGTGTTGCATCTGCGTGTAACTCATCTTTAATATGGCAGGTTACACATGTCATTCCGGCACTTCTGTGCTTATCCGTGTAATTTGCAATCTCCACTTTTTGCCTGCTATGACATCTTTTACACAACGAATCCGGCACTGTATTTCCCAATGAAAAATTGTGACAATCGTTACAACCTGGTTGATACGTCGCTGTATCAATCGGTGTATTGTTTGCTAATTTTCCGGGATGGCATTTCATACAGCGTAGTGCGTTTATTGGTATGTTTGATAAAGATTCAAATCCACCGTTTGTTGATGCATAAAAGTATGAATGACCCTTCCTCAGCATATGAAAACTTGTGGATTGTGCAAATAATGAAGCCGTAATTAACACAATTACTAAACCAAAAACTAACATTGTATATCTTTTCATTTTAAACCTCCAGTTTGTTTTTTAAATAAAGATACAATTTATAATCACTACTGTCCAGTTAAAAAAATGTAAAGGCCTATAACTACCAATAGAATATAATAGTTACAAAGCATTATTGTGAAATCGATTTGAATTTAAATTGGGTTATCTTTTCGAAACCTTGGTGTTTAAAATCAAATTTTTCTAATGAACCTCGGAAAAACTATTTTTTCACAGCTAATGAATTTTTTACCCAAAAGATATTTTGATAGTTTAGTAGTCAAGTATAATGGAAATCATCGTGTTAGAAAATTTACTTGTTGGGATCAATTTCTTTGTATGGCATTTGCTCAATTAACTTATCGGGAAAGTTTAAGGGATATTGAATCTTGCTTGTGTTCAATGAAAAGTAAATTATACCATACAGGAATAAAGGGAAAAGTATCGAGGAACAACATAGCCAATGCAAATATAAATCGTGATTGGAGAATCTTCGAAGACTTTGGTCAATACCTTATTAAAGAAACACTTAAACTGTACAACAAAGAAGATCTCATTTTTAAAGAACTTGAAAACACTTTATATGCTTTAGATGCAACAACAATTGATCTGTGTTTGACTTTATTTCCATGGGCACAATTTCGAAAAGGAAAATCAGCAGTAAAAATAAACACCTTATATGATATTAGGACATCACTGCCAACCTTTATAAACATTACCTGTGGCAAGGTTCATGAGATTAATACATTAGATATTCTCCCTATTGAACCTTTGGCAATATACATAATGGATAAAGGATATATAGATTATAAAAGGCTTTACAGAATACATCAGAGCAATGCATATTTTATAGTAAGGAGGAAAAGAAATTTATCGTATCGAAGAGTATGTTCGCTAAATACAAAAGAATATCCGGACATCAGACACGATCAAATAATAAAATTAACAGGACCTAAATCTTCGGTTAATTATCCTGAAAAATTAAGAAGTATAAAATATCATGATTCAGAAAAGAATGTTAACATTACTTACATTACAAATCATTTAACTTTATCTCCAATGATCGTTGCAGCTCTATATAAAGGACGTTGGAAAATAGAACTGTTTTTCAAATGGATGAAGCAGCATTTAAGAATCAAAGCATTTTATGGAACTACGGAAAATGCAGTAAAGACACAAATTTGGATTGCAATAACAACATATGTATTAATTTTAAATATTTCAAAAAAACTAAATATTCAAGAAAATCCGTACACAATTCTGCAAATATTAAGCGTTCACATTTTTAGCAAAGACATGTTAAACCAATTATTTATAGAACCAGAGGGTCAAGAAATCGATAACATGACTACTAAACAACTGTTTTTATTCAACTAACAACTGGACAGTAGTGACCTAATAAATATAAATTTCGTTTTGTTAATTCTGATAATAAATCTTTTTCTGGCAAAATTACTGGATTGCAGAATAAGGGAGAAATTTATTCCAGAGTAAATTATTTGGTGTTTCGTCTTGATCATTATCAGCAACATTGGCGTTTTATAGACTTTAAAATCAATAGCCTTTTAATTAAATACAAAATTCCTTTCGCATATTTATTAGGAAGAGGTATAAAATCTTCATTTGGATTTGATGATAATTACATTATTAAATTTCAAAAACCGATATTTACAATTACAGTTAATTCGGTAGATATAAAGTTTGATGAGTATGTGTATTTCCCGTCTTATAAAAAACCTGACGATATATGTCGTAGAGATATAATTCCAACAATTCACGTACCTTATAAAAGTAGAAAAATATTTATCGCTACGCTGAATAAGTATGAGAAGTTAATGGATGACGTTATGTTAATTATATCCTTTATCTTTTACCACAAAATTGATTGGTATGGTTATAGAGCAGATTTATGGGACAAGAAAGATAAGTTGCACGAATTCTTGGAATATAAAGATTACAATAAAGACATTGGTGATGATTATTTATTTGAGGACAAATATTGTGAGTTCGAAAATTACTTTAAGGGGGAGATTGTTTCAGATTTAATATCCAAATATCTACTAAAAAGTATTTCCAAAAGGAATAAGATTAAGAACTTTATAAATGAGTTATTATTGATAAAGAAGAATGTAATTTATAAATCAAGGTTTATTAGTTCTCTTTTCCTTTTGGAGGCAATCAGCAAACACTTTGTTGAAGAACACAAAATTAATTATGATTGGAAAGATAAAAGCAAATATCAGGAGAGAATTAAGGCGGTAATTAAATATTTGAAAATTCCTTACAAAGAAGTCAACTTTGTATATTCAAATACTAAAACAAAATCTGGAACCAAACTATGGATTATTACAGATTACCGAAATCAAATTGCCCATTCAGATATTAAAGATAATTTTAGTTTACAGAAATCAGTTAAAGAATATATAAAAGTAATGGAGTTGATTAGAAAATTAATATTTGTTTCAATCGAGCCCGAGCACAAAGATATCCCTTACCCCGAAAACAAATTCTAATTTATTTAACTTTTCTCAATGCATTGCTACTCGGTTTCTATTGTCTTAAATAAAATGATATAATAAATAAACCTAACCCCCAAAGAAATCTCCATCATCGAAAACCAATAACCCCATCTTGTCATTTCTCTCCCGCTCTGTCATTCCAGTGGAAGCTGGAAACCAGGCGTATAAATTTTGAAGTATGATGATCCTTTGATTCTAAATCATCTTATCAGTTTTTTGATTTTTAATTAATACCATTGTAAACCTAAGCTAAATGAAATAATCAAATTATTGTTTAAAGTCATTTCCTTAAATGCAAAAAGCCCGCTTTCACGGGCTTTAATGCCGACCGGGGACACCCCAATCCTTTTTAAACTCTTGACAAAAATAAATTGGATTGTAATAAATATCAACTGAAATAATAATAAAATTTCTCAAACTCCCAAAGAAACGAAACACAACCTGACCAAATCCGCCATCAAATCCCAAATAGACACCCTCGTCTACAAACTATACAACCTATCTTCAAAAGAAATATGTAATTGCATTATGGCAACTATAATATCCATAAACCTAGTTTAGAAAATTATTTAACCCAACAATAAAATGATTAAAGCTTGTTGACTTATTTATATTTATATTCATATACTTGGGGATATTCTTTGATGCATAGCCTTTTTGGAATTCGGGGCATAGTTTTTTCATCTCATCGGAAGCCATTAAATTATCTGGATTTCTAAATTTGGCTTTATTCTTATGGTTTTCTGGTTTAAATCGGCTATATACAGGTTTAATTGAGTCCATATCTCCTAAATACCAAGCCTCTAACTCCCTGCATGGAATTCTTATTAAAACATCACAGGCATTATTAATATTAACCAATCCTTTAATTTGTGCTTTTAGAGCGATACAATCCGATGTATCTTGATCATGAACAATAACTATTTTTGAAGGAATATGGAAGTTTGAAAAAACTTGTACTTTATTAGGAATTGATTTCATTAAATCACTTTTCCCGTTATGTGGTCTTAAAAAGCAGTTTACATCAAGGCATATATCCTCGGGTAAAATATTTGGAAGAATAATTCTTAAAAAATTCTCCATTGAAGGTTCTTCTAATAAAAACTCTACTCTGATATTCCTCATTTCGGATCGCTGTTTTGAAAGTATTTTTGAGTCCATAAAGATCCTAGCATATCACCCGCTTTATATAATGCCACAACGGTTTCATCTTCATTAGCTCTTTGAATAGATGAATAACCGTCCTTTTTAGTTATCCAAAATACTTCGTCAATATTTAATGAATTAACAAAGTCAGGTGAATGTGTTGATACAAAAACTTGTCCGCCCCGTATTGAATATTCTCTAAATTCTTCAGCAAGTTCTTTTAATAACGAAGGATATAAATAATTTTCTGGTTCTTCTATACATAATAAGGGGTGTGGATCTGGATCGTTCAATAATATTAAATAAGCAAACATTTTTAGTGTTCCATCTGAAACATACCTTGCAATAAACGGATCCTTAAATGCCCCGTCTTGAAACTTCAACACAATCCTTCCATCCTCAGTTTCTATTGCATCAACTTTCGCAACCCCAGGAACACGTTCTTTCATGATTCTTAATATCTTTTTAAAGGTTTCTGGGTGGTTTTGATACATAAATTGTGCAACTAATGCTAAATTATCTCCTTGTGTAGACAAATGCTCACTTACACCAATATCTTGAGTTGCTTTTGATGCTTGTATATTGAAATTTGAAACAAACCAACTATCTAGTAATTTTCTAAATGATGTGATTGCCCGAAATTTTTGAAACTGTCCTAACCCCTTTATTGCAAGTATATCAGGGCTGTCAAGTTCCTGCTTTTCTCTTTTTGCTTCAAAATCTTGATTTCCCTTTTCAAAATCTTCTTCATTTATAATAGCCTCACCTTTGCCACGAGAAAAATCAAGAAATTTATATGGTTGTCCTCTTTGCCCTCTTCTATAACTTAAAACTTCTCTTGTTATAATAGGTGCATTTTCTTCAAAGCCAATTGTTAATACATATGTTATAATTGGTTGTCTTTTACCATCTTTCGGTTCATTTCTAAATTTTATTTCAAATTCAATATCTCCCTTTTGATCTCTGGAAATAACTTCATGAAACCCGCCTCTTTTGTTTATAGCCGTTCTTACATTCGACTTAAGAGAATCACTTAAAAAACCAAAAACATCAAAAAAAGTACTTTTCCCTGATCCATTTGCTCCTAAAAATACACACATATCAGGAAGCTCCTTTATTTCGGCGTTTTTGAAAACTTTATAGTTAGTGACTTTTATTTTTTCTATTTTCATTATTGTTTTTGTAAGATATTAGTAAAATTTAATTAATATCTATTTAATAAACAGTGAATAAATTATTAGTTATCAGTTTGTTTCTTATTTAATCTCTTTATTAGCTTCCTTATTTCCTCATCGCTTAATTTCTTGTTAGAGATTGTTCTTAATAATACGGGTATGTAACTGTGCTCTTTTAGCATTTCCTTTATGTCCCTCGGATATTCTCCGCTCTCGTGCGAAGAAATATCTATCAGCTTTTCCTTCTCATCCTTGCTTAACTTTAATATATCCGATATATCCTCTATAAACCGCTCCTTCATCGGCGGTTTCATTTTCCCGTTCTCTATCTTGCTTAAATTACCGACATCCATGTTTAACTCTTTTGCAAGTGTCCTCATTGAAATGTCTCTCTGGACCCTCAAATCTCTTAAATAATCCCCGAAGGTCTGTGTTGTTTTATCTGTCATAGTATTTCTCTTTAATTAATAGTTGTATTAAAATTACAACACTTGTAAATAATATACAACACCTATTTTCCTGCACTGTTTTTAAACTCGTCATTTTAATTCTATATTTTAAAATACCCATCCTTCGTATTCGTTTATTGTAAATTACTGTCTTTTAAAATTTATTTATTATCATTTAGTGATTATATTTCGGCGTTGGGGTTGCCCTGGCACATACCTGTAAATCCACCTCAAAAACCCCTAGTACATCAATGACTTTTTGTGGGCAAAAAAGGGTAAACGAAAGGGACATTAGAGCATATTTAATAGTATAAAGAATCTTTGTTCTTTGAAGTCGATTAATGTAACTGCTAAAATTTACTTTGCAAAATTGAAAGTTGATTTATAACTTTTGACTTTATAATTTATATCCAAGTGTGAAATTGTTCTTAAAATAAGATTGGTTGAAAAAATGAGGGAGAAATAAACCCGTAAATTGACCTCAAAAATCAAAGAATTCAGACACTGCTTAAGTAAAATAAGCACACTGTAAAATGACTCATGTGCTGTGTGTTATTTTTGTAGTAGAAATATTGTGAGAAAATAGTTCTTCGAAATATGCAGTTGAAATCTATCCTTGAAAAATTAAGGTTTACTCTTTGGTTTGGCTATCTTAATTTATGTAAAAGTGAATGTTCTTTGATGTGGGGAAGAGAAATCACCCTGTTAAAAAATAGGTAACATCAGAAATTTATACTTTATAATTTAAGAATAATGACAAAATATAAATTATGATAATATTACAAAATAATAGTCCGTTTTCTGGTTTTCAACTGTTTAATAGTTCTATGGATATAACATATAATACAGTCGTAATATACAATCATATAATTAAAGTATCTAAAAGTAATATTCTTTATTAAAATGACTAATTTGAATGAAATTATAAAACAATGGGTAAGAAAAAGTTAAATATTTATAAAATCAACGACAATCACTCCATATATAATCTATTAGGTATTAGATATGGAGTAAAAAGAGGTTTAATGTTTACTAAGAATGAATATGTTGATTGGAAATATAGGCAATGTTGCAATCTTAAATCGGGTATCAGTACAGGTGTTGTATCGCCTTTATTGTTATGGACAAATAGTCAAAAGTGCCACAATGCTATTTTGGTTATGACCTATGATGTATTTTTGTATAGATATTATTTAATAACAATTACATCAGGATGGTCTTGTAAACGCATTTTATGGTTATTGAATTTGGAAAGTACAAATGGAATTAAGCAACATTAAATATTAACATCTAAATAAAGTATCTAAAAGTAATATTCGTTATTAAAATAACTAATTTGAATAAAACTATAAAACAATGGTTAAGAAAAAGTTAAGTTCTGTTAAAATCAACGACAATCACTCCATATATAATTTATTAGGTATTAGATATGGAGTAAAAGGAGCTTTAATAGTAAACCGAAATGACAATGTTTAACTATGATTATTATTAAAAACATATATTATGCCGGCTAAAAAGATTCATAATGTATTTAGCTTGGCTGACGAAAGAATAAATAAGCCCGTATTTACTCCTGACGAGCTTTATAAGGTTTATTCACCAATTCAGAATTTAAACCTTAAATTCTATTGTATTACTTCGCTTATTCTGATAACAAAAGATATTATTGAGGTTTATAATTCTGAAAAAATCCGTTTGCTCGTCAATTCAAAGTATATTAATAAAATTGCCTCGGATTTTAACTTCGATGATTATTATTGTGAATTTGATTTCAGAAGGTTAACTGGAGAACAATTAAAATTTATAGAATATTTGAAAAGTTATTTCCTTCCTATACTCATAAAGGAATACAGGAAGTTGATTCCTCTGCTTCGAAAAAACTTAAACGCAGATGATTTTAAGGAATTAACAATCTCTAATAATTTGCTCACTTTTAATTACAATGTCCGTATCGTTATGATGTATGTTGCGGATGTTCTTTTGCTCCCTCAAGTTCAGGGAAATTATTTAATTCAATTAAAGAAGAAACTTAGGTTTGACATTATAAGTAATCCTGACTTCGTTTTTATTAAAAAATATTCCGCCCTCATATTGTGTATTATCGATGACACCATTGAACAAATTCGCTTATCAAAGGAAAATACAATTGCTTCCGGAGGCAATAGCAAAAGTGGTGCATTACCTTTTCTTGATATTCCTAAAAATACAAATCTTATAGAATCAAACCCTTCGGATTCTCAAATCTGGAAAATTAAGGATGATGACAAATTAATTTGTTTGGGGTCTGAGACAAAGCTAAGAAAGTTCATTTCTTTGATCCAGGGCCATGATATTATTGAAAGGCTACCCGATGACGAGGAAAGCCAGCGGATGTATTTTTCGCTATTCCTGAATCCGAATTATTCCAATTATTATCCCGATTACCCTGGGCTTTCTAATCTCCGCCCCGTTCGTATAAAAGTTAAAATTTCTGATTTCGTATATATAATAGGTCAACTTTGTAAATCAAAGTATAACAAAAAATATTTATTCGATGGCACCAATAATTGGAGTAAAGTAAGTAAATTGTTTTTAAATATGAAAGGGGGAAGATTAGATAATGAAAGTATGAGTCAGCAATATTCCAGAATGAACAAACACAAAAAATTTCCTCGCAACTGTCAAATATTTAATACCATAATTTCTCTCATTCTTAATACAAAATAAACACCTCAGTTTTGTTGTTATTCTCTTTTCACTATTTCGCCAATCATGTTTTAAATTTATCAACATCATTTTACTCCACAAAAGCTAAATTCTCAACTACCAACTTTACTGCCAACTCTGCTGCCAACTGATACCAACTCAACTACCGACACTTTTCTTGATAAAATAATCTATTATAAATATGTTGAATTAAGTTTTAGAAATGAAGAAAGACAAAAAACACATATTGGTCGAAAGACACAAAAAAAGACAAAGCAGAAAAGTAACTGTCGGCTATGTTGCTCAAAGTGGCAAGAATAAAAACCAAAAGGGTTTAAAACCAAATTCCCTTTTCCGTTTCCTCCGTTCTTTTAATCCAATTATGTATTCATTTAGTATTGCTTCTGTATTGAACGAGTATTGCTTCAGTATTGAAAAAGTATTAAGTCTGTATTATAGGTCATCTGTAGGTGTATTTCAGGTACATAGTAGATACATCAAAAAGTTATTCATTGAATATTTCGGACGTTTAAAAGGTCTTATCTATAAATTTGCAATCTTCCTCGGTAGACGGCCCCCCTGACCCCAAAATTAAAAAACCCGTGACTGACATCACGGGTAACATTTTACTACCTCGTTTGTTTTGCAAACGATAAACTAAGGCTGAATTAATTTATGTATTCAGCTATTAAAAAACAAAGGATTTAATATTATGGCTCGAATTAAGAATGAGCTGACAGGAAGGGCCTCTGGTAAAGTAGGCCAGCAGATTTACAGAATTACTAACGGCAAAACCACTTTGTGTGCTTTGCCGGCAAGTTTCAATGTAAGTCAAAGTGAAAAATCGTTGGAAGTCAGAGCCAGATTCTCTCTGGGTCTTAAACTTGCACACGGTATGTGCGAAATTCCTCACCTTAAATACTTTTGGAAAAATACATCAGTATCCGCAGGTGACTCAAAACGCACACCTTTTAATAAAATGATGAAGGCTAATTATCCGTACGTCTTAAAGGATGGTCTCGACGCCATCCTGCCGATTGTTCCGGGTCTTGGCTTCATCGCGGAAAAGTCGGCTGTTACTTTAGCTGACGACGAAATAACGGCTGCAATTAATGCAATCGGTACTTTGCAGGAAATCGACCCGGCAGTTGAAACTTCGTTTCAGCTTCTGAGCATCGTATTCTGTACTTCACCGTCGGACGAAAGATGGGCACCGTATAAATTCATCTGGTGCGCATCCGAACCAATTGCACTGAATCTTACAAATCCGTTGTCAATGTCTATCACGTTGGCAGGGCAAAAGACCACGCTCTTTAATATGTACTCTACACACAAAGCGTACTTTACCCTGATAACGTTGAATGCAGACGGCACACCGGTGCATTATT
>Ga0268283_1001063_pt1 | contig 14126 bp, 11 predicted proteins | sample saktaG_13_FD_190140 | JGI IMG/M metagenome (GOLD analysis project Ga0268283, IMG submission 190140) | Saline water microbial communities from Sakinaw Lake, British Columbia, Canada - sak_2013_06_06_36m | ecosystem: Environmental > Aquatic > Non-marine Saline and Alkaline > Saline ... | reverse complement strand
CTTTTCCATGGCTTCCAGCAGCGGATAAATTCGTTCCAGACTAACCACCCCCTCGTCTGAATGGGTCGTCGCCCCCGCCGGGTAGAGTTTGAAAGCGTGGATATGGGGGTTTTCAGCCACTTTTAACGCTTCGGACAGGGGGGTTGCCTCGGTCAAATAAAGCGTCATCAACGGATTGAATGAGGTTCCTTCCGGCAAAGCATGAAGAATCCGTTCGCGGTAAGCCAGAGCGAGTCCCACCGTAGTGACTGGCGGTTTAAGATTCGGCATCACGATGGCGCGGGCGAATTGACGGGCGCTGTGGCCGACGACGCTGGCGAGTGCCGCGCCGTCGCGCAGATGCAGGTGCCAATCGTCGGGGCGGGTTAGTGTCAAACGGGTCATGGGATGGATTTCTGTGTAAAATGCCCATGATACAAGGGATCGGCAAAAAGAGACAATTTTACGAAATGTCATGGATGATGGAACAACATACCCCTTGCAAATCCTCTGAGGCTTCCATGTCTAGACCACTCTTCCCAATCCTGTTGTTTTGCTTACAGGTGAGTTTCGATGACGTGCAAATTTTTATCCAAAAACTTAACGTCAAAACCGGCAAACACTATCGTTTGCCGACCGAGGCGGAATGGGAATATGCCTGCCGGGCGGGCGTCGATCTCAACAAGTATTGTGGAGGGGATAACGGGGGTGCCGTGGCTTGGAATATGGATAATTCAGATTTTACGACCCATTTGGTCGGTCAGAAACAAGCCAACGGATTCGGCTTGTATGATATGAGCGGGAATGTGTGGGAATGGACACAAGACTGCTGGCATGACAACTTCCAAGGTGCGCCTGTGGACGGCTCCGCCTGGCTGGCTGCGGGACAAGCGAATTGCGACCGGGTGGGTCGGGGAGGATCGAGGTTCAACCTCGATTGGGACGTGCGTTCGTCCAGCCGCTACGGATACGCATCTAGCTACCGGCTCGAGATCCAAGGTTTTCGACTGGCACATGACTAATTTGATGTGCTCTGAACAGGTTTACAAAATCTGACTAACGGTGTTACACATTATTATTGCCTATTTTTTTCTAAGGAACAAAAGCCATGAGCGAAACCCTAAACCCCGAAGCCCCCAATTGGGCTGAATTGCATGAGATCATTAAAGAGTTGTCAAAATCCCAACAGGAAACCGACCGTGAATTAAAAGAAACAAGTCGCGAAGTAAAGGAAACTAGTCGAGAAGTGAAGGAAACCAGCCTAGTAGTGAAGGAAACCAGCAGGATCATTCGTGAGCTAGGCAAGCAAATCGGCTCCTTGGGCAACAAGTTCGGCAGCTTCACCGAAGGTTTGGCATTTCCAGCGTTGAACAAAATCCTTCGGCAGCAGTTCGGCATGGATGTCGTCAGCCCACACTTGCAAGCGTGGAAGGATAGTGAGTGCTTGGAAATGGATGTGCTGTCCTACGCGAACGGCGAGGTCAACGCGGTGTACATCGTCGAAGTGAAAAGCCATCTGCGTGAGGACAGCATCACGCAATTGCTCGACATTTTGCGCCGTTTTCCGAGGTTTTTCCCCGAACACAAGGGCAAGAAGCTATTTGGCATCTTGGCGGCAGTGGACATTCCCGAAAGGCTTAAGGGTAGGGTGTTAGGACAAGGCTTGTATCTGGCCAGAATACAAGACGAGGCTTTCGAGATGGAGACGCCAATGGATTTCCAGCCAGTGGATTTCAGCGTTTAGGCAGAAATTGTAGGCCGGTTCAGTTGTCATCACCGAGATAGTTTCCCTCAAGCCCTTGAAAAATCGCCTTCCGCCCTCCACCTCAGCTTTATTTGCCGAATCACTAAGGAGACAGTCCATGCCTATCTACGAATACCAATGCAAATCCTGCGGCCACGAGTTGGAAGTAATCCAGAAGCTCAGCGAAGAGCCTTTGAAGTTCTGCCCGGAATGCGGCAAGCCTGAATTGAGCAAGCTGGTTTCGGCGGCTGGCTTTCGCCTTAAAGGCGCTGGCTGGTATGAAACCGACTTCAAAAGTGGCGACAAAAAGAAAAATATTGCCGGCGACAAGTCGGACTCGCCGGTTTCTTCTTCCTCATCAGGAGAAGGGGCAAAGCCTTCGGGCACAGACACTGCCAAGGCCACTTCCTCGGAAAGTACGCCCAAAGCACCTGCCAGCGAATCCTGAAGACATTTACTTCAGGCCATTGCAGGGTGGTGGCCTTCAGGCCACTTGGCATCCTGATTGACGCCCTACTTGCGCATACTCCTGCCAGAACGTAATATTTCCATCATTTACCCGTAACGAATACAGAGATCAACTTATGCGCAGCCACTATTGTGGAGAATTGAACGAAACCCATTTGGGACAGGAACTGGACCTTTGTGGTTGGGTACACCGCCGCCGCGACCATGGCGGGGTCATTTTTATCGACTTGCGCGACCGGGAAGGCTTGGTGCAGGTGGTGTTCGACCCCGACCAACCGGAAGCCTTCAAACTGGCCGAGAGTGTGCGTAGCGAGTATGTGCTGAAAGTCCATGGCAAAGTGCGTCGCCGCCCATCCGGCACGGAGAACCCCAACATGCCCACCGGGGCTGTCGAAGTGTTTGGAACCGGCATGGAAGTGCTCAACAAGTCCGAAACACCGCCCTTCCCGGTGGAAAGCGAGATCGAGGTGAACGAGGAGACCCGTTTGCGCTATCGCTACATCGACCTGCGCCGCCCGCTGATGCAGCAACGCATGAGAATGCGCCGGGACATCACCCGCCACCTCCGCAGCTTTCTCGACAACGAGGGTTTTTACGAGATCGAAACCCCGTTCCTCACCAAGGCCACCCCGGAAGGTGCCCGCGATTACCTGGTGCCAAGCCGAACCCATGAAAACGCTTTTTTTGCGCTCCCCCAGTCGCCGCAACTGTACAAACAGTTGTTGATGATTTCCGGCATGGACCGGTATTACCAAGTGGTGCGCTGCTTCCGTGACGAGGATTTGCGGGCCGACCGCCAGCCGGAATTCACCCAGCTCGACATTGAAACGTCCTTCATGAATGAAGACCAAATCATGGGCATCATGGAAGAGATGATCCGCAACCTGTTTGACGAAATTCTCCACGAGCCGTTACCCAACCCATTCCCCCGGTTGACCCATGCCGAGGCGATGCGCCGCTACGCCTCCGACAAGCCGGACCTGCGCATTCCCTTGGAATTGGTGGATGTGGCCGATGTGTTGAAATCGGTGGATTTCAAAGTTTTTGCCGGGCCCGCCAACGACCCCGAAGGCCGCGTCGTCGCCTTGAAACTTCCGGGAGGGTGTGAACTGACCCGCAAGCAAATCGACGAGTTGACCCAGTTTGTCGGCATTTATGGAGCCAAGGGACTTGCTTACGTCAAGGTCAACGACCGTGCGGCGGGTTTGGCGGGTTTGCAGTCGCCTATTTTGAAGTTCCTGCCCGTGGAAGTGGTCACCGCCATTCTGGATCGCACCGAGGCGAAAACCGGCGATTTGATTTTCTTCGGTGCCGACAAGGCCAAGATCGTCAACGAGGCCATGGGTGCGTTGCGCGTCAAACTTGGGCATGATTGCGGCTTGGTCGAACGCGGTTGGAAGCCTTTGTGGGTCACCGATTTTCCGATGTTCGAGTGGGACGATAAGACGAATCGCTGGTTTGCCATCCACCATCCCTTCACCGCCCCCAATTGCTCGCGGGAAGAACTGGAGGCGAACCCAGGCCAAGCCCTGTCCCGCGCCTATGACATGGTGCTCAACGGCACCGAACTGGGCGGTGGCTCGATCCGTATCCACCGCACTGAGTTGCAGAGCGCCGTGTTCGAACTGCTTGGCATCGGCGAGGAAGAAGCCAACCGCAAGTTCGGCTTTCTGCTGACTGCCCTCAAATACGGCGCACCGCCCCATGGCGGCTTGGCCTTTGGCATGGACCGTCTGGTGATGCTGATGACCGGTGCCAGTTCCATCCGCGAGGTCATGGCCTTCCCCAAGACCCAATCGGCCTGGTGTCCCTTGTTCGACGCCCCCGCCCCAGTCACCGAGTTGCAATTGCGCGAGTTGGGCATTAAATTGCGCAAACCGCCCAAGGAACAGGCAGAGGGTGGGGAGTAGGCTTGGCTCGTTCCAAAAGCCATATTGGATTAGTCTCTTTTTCCTCAACAAAACTGCTGAATTGTCGGGCAACCATAAGAAGTTGCCCGATCTTCTATGACTGCGCATAGTCACGCGACCTTGTATACTAGCGGTTCAAGGTTTATTTGGTTAAAGACAAAAAATCATAGATGGCTACGTCAAGCGACAATCAATCCCCGGAGTCTTTGGCTCGCCGCCCGGAAGCACGCACTTTCAAAATAGAGGATCTGCTCGCCGAGGTGCGACTCGGTCGAGTGCGCATCCCTTCTTTTCAACGTGGACTGAAGTGGGAGCGGGAGGATGCTCGCAAGCTCATCGATAGCCTCTACTTAGGCTATCCGGTGGGTACCTTGCTGTTTTGGGAGACTACCGCCGAACCGGGAGAAATGCGCTTCGGCTCGCTCAATGTAAGCGGGGGCGGTCGCAGCGATGCTCTTTGGGTGGTGGATGGACAGCAGCGTATCGTCTCTCTGGCGCGGGTGCTGCTGGCGTCCGAACCGGAAGTTGACGAGTTCGCGCTGTATTTCGATCTGGACGAGCGCAAGTTCGCCGCCCCGCCTTTACCAAGCAAGCGGGACGAAGACCCATCACGCTGGCTACCTATGAACGTGGTGCTGGATTCGGAACGTTTGTTTCAGTGGTTGCTGGAGCAAGTACCCGATAGCAAGGAACGGCGCGATCGGGCGATTCTGTTGGGCAAGCGTATCCGTGAATATGACATCCCCGCCTATTTATTGCGAACCAGCAATGAGTACATCCTGCGCGAGGTATTCGAACGTAGCAACTCGTCTGGAAAAAAACTTGAGGCATCCGAGATATTCGATGCCCTGCATGGGGCGCGTTCCCAAACTAGGCCAGCAACGATTCCGCAGATTGTTTCAGAATTGGAAAAATACGGCTTTGGACATGTCGACGAAAAGATTCTTTACAGATTGTTACGGGTCTTGCAGGGTGCGGATGTGAGCGAATGGGGGCAGTCGCTACGCCTTGCCGATGTCAAGTTGGCAGAAACCGCTTATCGCGAAACGGCGCAAACGGCGGCTTTCACCATCCAGTTTTTGAAGCGGGAGGGAGGCATACCCCATTATGCGTTGCTTCCCTACAAGCAGCCGCTAGTCATCCTTGGCAAATTCTTCCACCAACATCCCAGCCCGCAGCCACGCTCACGCGATCTGCTTACCCGCTGGCTCTGGCGCGGGGCGCTAAACGGGACGCATCAGGGCGACAACGTTTCCACCCGTGCCGCTTTAAAGTGCATCATGCCTGGCAATGAGCAAGAATCCGTGCAACGGATGCTGGGGATGGTCAAACCAAAGCCAGCCGCCTTGCCGGATCTGTCCCATCCATTCAAATTCCGCTTCGCCGCAGGCAAATTGCAGATACTAGCACTCATGGAACTCGGTCCGCGGGATATTGAAACTGGAGCGCTTCTGCGCATGGGTGAATTTCTGGATAGTGTGCTGCCTGACCGTAAACTACCCTTTCACCCTGTGATTGCATCCAGTTCCATAAGCCACGGTGGGCACAATGGGTATATGCTGTCCGTCGCCAACCGGCTGGCCCACCCAAGCCGTGCAGGAGGGCTGCGCCGACTCCTGCTGGGCGTGACAGACAAGGCGATTCTTGCTTCCCACGGCATCACCGATGAAGCAATGCAAGCGCTACGTAAAGGGGATGCGGGAGGGTTTCTTACCTTGAGGGCGGAATATCTGCGCCCTCATTTCAAGAGCTTTTTCGAGCGCCATGCCCGCTGGGACGAGTCGGACCGGCCTTCACTAACCTCGATGCTAGTGACGGAAGAGGAGGATTGATCCCGTGCCTACCAAAACTCTACGGGTATTGCTTCAAGACACGGCGGTTGGCACCCTGAGCTTGGACCAGAACGAAGGTTGCGAATTTCGCTTGTTGGAGTCCTATAAACGAGCCTATCCCCGACCCGTGCTAGGGCAGATATTTTTGGACGACTTGGAACAGATCCACCATAGCCGTGCGCGTGTGCCACCCTGGTTTTCCAACCTATTGCCGGAAGGCCCACTGCGCGAGTTGGTGGCGAAACAAGCTGGAGTCAGTCCAATGCGGGAATTTTTCCTGCTCCACCGCTTGGGTGACGACCTTCCGGGCGCGGTGCGCATTGTTGCCGACGAAACCTTGACCGAACCGGATGATGACCCGATTTTCCAGTCGGATAAGCAGGAGATGCCTGGATCATGGCATTTCTCCCTGGCCGGCGTGCAACTCAAGTTTTCCGCCCAGCGAGGGGAACGTGGCCTTACCATCCCGGTCAGTGGCCGGGGAGGTGACTGGATCGTCAAGCTCCCTGATGCCCGCTACCCCAAAGTGCCGGAAAACGAATACGCCACGATGCTGTGGGCCAAAGCCAGCGGTATCCGCATCCCCGAACTGGAATTGGTTGATGTAGCCAAGGTATCAGGCTTACCCGCAGCGGTGGGTGCCTTCCGCGAACAGATGGCCTTGGTGGTTCGTCGTTTTGACCGGCCTACACCGGCCCGTCGCGTCCATATGGAGGATTTCGCCCAAATACTGGGGCTGTATCCGGAAGAGAAATATCAGAAATACAACTATGAAACCCTCGCCAGTCTTATCTTCAACCTAGTCGGCGAGACGGGCCTAGACGAGTTTATCTGCCAACTCGTCTTCATCATCGCCTCCGGTAACGGCGATGCCCACCACAAGAATTGGAGCCTACTATACCCCGAAGGCATCAAGGCAGAACTTTCCCCAGCCTATGATCTGGTTTCGACGATTCAGTACATGCAAGACGACAACCTTGCCTTGAATCTCGCCAAATCTAAACGCTGGGAAGATGTCAACATGGAATCTTTCCGCCGCATGGCACGAAAGATTGGCGGGGAAGAAGATCGCATGGTCGCCCGTGTTCAAGCGGCGATAGATGCGATCCTGAACGCTTGGAGTGAGTTGGGTCGTGATTTCGGTTACGATGCCGAGGCGCACAAGATTCTTGAAAAGCACTTTGGAAGGATTCCAATGCTAAAACGCTGAATTGTCGGGCAACACGCTTCGACTTCGCTCAACGAATAGCCGTTGCCCGACCTTTGTACTCGCCCTATAATGTGGCCTTGAATTTCCCATGCTTCCCGCTTTCCCTCAATTTTTGCAGTGAACTCATCAGGAGAAACCCACATGGCCAAACAATCCAAAGGCAAATGCGCTTTCTGCGGACAGGAAATCGCCAAAAGCAGTGCGGCAAAACATCTGGCGACTTGTGCATCATGGCAAGCCGCCATGGCCAAGGCCGAAGGCTCCAAACGGAAAAGTGAGACCCTCTACCATCTGCGCGCGCAAGCGCAGGGCCAAGTGCAATTCTGGCTGAATTTGGAAATGCGCGGCTTGGCCGCACTGAAAGAACTGGATCATTACTTGCGGGAGATTTGGCTGGAATGCTGTGGTCATATGAGCCAGTTTTCCTACGGCGGGTGGGGCGGGCAGGAAATCGGCAAGGGCAGCACTATCGCGAAAGCCTTTGAATACCAAGACGAGTTGACCCACATCTATGACTTTGGAACCGAGTCGGTCACCTTGATAAAAATGGTCGGGGTGCGTGAGGGCAAGCCCGTCACTTCCCATCCGATTACGCTGCTGCTCCGCAATGTGCCACCGACCTATGAATGCCAAGAATGCCAGCAACCCGCCGCTTGGCTGTGCATGGAATGCGTGATCGAGGACGATGCTCAGGGGATCCTGTGCGATCTTCACGCGGAAAACCATCCCCACGACAACTACGGCGAGCCCATACCCTTGGTGAACTCGCCGCGCCTGGGTCTATGCGGTTACGAAGGGCCGGCCGAGCCGCCGTATTGATTTGGCTCGTTCCCAAGCCCCACTCTCGTCGTTATACACAAGTGGTTGAAGCCCGTCATTCCGGCATGGACTGCCGGAATCCAGTCACAGGGAGGTGAATCTGCGGGTTGGTGTGTATCTTGAATCAAACACTTACATAACGGCGAGTTACCGTCCATGGCACTGGATTCCTGCATCCCTGCTGGAATGACGGCATTTTCGGTTTGGCGGGACTTGTGTATAACGACGAGATGTCCACTTGGGAATGCGGCCCCCGGAAGCTCCAGCTTCTGAGCGAACCAAGAAGCTTGAGCCTTCCAAGGCGAAGGTTCCCAAGCTGGAGCTTGGGAACCAGCGTGATCTCACTGCGTTTTTCCGGGGCTATAGTTCAACGACAGGAACAGGTTCGTCCCCATCTGGTTGTACAAATAGGTCGTCTGGTAATGCTCGTTAAATAGATTGGAGGCCCGCCCTTCAATCACCACGTCCTGGTACACCTCATAACTGGCACGCAGGCCCACCGTGGTGAATCCGCGCAGTCGGACTGTGTTGGCCAAATCGTCATAGCGGCGGCCTTCCTGGTTCACGGTCAGGCCGACGCGGAATTTGTCAAAGCGCCGATCCAAGTCGAGTTGGGCCATTTGCTGCGCCCTGCGTGGCAATATATTCTCCCGGTTGGGGCCGTCTTCCTGGTTGCGCGGATCGACCAAGCTGACGTTGGCGTTGACATCGACACCGAACAGTTGGGTGGAAACCACGGTTTCCATGCCGATAATCTCCGCCTTGGAAATATTGGCCGGTTTGAAGGTGACGGAATCGAAAACAATCAAATCGTCGATTTTAGTGTAATAGCCATTGACTGCCCAGCTGACATCGGCCAGCTTCCCCTTTGCGCCGACCTCGACGCTTTGGGAGGTTTCCGGGTTCAGGTTGGGATTGCCGAAGTTTGGAAAGTAGAGGTCGTTGAAGGTAGGCGCTTTGAACGCGGTGCCGTAGGAGGCGGTCAGGCGCAAAGCATCGTCGAAATCGTAGCCCCAGGCTGCCCCGCCAGTGGTTTTTCCGCCGAATTGCTGGTTGCTGTCTTGTCGCACCGACAAATCCAAGCGGTGGCCTTTGATAGTGCCTTGGTATTGCAGGAAGCCGGCCTTGTCGTCACGCGAGGTGACCGGAAACGCCTCGGTGCTGTCGATCAGATCGTCATAGTAGTCAAAGCCGGCGGTGAGCAGATGATCCTTGCTTAAGGTAAAGTCGTTCTGCCAGGAGGCGGTGACGCGGCGGGTGTCGAAGCGGCTGGTGAACGCCCTGTCCAAATAATTATCGGACATGTCCGCGCTGGTGCCAGCCCGCAGGGTTGTGTCCCAAAAAGTCATCGGGCTGAAACGCAGCTTGCCGCCAATCACTTGCTGCATGACATTGGAGCGATTGTTGAAGCTTCCGTCATAACGGTTGTAACCCGCCGCCTGGAGGAGGTTGCCCTCAATTTCCACGCCGTTGTCAAAACGATAGCCGGCCCGCGCCGAACCGGACGTATTGCTGTAGCCATCATGGTCTGGATCGTAGGTGAAGCAGCCGCCGCCGCCCAATTCGAATGGCCTGCCCAGGCAGGCATTGATTCCGCCCGTGTACAGCTCGGCACCGCTGAAGTTGAACCAGCCCTTGTCCCCGCCGCCGGACACGCCGGCGGATACCTTGAAGGTGTTGTAAGTGCCGCCCCCCAAGCTCAGGAAAGGCTTAAGGCTACCGCCCCCCTTGCGGGTGAAGATTTGGATCACACCGCCGATGGCTTCCGAGCCGTACAGGCTTGAGCGTGGCCCGCGCACGATTTCGATGCGCTCCACTTGGTCAATCGGAAGGTCTTGTATCGCCGTCGTACCCAAGGTGGCCGAACCTACCCTGACACCGTCGATCAGTATCAACACATGGTCGGAATTGGTTCCTCGCATGAACATACTGGAGGGCTTTCCCAGCCCGCCGTTATTGTCCATGCTGATGCCGGGGATGCCGAGCAGCGCACCCTGCACCGATAATAGCTGTTTCTTTTCAATGTCTTCGCGAGTGATTACACTGACCGAAGCCAGGCTTTCATCCGCACTTTGCGCAGTCCGGGTGGCGGTGACGACGACGGTGGGCAGAGTGTCGGTTTCCGCCAAGGCGGCACTTGATGCAAGCACCAGGAAAATGGATAGATTGGGTCTCAAGGGATGACTCCTCAATAGCCCATGCTCACCCGCATGGACATGGATGCTGAATGTATCGAGGAGGACGATGCAACGGACAGGCGGCGACCAGCGGATGGTCAGCCAGAAAGCCGCAATGCCTCGCTTGCCTTCCGGTGTGGAATACCCGAACAGGAAGCAATCGCCGCGACTTCCCGAGTGGAATGCCGAAGTTGTTGGGATCGCCCTCCGCGATACCCAAAATAATGCTATTAGTGCGGCTTGGGCCGGTATCCGGGCTCGCGAGTGACACCATTGAGGCATCCAGACCATCGCCTTCCCACGTCATGACGCAGTGGCTTGTTGATGGCCCTTGACTCGCTTACCGTTGCGGGGGCAGCGCCGGCTTGGCAGGATGGGCTTCCATCCTGCGCACCGGTTTCCCGTTTAACCCAGGCGCGAGTAAAATCGCCGGGCACCCAAGGGCAGTAAGAACCGGCACTTTAAAGTAAAACGGACAAAAACGCAACGTTGAAAAGGCCATCATATCTGTTTTGTGAGCGCTGATAGTTAGCTTGCATCCGCCCGGCTGGCGTAACTTGATGTATCCATTCCTTGTGGACTAGGATAAACTTTCACCTATCATTACGCCGCTTGCGGAATCTAAAGCCATGCAAATTAATGAAATATTGCAAGTCCTGCCACTTTTCCTCAATCACTCCAACGCAGCCGTCGCGATCAAGGATATAAACGGATGTTACCTGTTAGCCAACACTGAGTTCAGCCGCTATGCCGATAAGCCATTGGAGGAAATCAACGGGCATCGCGACCAAGATTTCATGCCGCCTGAGCGCACCCAACAAATCAGCGCCAACGAACTGTCGGCGATCAGTTCTTTCAGGGGCATAAATTGCGAGGAGGAATTCATCAAGGATGCGCAGGGCGTTTATTACATCACGACGCGCTTTCCGATTTTAGATGAGAATCGTCACATGATTGGCCTAGGCATCGTTGCCATGGACGTTACCGAACAACACCGGTCCATCAGCGAAGCCGAACAAGCCCTTCACGCTGCCGAGCAGGTGAATGCCCAGTTGCGCGAAGTCGTCGAAAACCTCGAACAATTGGCAAGCACTGATCGCCTGACCAATGCCTGGAACCGGAGGCGCTTTGAAGAAGCTGTGGAAGGGGAAATCCATCGTTTCCACCGTTATGGGCATCCCATCTCGCTGATGCTGCTAGACATCGACCATTTCAAGAGGGTCAACGACAATTACGGTCACCAAGAGGGCGACCGGGTTCTCAAGCAGGTTGCGGACAGCGTCTTTGCATCCATCCGCAAATCGGACTCGCTGACCCGATGGGGCGGGGAAGAGTTTATCGTGCTCATGCCCAACACTGGCCTGAAGTTTGCCGGCATGCTCGCCGAGCGGATTCGTACCTACATCGACGCGCAATCTTTTGCCAGCGTCGGCAGCGTCACCGCCAGCATTGGCGTCGCCGAATTCCATCCCGATTCTTCCTATGAAGATTGGCTAGACCGTGCCGACCGGGCGATGTACACCGCCAAACGCGAGGGTCGCAACCGGATCGAACTCGATGCCACTGCAAGCAGCACCTCGTCCATCGACGAACATTTCGAAGGCCACTTTGTGCAACTGGTCTGGAGAGAGGGGTTTTTGTCGGGCAATGCTTTGATTGACACCCAGCATCAGGGACTGTTCAAGATTTCCAACGATTTGCTTGATGCCGTTCTCTCCGGTCGCCCAACCGACGAGATTTCGATGATTGTTTCCCAATTGCTTGCAGATGTGGTGCAACACTTCAAAGATGAAGAATCCATACTGGCCGGACTTGCCTATCCGAAACTGGCAGAGCATGCCACTATTCATGCCAAACTGGTCGCCAAGGCGCTGGAATTGGCGGAGGCATTCAAGGCCGGCACCTTATCGGTTGGCAGCTTGTTCCAATTTTTGGCTTACGATGTGGTCACCCGGCACATGCTCGGGGCAGACCGGGAGTATTTTCCCTATACGGCCCCTAAAAACTAGAAGACCGATTCGGTCTGGGGGGATTCCCCGGCAATTCTCATTATGAGCCAAAATGCTGATAAACAACCCGTCATTCCGGCATCCATGCCGGAATGACGGCAATGGAGCCATAATGAGAATTGCTGGGGATTTCCTGGGCTCATTCCGACCCTCCGCCCAATTTGGTATCATTGCGCATTTATCCGTTTCACCTAATCGGACCCGTCCATGAGCATACGCACACGATTCGCACCCAGCCCCACCGGCTACCTCCATATTGGCGGAGCGCGCACGGCGCTCTTTTCCTGGCTGTACGCCCGCAAGCACGGCGGGACTTTCATTCTCCGAATCGAAGACACCGATTTGGAACGGTCCACCATTGAATCGGTCAACGCCATTCTGGAAGGCATGACTTGGCTGGGCTTGGAATACGAGGAAGGTCCGTTCTACCAGACCCACCGCTTCGACCGTTATAAGGAAGTCATCCAACAATTGATGGACACCGGCCATGCCTACCATTGCTATTGCTCCAAGGAAGAGTTGGACGAACTGCGCTCCCGGCAAATGGAAAACAAGGAGAAGCCCCGCTATGATGGCCGCTGCCGCCACCGTGCCGGACCGCGTGAGGGCGTGTCGCCGGTGATTCGTTTCCGCAACCCCGACGACGGCGATGTGCTGATCGACGACAAGGTGAAAGGCAGGGTGGTGGTCAGCAACACCGAATTGGATGACCTGATTATTGCCCGTTCCGACGGTTCTCCGACCTACAACCTGTCAGTGGTGGTGGACGACTTGGACATGCGCGTGACCCATGTCATCCGTGGCGACGACCATCTGAACAACACCCCGCGCCAAATCAACATCCTCAAAGCCTTGGGGGTCGAATTGCCGGTCTACGCCCATGTGCCGATGATCTTGGGCGCGGACGGGGCGCGGCTGTCCAAACGCCATGGGGCGGTCAGCGTGATGCAATACCGTGACGAGGGCTATCTGCCGGAAGCCTTGCTGAATTACCTGGTGCGGCTGAGTTGGTCCCATGGCGACCAGGAAATCTTTTGCCTGGACGAGATGATCGCCTTGTTTGAGATTGAAGACATCAACGTGTCCGCATCCTCCTTCAACCCCGACAAGTTGCTGTGGTTAAACCATCATTATTTGATGCATTCCGACCCCTTGCATATCGCCCACCATCTGCGCTGGCATTTGGGCCAACTGGGCATTGACCCTAGCGACGGCCCGGACCCAGTTGAAGTGGTCAAAGCCCAGCGTGAGCGCAACAAAACCTTGGTGGACATGGCGAAAAGCAGTGCCTTCCTCTACCGGGATTTCGATGCCTACGACGAAAAAGCCGCGCAAAAGAACCTGACCGCCGAAAGCTCCTTGCTATTGCAAGACCTGCGCGAAAGTTTGGCCGAGTTGCCGGTCTGGGACAAGGAGTCCATCCATGCTGCCGTCGAGGCATTGGCGAAGGAGGCTGAAGTCAAAATGGGCGTTGTGGCGCAACCGTTGCGCGTTGCGGTGTCGGGTACGACCGTCTCGCCACCCATCGATATCACCTTGTGCTTGCTGGGTAAAAACAAGACACTGGCACGGATTGACCGGGCAGTTGCTTACATTTCAAAAAATTTCACAACAACAGGCTAGACGGGAAGGCTAAGACAGAATATAATGTACAGCTCAAGTTGCTTAGGGGCCATAGCTCAGTTGGGAGAGCGCTGCAATGGCATTGCAGAGGTCGTGAGTTCGATCCTCTCTGGCTCCACCAAAGCTCCTTTAACCCCTTTAGTCCCCATCGTCTAGAGGCCCAGGACACCGCCCTTTCACGGCGGCGACGGGGGTTCGAATCCCCCTGGGGACGCCAATTAATAGGGCGACGCCAATTAAATAGGGCGACGCCAATTAAATAGGGCGACGCCCATTAATAGGGCGGCATCATATAAAAAGCAAAGATGACAGGCAAGCGTGTGAAATTCCTTAAACCAGAAGCTTGAAGAACCAT
>Ga0268283_1001062_pt1 | contig 14129 bp, 11 predicted proteins | sample saktaG_13_FD_190140 | JGI IMG/M metagenome (GOLD analysis project Ga0268283, IMG submission 190140) | Saline water microbial communities from Sakinaw Lake, British Columbia, Canada - sak_2013_06_06_36m | ecosystem: Environmental > Aquatic > Non-marine Saline and Alkaline > Saline ... | reverse complement strand
ATGGGGTCTTTTAGGAAGTGCTGTTGTAGTAGGTTTATTTCTTTGGTTAATAATAAGGTTAATAATTCTTGCCGAGCGACAGCGCTCGGCTTTCAGTAGAATTTATGGTTATGGAGTCGCCTCTATTTTGTTTTTTCATTTTTTAGTAAACATTGGGATGACCATTGGGCTTGCACCGATTATAGGAATTCCATTGCCTTTCCTGAGTTACGGTGGGTCATCTCTGTGGGCATTTACAATACTCCTGTTTATCTTTATCAGGCAAGATGCATCTCGCCTTGAAAACCTATAAAAAAAGGTGACAATAAAATTGCCACCTTTTCATATTTAATATTTTTTCTTAGTAAAACAAATATCTGCTATCATCAATTTTCGCATTGGCTTCCAATGACTGAAAAAGGGAGTTGTTTGCTAATCTGCTTTCCAACATCATTACTAACTGATTTCTATAAAAATCGAGCATTGCAGTTTCAGGAGCTGGAGTTGTTTCCAGAACACTGAAAGCATACACGCCATTATTCCCTTTAAACAATGAAGAATTCTCTCCAGGCTTCATTGAAAAAACCTTACCAACTAATTTTGGCTCTCTGCCATAAATTTCAATATTTGGAGAAGCAAAAGTTAATTCAATTCCCTGAGGAGTCTTTCCTAATTCAGAGGCAATTTGATTGAGATCTGTTTTTCCGTTAACTCTGCTTAATAAATATTCATATTTCTTATCTTTAATTAGCTGAGCTTTTACTAAATCGCGTACATCTTCTAAAGCCATGTCTCCTTTTGGATGAAGCCCACTTAAATGTGCAACCACATATTTCCCCTCTAAATCAAAAATAGATGAAATGATTCCTTTAGTAGTTTCTGTATTAAAAGCCCACTGAATAATACTTCTGGGGTTTTCAATTCCGGCTATATAATTACTCATTTTACGTAATCCCGGGACACTACGTTTATTAAGCCCTTGCTCAATAATCGTATTTTCAAATGCTTCGGGAGTTGTAGCCTTAGCAGCAAATTTACTTGCTTCAGTATAAGTATCCTGATAAGTTTGTCCACTTGATTCAATTGCCCTTTCAATCATTGCGACCTTAACTTTTTGATTAAAGCCTTTTTTACCCATTACCCTTATCACGTGATACCCAAATGCAGTTTCTGCAATTACAACATCGTTCAATGCGTTATCCATGATTGCATTATTAAAAGAGGAAACCATTCCCATATCAGGAAACCATCCTGTGTCACCATCATTTTCTTTTGCAGATGGATCATCTGACATTGCTTTAGCGATTTCATTAATTTTGTTCTTATTCGCTTTTACAACATTATAAATACTATCGGCTAATGCTTTTGCTTCTTCACGTGTTCGTGTGATTTTAGGGTCAGCGTATTGAGCTCCACGGTATGAGATAAGTACATGGGTTGCACTTAATGAATCGGCCCTAACTTGCGAATCCATTAATTTGGCCATATAATATACATCATTATCAAGGTATGGCTCAACAAAAGTTCCAATTTTTGCATCGAACAAAGTCTCTGCTATTTGAACAGGTAATTCTTCTTTTTTATAATAGTTACTATCATAACGACGATCAGAAACAGAATTAACAAAGGTTATTACATTTGGAGCATTTTTAAAGTCTTCAAAAATAGTATTCACCTGATTGGTTGTTTTGACACGATCCTCAACTGAAGGTTTAACCTCAAACATAACATAATCAATATCTCGTTGTTCTTCTTGTTGCTGATAATCGGCAAGATGCTCTGAATAGTATTTCTCGATTTCTTTTTCTGTAACGCTTACAAGACTGTCTGCAATTTCAAAATATGAAGTTGAAATTAACTCAATTTTAACTTTTTCGTTTTGAGCCTTAAATTCAAAATTGGCAATTTCAGCAGGAACATAATATCCTTTTTTTACAAGGTTTATAAATTTTTGTGAAAGTTGATCACTTTTGATAGCTTTTTCAATTTGTAACCATTGTTTTGTTGCGGCTGGATCTAAATTATCAATATTTTGCAAGAAATTTAATACACTATTTCGATCAAATTCCCCCGTATTTGGATTAGAAAAATATTGTAAAATAAAACGGTGAGGATTTGCCCCTTGTACAAGTTCAAATAATTCATCTGAAGATACGTCAAGGCCAATTTTTGCATACTCTTCGCCCATAATCACATCATTCAGAAACTGATTCCATGTCGTCTGCCTAACATTGAAACTTTCATTTGCACTAAGGCTTTGCTTACCTAAGCGTTGTTTTTCGTATTCGAGGTTCTCATCAAACTTATTATTAAATTCGCGATAAGAAACTTTTTCGCCATTAATCTCACCAATGGTGTTTGTTCTTTTTGTTCTAGTTTTTGAGAGATCGCCTAAAACAAAAGCTGCTAATGCAACTCCAATAACAATTACCAATAATCCTGAGTGCTTTCTAATTTTACCAATTACTGCCATCTTATTAAACTTTTTTTTAGAGTTTGCAAATGTACAACAGAAAGTTCATATTTAAAAAAAAATACAGCACAAAGCTGTTTACAATAAATTACACAAATACAAACACTTAGCTTGTATTTTCGCCTAAAATGAAATTTTAATAAGAATTATTTAGGTAATAGGTAAATTTTTCGATTTAAAATTTTCCATGATATATCAACAATTTAGACATCAGGATTGCTAATTTTTAAATAAACCAGTTCAATCCGGTTTTTTTCGGCCTGAACAATTTTGAAATGAAAATTATTAATCTTCATGCTTTCATTAATCAATGGGATATTTTCATAATGATGTAAAATATATCCTGCAAGGGTTTCATACTCTTCGGATGTTGGAATAGATAAATTATATTTTTCATTTAAATAATCTATTTCTAACCTACCCGAAAACAGGAATTCATCAGATTGTATTTGTTTTTCTGTAAGATCTTCTATGTCATGCTCATCTTCAATCTCACCAAAAATTTCTTCAATGACATCCTCCATTGTTATCATCCCGGAAGTACCACCAAACTCATCAACCACGACTGCAACACTTTTATTTTCGATCAACATCATTGAGAGTACTTTATTGGCCAACATGGTTTCAGGTACGATAATTATTGATCGCAAAATCTCCCGAATAGTAGCTGGTCTTTTAAACATATCGTAGGAGTGAGTATATCCGATAATATTGTCGATACTCTCGCGATAGATTAAAATTTTTGAGTGACCAGTTTGGATAAAACGTGAACGTAATAGTTCAACAGTATCACTTTCATCCAGTGCAATGATTTCTGTTCGGGGACTCATACATTCTCTGAGTTTTATATTCTGAAAATCTATTGCATTTTGGAAAATTTGAATCTCTTGTGAAATTTCACTTTCATCATTTTCACCCTGGGTAAATTCCTTAACATAATCACCTAAGTCAATTGGGCTAAAGCTATAATCTTCGGTATTAAAAATCACACGAAAAAGTTTTCGTAAAACAAACTCAGAAAAGCCAATAAAAAGAAAAACAAAAGGATACAATATGAGATAAATAACCTTTACTGGTACAGCAAAGAAATTTAGGATCGCATTTGGTCTGATACGAAAAAGTATCTTTGGCAGAAATTCAGCAGTTACAAGTATAATTAAGGTGGCAATTATAGTTTGGCTTATAAGGATAAAAAATTCTGTGTTAAATGGCTGTAAATATATTTTACTGAACCATGGAGTAAGAATATTTGCCATAGCCATTCCATATAATACGAGAGCTATATTGTTTCCAAGCAAAAGCGTTCCGATAAACTTTGATGGCTTGGTAGCGAATGAAGCAATGATGCGTGCATTATAAAGACCTTTGCTTTTATCCAATTCAATCTTTAGCCGGTTTGAGCTTACATAAGCAATCTCTATACCGGAAAAAAACCCAGATAAGATTAAAGTGATTATGATGATCGTCCAGTTGTCCATTTAATAAACAATAATAAGAAATCTTTTTATGAAGTTACTTTTTTGCAGGTTTTTTGGCAATTCTTTTTTTAGGAGATGCCTTCTTTATTATCCTGCCTTGTTTCTCAATAACTTTTTTTGGAGATGGCTTATTTATTGACTTGTCTTCTGTCTCATCCCCTTTTTTAATGGTTTGGGTTGTATTAACTTGATTTATTCCCTCATCAATTTCAAAGTCACCACTTCCTTTAAAAACCTCATAGTTCCTAAAATTTTCATCTGATTCGAAGCCTGCTCCATACAAGATTTGAGTAGGCTGAGTAATTTTTATTTTTGATTCTGAATAGATTTTTTTCCTTCGTTGATCCCAAATCAATTCTTCTGCATTCATTTGCTCATTTTTAATCAAATTGATTACTACAACATTTTTCTGAGCTTTAATTAACTTTCGTTTATCATATTGAATTCCGTAATCTGCTGTCAGGACAGATTCAACCTGCATTAACCTATTATAGAATTCAATTTTGAATCCATCTGGGAATTCCATATATGGATCTCCACCTCCGCCGAATTGAATCATTCTAGGACTTTGAAGTTTTGCAACAATGCGACCAGAGTCACTTCTGAGGTACACAAAATTTTTTGCAGTCAGATCAGGAATCGAATCCCCAGCACTGAGCGCATTTACTTCTCTTATGTCGTTTTTACACGAAGAAAGCATTGTTATGCCAATCAGCAAAACAATGCTTTTAACGATCAATAAATTGCTTAATTTAATGATTTTCAAAGAATTTTAATTTGTTTTAGCTCCTCTAATTTTAGTAGTTTCATTTATCCAGCATTCAACTTTATACGAGTCTCCTTCTTGGTAGTTATAGAAAAAGATTGTTTCAGTTGTTGGGAAATATTTTGAATAGTTTCTGATTCTAGTATTGGCATCATCTGTAACAGTAGAATCTACTTGTTTTGCTTTTTCATATTTATCAACGGCAACCCAATATCCAACTCTTGATGTTAATTCATTATCTCCACAATCCTTGGCTGTTGCTGCATACAAATCACCAATTAAGATATAAGCTTGTCCATAATCTGCCTTGTATTCTATTGCTTTAAGTGCATTTTTGCGAGCTTCAGCAAATCTATTGAGCGACTGATCACATCTTGCAATATAAAAGTAAATCAATGCCAGACTCTCTTCATCCTGCAATGCAGTGGCCTCAGTTAAATATTTTAATGCTTCATTAATATTCTCAGATTTTAAGTACATTTTACCAATTAAATATGCTGAAGCCGGTGATGGTTCAAGTTTGTATAGTTGAACAGATGCATCAAAAAATAGTTGTGAATCGTTACATCTTTTTTTGTCAAGAATGTCGGTAATTTTTTTCAAAAGTTCAAGATCATTTTTATTTGCGTCGAACTTTGTTTGATAAATTGCAATAAGATCATCACAAGTTGCAAATGGCTCAAATTCGGCTTCGATATTACCTTTGATATTCTTCCATTCTTCTAATCTTCTTGCATCCTTCTCATACTTTTTTAAATTAAAATCAATAATGGCACTAACTTTATCATAAGCATCAATAATTGTAGATTTCTCAACAAGCTCATCAGAAACCATCTTGGCTGTAGTCCTGAAATAATAGCTCAATACGGCACCTTGTGTATTATTGCCTTCTAATTCCATTGATCGTTTAAAAATAGCATTGGCTTCAACAAAATTTTGAGTTCTGTACTTGTAATAATCATTGCCTTTATAAGCTAAAATAGTACCTTCTTTTCCAAAGAATTCAATTCTCTTATCATAAACCATAAACAAAGTATCAATATACTTTTCTCTCAAAGCTTCATCTTTTTCCTTATTAATCAGGTAAGTCACTATCTTTATCCCATCTTGAAAGGTTGTTTCCCGAGCTGCGGGGCAATTTAAAAACACCCATCTCCATGGCTTTATTGCATCTTTTATAACCTCACTTTTATAATTAGATTCCTTCCATTGTCGGAAAAATTCCTGATAAAGTGAAATGTTCATTTTACATTCATCAGGCTTGTCTCCAAATTTTGATTCATCTTGTCCAATAACATTAATATTAGGGCTTAAGATTAAGCCCCCTAATAAGAAGATGAATATAAGTTTAGCTTTCATAATTGTAATAATTTATTGTTAATTATATTTGGGCTTATTAAACCATCGTTGGTGCATTGTAATTCCAATCGAAAATTTAAAATATTTTTCCTGTATTAAATTATTTTTTACCGTTCCACGTTGGCCATATTCCATTCCTAAATTAACTGTTGATCTTGAATTTCTTAATGGTAACCCTATTCCAAAACTTATGCCAAAATCATTGATTCGTGTATTATTGACGGATAATGGAGTTTGCTCAAACTTAATACCGAAACGATAACTTACTCTTTTATAGTATGAATTTACACTATTATAATTAGGGATGATTTCCATACCAAGGCCCAACCTGATAGAGTTATTCAAAGAATCGGAAACATTAAATGACTTAAAATCTTTCCAATATTGTTTCTGAAATTCAGCTCCTATCTTCCATTTATTTTTTTCTGCGATCATTATGCCAAAACCTATATTCTTAGGAATTACCATCGTTCCTTGAGCATCCTGAATATAAGAAATGGTATCTCTGTATTCTTTCACATCAGTATAGAGAGGGACAAATGTCCTTGTAAATTCATCCTTAGTTGCCTTTAATTCTGATTTACTGCTATAAACTACACCAACATTAATGTCAAAATTATTAATTTTTGTATGATAATCAATCCCGTAATTTAAATAAAAATCATTAATTGAAACTGAATTAAGCACATTTGTAGATAAGAAATTTACTGAATCGACAAAGCTAAGAGATCTTTCTTTGTCTATACTTCCAAAATAATAACCCATATTAACACCAACTGATAGATGCTTGCCAACCTTAAAAGCATGTCCCCAATATAATTGATTTATGCCTCCACTACCTTCATCATAAAACCTTACATTTCCAATTTGATCAATATTTTCAACATAGCCATAATTATAACCTACATTGCTGAATGGCACAAGTCCAATACTGGTTTTCCACCATCTGTTGATAGAGAATCCCAATGATATATAACTTAATGATGAATAACTTGTTTTCTCTGATGTACTCGCATTTTTAAGTGAAACATTATTAGCTAACATTCCGGCATCAAAGAGAAAAGAGAGTGTATCGAAAGCTGCATAAGATGCAGGATTCGAAAAATTAATGGTACCATTGTCATAAATGGAGTAACTAATCCCTCCCATTGAAAGGCTCTTTACATTGAAAGTATTATTAATTTCGCCTAACCCATAAATTGAGTAAGGAGAAGTTGTTCTAGTTTGCGCTAACAAGGTAAAAGGAAACAATAATGCCAACCCAATTAATAGACTTCGAAAACCGCTATTTTTTACTATCATTAAATTTTAGTATTACATTTAGCCCAATCATAACAATATTTGGGAGTGCAAAGATGTTATTTTTTAGTCTTTTATCAAAATAAATATAGTCCCCACCTCCTAAAATAACTGTTAAATTTTCATAATTCTCTTTATACGACCCTATTATTCCGTCAATTTCGTTGATTAGTCCGTTATATACTCCAGATAAGATTGATTCTTCAGTAGTAGACCCTATCAGAAAGTCAACTTTTTTAGCTTCAATATATGGTAGATTGCCAGTAAACTCATGCAACGCTTTTAATCGCATGTTTACTCCAGGGCTGATTGATCCCCCATAATATTCTCTTTTCTCATTAATTAAATCATAAGTTATGCAAGTTCCGGCATCGATAACCAATACATTTTTATTGGGATAAAGTTCTGCTGCAGCAACTACTGCAGCTAATCGGTCTTTCCCAAGTGTTTCAGGACTTTTATATTTATTTATGATTGGGATTGGTGTATTAACCCCAAGCTCTATAAAATCAAATCTTTCCCTTAAAAATTGTTTTATCTCTTCCGGATAATTGATAACCGCTGAAACTATTACAGACCTAATTTGGGGATACTTATCGACAATTGCACTTATGTCGCTAACTATCAAGTCTTTATATTGAAATTGTTTAACAATAATATCTTGCCTAAAAACTGCAAGTTTTGTAAAAGTATTACCAAAATCAATAATTAACTTCATTCGTGTGAATCAATAAGATAAGTATGCAAAAATACATATCTGCAGCTAAAATCAGTCGTTTTTGAAAAAAAATTTCTGATTTTAAAAAAACTTCGTAAATTTGCGCCACCAAAGAGGAAGGTACCATAGCTCAGTTGGTAGAGCAACGGACTGAAAATCCGTGTGTCCCTGGTTCAAATCCAGGTGGTACCACCCAAATTAAAGCCTGCACTAAATTAGCGCAGGCTTTTTTTATTTTTAGTGTTATCACAGTTCATTTATCTATATATTTATATTTATTTTTTGAAACGGGTAATAAATCAATAAAATCTTAAGCTTCTTAAATTACTTCACGAATGAAAAAATTATATACCATTATTGTTATAGTTGGTTTCTTTATTAGCGCATTGCAAGCTCAGAATTTAAAGGAGATACTTGATAATTATTATAAAAGCAATGGTCAGTCCAAAATAAATCAAATCAAAACAATGACCATAACTGGTTCTATTTTTCAAATGGGTTCAGAATTTAATTTTAAACGAATTAGCATACGACCAGATAAATTTTATCTGGAGGCTGATATAATGGGTCAAAAATTTGTTCAAGCGTATAATGGAACTGATGGATGGATGATCGCACCTTGGACTGGTTCAGTTGACCCGCAAGACATTCCTGTCAACCAATTGAAAGTCCTGAAAAAAGAAGCAGATTTTGATGGAGCTTTATATAATTATGAGGCAAAGGGCATAATGCTTGAATATGAAGGAATTGAAAAAGTTAATGGTACTGAAGCGTTTAAGATTAAAGCAACATATCAGGACAACGATGTGGTAAAAATTTTTATTAGGGTTGATTTAAATGTGATTATAAAAACGGAGGCCATCCTTCCTACTATGATGGGCACGGATGCATTAACAGAAACTTTTCTAAGCAATTATAAAATGATTGAAGGAACAGCCGTGGCATTTAGTATTGAAACAAAATCAAATAACCAGGTATCGGCACAAATTAAAATTGATCATGTTGAATATGATAAGAAGATTGATAATACTATTTTTAATCGACCTAAAAAATAAACATTAAAAAGCTATACATTTAAATCTCTCATTTTATCAGGCTTTATTGAACATTATATATTTTTGACCTTATGAAATGCACATAAGGTTGGTGTTATACAAATCGAGCATGAATATATGGGCATTCCATGTGGCAATTAAAAAACAAATTATAAACACATGAAAAAAATATTCCGGATATCAATAATTTTATTTTTAACAATCATTGGAACCTTCTTAATTTTAAACATTCCACTTGAGAAGAATACCAGGGATGAATATGAACAATTTCTTTTGGCCGAATATCAGAAAATTCCGCAATTAAGTGAAGAACAGTTAAAAGATCTCCCTGAGCCGACCAGACCTGATTTGGCAGCAATTCAAAATTATTTCATGACCCTTGATCCAAGCTTAAAAAGAGTTCCAACTGAAAGATTAAATACTGCATACCTCAAAACAAAAACAATCAGTAGTCAAAAAAATGCCAATGCATTTGGTTCTGATTTTGAATGGACGGAAGTTCCTTCAAATATGGCCGGTCGCACCCGTGCATTTATGATCGATCCCAATATTCAATCCGGAAACAAAGCATGGGCAGGATCAGTAACTGGTGGACTTTGGGTAAATGATAATTTTAAAAGTGGAACATCATCGTGGCATCCTGTTGCTGGTTTTTGGAGCAATTTGGTTGTTAGTTGTATAATTTCCGATCCTAAGAATCCAAATATTTTTTATGTTGGTACAGGAGAAGCACAAACAGCATTTAATATTTACCGTGAATCTTCGGGGGTTGGAAATGGCATTTGGAAAACAGTTGATGGTGGAGCAAACTGGGAACTTATTCAATCAACCGAAAATTTTAAATATATTACTGATATTGGAATTCGCATTGAAAATGGATCGAGTGTAATTTATGCCTGTGTGACTTCAGGCGTTTATAAGGGTTCGAATCATGAGAGTATCCCTTCTGACGGACTTTACCGCTCTACTAATAATGGTAATAGCTGGGAACAAGTACTACCAAATATCATAGGAAGTAATAAGCCTTATACACCTGCAGATATTGAGATTACTACCAATGGAAGAATTTTTGTTGGAAGTATGCGTAATTTAGAAGATAATGGAGGTGGAACTATTTTATATTCTGATGATGGCCTAGCAGGTTCTTGGACAATATTTGATGATCAAGCACAGGTGATTAAGAATAATTATAAAATAGCCGGAAGGGTAATATTGGCTTCCGCTCCTTCAAATCCAAATGTGATTTATGCCCTTTTTGGTGTTGCATATATTGATGCAACTGATGGTTTTAAACATGCAAATTGTGAATACATTTTAAAAACATCAAATAAAGGATCATCTTGGAACGCTGTTAATATTCCGATTGGGGGAGCTAATCAATGGGCTTACCTCAGTTGGCATGCTTTATCGGCGAGTGTTGACCCAAATAATGAAAATACGATTTTTATTGGTGGCTTAGATGTTCATAAGTCTACAAATGGAGGGAATAGTTGGCATATTATATCTGATTGGCAAGGAGCTACTGGAGTTAATCGTTATATCCATGCTGATATTCATAAAATTATTTTTCTCAATGGTAGTTCAAACGAAATCGTTATTACTACAGATGGAGGTATTTTTTATAGTTCAAATGCGACTCAATACCAACCTGATTTTTCAGAAAAAAATAATAATTATAATAGTTTGCAATTTTATACTGGTGCAATTGATTCACGAGCAGGAATCAATATATTTCTGGGAGGCTTACAAGACAATGGAACCATTAGATATGGAGGAAGCGCCATATCTAAAAATGACATGATAGATGGAGGTGATGGTGCTTTTTGTTTTATTGATCAGAATGAACCCAATATTCTTATCTCGTCTGTCTATAATAATGGTTATTGTTTTTTTGTTGACAATTGGTCAGATCCCAGATCTGAAGCATACACATACTATGGAACAGGAATATTTATTAACCCCGTAGATTATGATGATAGGCTAAATATTCTTTATGCAAATGCCACTACTTTTTTAAATACAAATAAGAACAAACTATTAAAAATAACCGGAATTCCTAATAGCCCACAGGAAAGTCTAATACAAATTACTTCAGATGTGAATGTGCCTTTTTCACTTATTACCGTATCTCCTCATTCACCTGTTAATACATCCACATTATTTGTTGGAACCCAATCTGGTAGATTATTTAAGGTTGTTAATGCACAAAATATTCCATCATCAACCGAAATTGGAAGTCCTGATTTTCCGGCTGCTAACATTTCAAGTGTGGTGATTGGTGCTTCAGAAGATACCCTATTGGTAACTTTTTCAAATTATGGCGTATCCTCAGTATGGCAAACTTTTAATGGTGGACAAAGTTGGAACGAAAAAGAAGGCAATTTACCCGACATGCCAATCAGATGGGCTTTATACCATCCCTACGATGCGAATAAAGCTTTTCTTGCAACAGAAGTTGGTGTTTGGGCAACCGATCAGCTTATGCAAGAAAATCCTGAATGGATCCCATTATCAAATGGTATGTCCAATGTTCGGGTAGATATGCTAAAACTCCGTAAATCTGATCAAACCATTTTAGCTGCAACCCATGGAAGAGGGCTGGCTTATACGGCGATATCAAAGGTTGGAATTGAAGATCCTGATTTTACAGAAAAGTCTTTCAAAACCTATCCCAACCCTGCTAATGATTTTCTGAATATTTCATTTGAATCGGGAAATGCCAATAAAATTCAGCTTACGATTTATGATCCAAGCGGTCGATTAGTTTTTTCTGAAGAAAAATTCGACCTAAATGGACTATTCACAAAATCTATTAATTTAACATCATATCCTAAAGGCGTATTAATCATCAATCTGGTCATTGATGATAAGTTCATCTCAAAAAAAATAATTCATCAATAAAAAAATAAGGAAAATTTTAATTTCAATCATTTTATACTCGAAAGGAGTTATGGGACTACATGTTTTTTCAGACGAATACTTTATGAAAGAAGCTTTAAAAGAAGCCCAAATTGCTTTTGAAAAAGATGAAGTTCCTGTTGGAGCAATTATTGTTTTTAAAGATAGGATTATTGCACGGGCACATAATTTAACCGAAACATTAAATGATGTAACAGCGCATGCAGAAATGCAAGCATTTACATCTGCCACAAGCACGCTGGGTGGCAAATATCTTGATCAATGCACATTATACGTAACGCTCGAACCATGCCACATGTGTGCCGGAGCTTCATTTTGGGCACAAATCTCACAAATTAAATACGGAGCTTCCGATCCCAAAAGAGGTTTTACAACAATTAAACAGCCCCTACTACACCCTAAAACCAAAGTTTCATCAGGCATTTTAGAGGCTGAATGCTCAAATATTTTAAGTTTGTTTTTTCAGAAAAAGCGTTAATACTTTATTCTGATTTGGCTGGACAGGTTTTGATTCCGAACAGAACATAAAGTGCGCAGAATCCAAAGATTGAGGTAACGATCATAATAATTCCGAACACGGCCAGAACAATCGCCCAAGTGCCAACAATTATTTTCGCATAAAGTAAATATGCGATGATAATTGCGATTACAATTCTGATAATTTTATCAATTAATCCAACATTTTTTTTCATGACATTTTTATTTAGTGTAAGCCAAATATAGTTGTTAAAACATCAATTTCAAAATATTAGATTCCGGAGGTATTTAAATTCCCTACACTAATAGTAATTGTTCTTTGACTTTTGCTTTTTGCCGATGATGATGCTTTCATGGTAACTTGCAGGTGAAGATTATAAATATTCAAATTCATTTCTTTCGACTTTATCTGTCCGATTTTAGAAATATCTGAATTTATAATCCCCGAATAACGACTTACTCGCGTATTCATGATTTCATTTTCGCCACTCAAAAATGTTCGATCGTAATCCTGAAATTCGTAAATATTCGCAATCTCCCTAATGGTCAACACCTGAAGGTTTTCAATTCCATCGATATTAATCAAAAACCAATTATAAGTATCCTGATCGATTAAACATCGGTTTAATGAATCTTTTTCAAGTATCCGTGAATTATTAATGATGGCGGTTCCGTAATAATTATTATCAAATGAATGAACAGTATCGGTTGTTATGGCATATCTCAAGCTGATACTCCCAGTGATGTCACGCAACTTTGGATATAAGTGATAGGAGTTAAAGGCCCTTACCAACATTTCAAAATTAATGGCAAAAAACAAGGCATGAAGCGGATTGTCAAATATTACAAAACCCCCATCTCCTGTACTAATAAATGCATTTTCAATACTTTCCTTAGTGTATTTCTGAAAAACAAACTGATTGTTTTCAAGGCTTAATTTGATGGCCTTATTGAACAAAATCTTAAATACCGATGGAATTAGTGTCTGCTCCAAATGATTATATAAACCATAACGATAAATATCAATTCCAAATACCGAGCGTTTATTAATCGATTTTGTATCCACATATTTCTCAACCTCAGCTCTCAAATCTTCACTATTCGGAAGAATATTCACCTCCTCATAAACCGAATCAGAATCGAATTCATTGAGCATTTCAAGTATTTTTTTAAATTCGAGTTCTTTTATTTTTGTAGCCATATTAATCGTTTTTTAAGTAATGCAAAGATAGTTGCAGAAAAATAATAATTTGAGCTAAATCTGACAAAAATAAACAACATACTTTATTAACATTTGTTAATAACCATTGTGCATGAATTGTGAATAAGAAGATACTAAAAAACTTGAAATCGCCCTTGACTTGATATTATATTTGAATCACCAAGTGAGCGATAAAAGGCCAGTCGAAAAACGAAGAGTGGATTGAAAGTACCGCAAGGAACAAATCAGGCACTCACACTTGAAAAAAGATGAACCGCAAGGGGAGTTGGATTTGAAGCAAGTTTTGAGATATGGGGTGAACGAAAAGTTGAACCGAAAGGTGGACTTATCGAAAACACCGGGCAAACGGAAAATCCCTACGGGGTGAAACCAAAAAAGCTAGTC
>Ga0268283_1001061_pt1 | contig 14132 bp, 10 predicted proteins | sample saktaG_13_FD_190140 | JGI IMG/M metagenome (GOLD analysis project Ga0268283, IMG submission 190140) | Saline water microbial communities from Sakinaw Lake, British Columbia, Canada - sak_2013_06_06_36m | ecosystem: Environmental > Aquatic > Non-marine Saline and Alkaline > Saline ... | reverse complement strand
ATACTCTGTCTTCAGGTACTGCTGATCAGTAAGCCCAAAGGCATGATGAAGCAAACTTGTACTCATTGGAAATCAGATTTTTCTTTCAAATATATCTATAAGTACGCATTATTGTGATGAACCTTAATTATTATGCACAAAATTATGCGCATAATTGTATCCTATCTTAAAACACCTATATTTACTGCATATTTTTGAGGTATAAATCAGCTTCCCAAGCTGAGGGTCGTGGGTTCGATCCCCATTTACCGCTCAAAATAAATTTCATCAGATTGCCCTGAAAAGCTCCGGATAACTGACCTTTCGGGGCTTTTTTATGCCAAAACCTGAAAATTTATTTTGCAATCCAAAGCTATTAAAAGCATAGATTTCGTATAATTGTTATGCACATAGTTATGCGGAGGGTAATGGTAAAGTGAACGAAAATGTACTACCTTTTCCTTCTTCACTCTCGACCCAGATCTTTCCCCCATGCTTATCTACATATTCCTTGCATAATAACAGCCCAAGGCCTGTGCTGGGTTCATTACCTGTACCTGTGCGTGAGACATCTTCTCCGATGCTAAAAAGCTTTTCTTTCATCTCATCGGGGATTCCAATTCCAGTGTCCCGGATGGAGATAATTTGAGCCATGCCATTATTTTGCTCAAACCCAATGCTGATCGAACCACCATTACGAGTGAATTTAATGGCATTTGAAATCAGGTTTCTGAAGATTGCACTCAGCATTTGGGGATCTGCAAAAGTTTCAGTTTCAGGAGGAACGGTATTGAGGATGTTGATCGATTTATTTTCAGTCTCTAAAGAGTGTATAATCAGGTTGTTAGAAATAATTTCAAAAAGATTGGTTTTTAACGGAACATACTCCATCATCCCCCTTTGAAGTCTTGACCAACTCAACAGATTTTCAAGTAATTTGAAAAGGTTATCGGCGGATTTATGCAAACGGTTGACCATTTTCTGAATCTCCTCAAGGGTAAATTTTTCAACGCCTCCTGCAAGTATCTCAGTAAATCCAAGAAGTGAATTGAACGGGCTTCTGAGGTCATGCGCAATAATGGTGAAGAATTTATCCTTTTCTTTTGTGCGGGAGATAACAAGGTCTTCAAGATGTTTGCGGTAATTGCTTAACTCTTCTTCGGCTTTTTTAAATTCAGTTATATCCTGGATCACACCTCCAATTCTGGTAATTTTACTTCCTTCCCGGAAAGCCTTGCCGATTGACCTGACCCAAAGTAAATTACCTTTTGCCGTGATGATCTGGAGTTCCGTATCAAAAGGTTTTCCATCTTCCAGTGCAGACCGAACTGCTTCCGAGATGATGGGCAAAGACTCAGGTTTGTAAAAGTTGATCGCGTTATTAAGGTTGGGGATGAATCCTGGCCCAGTTTCGTGAATCTCATAAACCATATCGGTCCAGATGAGGTTTTTAGTTTCCGTTTCAAGTTCCCAGCCTCCGATCCTTGCCAGTTTCGATGTTTCATCGAGAAGTTTTTTATTTTTTGCGAGCGCCATGGTTCGTTGCAGAACCCTGCGTTCAAGCGTCTCCCTGGCTTCGAGAAGCGCTTCTTCAGCTTGTTTACGGGCGGTTATATCGCGGAAAGACCATACACGGCCAATAATATCCCCCTCCATATACATAGGAAAGGAGTAACGTTCGAAAGTGCGATTATCTTTAAATTTCAACAGATCCATAACTGCCATATCCGAAATATAAAGTTCCCTGATTTTTTTTATAAACAAATCCGGATCACAGAGCTGATTCTGCACAAAATCAAGCAATAACTGATCGTTTCTTGTTTCCATCATTTGTTTTGGAATATTCCACAAGTCGAAAAACCTTTGATTGGCTTTGATAATTTCACCCTTGTTGCTGACTGCTAAAATTCCATCTGCAGTTGCCTCAAGGGTTGACTGAAGCTGGGTTTCGCTCCATTTTAACTCTGCACCAGATTTCTTGGCATCTGTGATGTCCATGACGGAGCCTTCCAGATATCCCTCGGCAGAATACAGGGCTAAAGAAGCCAGGGTTGTTTTTCTTTTCTTTGTTTTTGTAATAATTTCGATTTCATAATTGTTGATCGACCCTGAGCCCTGAAGTTCCAAAATCATTTTTTTTCGGCTTTCAGGATCTGCCCATCTGATTAAGGCTGGATTTCCAATAAGTTCTTCTTCGCTGCAGTCAAATAATTCGGCAAGTTTTTTATTCGCGACCAGAATGGCCGAACCATCCAGTTTCGAACGGTACATGGCTACCTGCGAATTATGGAAAAGTTCACTGTATTTGATTTCTGATATCCGAAGCGACTCCTCGGCTTTGATGCTTGCTTCAGTTTTTGCTAAAAGTTCGGAAGTCCTTTCATTTACCAGGGATTCCAGGTTTTCATTTAAAAGGTTCAGTTTTTCACGGGTTTCAATAAGTAAAGAATTCTGTTGTATAGCTCCTTCATAAATGTTCAGCAGTAAATTAATGATTTGTTGTGGATCAGACCGGATGAGCCTTTTTTTGTTTTTGAAATCGATTTCAACTCCAAAGGACTGCCTTTCATCCGGGTACTTGTTTTTATCAGCAATTATCTTTTCAATTTGATGCAGAAGGTATTCCTTATCATAGGGTTTCGTAATGAAACAATCTGCACCTGCAATCAGTCCTTCGATCACCTCATCTGTTCCTGAGAGGGAAGTCAGCAAGACAACCGGGATATCCTGGGTGGCGGCCCGTGTTTTAATCTGACGACATAATTCATACCCATCCATTTCAGGCATCATGATATCGGAAATGACCAAAGCCGGTCGGTTTTCTGCAAGCCATGCCAGGGCTTTACTACCGTCTTCTGCAACACCCACCTTATATTGATGGCTTAACAGGATATTTTCCAACTGAACCGCCTGGGTTTTGCTGTCCTCAACAATCAAAATAGTAGCGCTCATAAACTAAAATTTCGTGATCTATATTTTTCCAATTCGGATAATCATTTCCATGATCTTGTCGGGAGGCAGAATATAATCGGCAGCGCCTAATTTTATAGCTTCATCAGGCATGCCAAATACAATGGAACTTTCCTGGTCCTGGGCAATGGTAAGCGCTCCCTTCTCTTTCATCAGCTTCAGTGCTTCGGAACCATCCTTTCCCATTCCGGTCAGCAGAATGCCCAAACTTTCAGGTCCAGATGACAATGCGAGAGACCGGAACAAGAAATCTATGGTCGGACGTATACCAAAAACAGGAGGGTCGGAGGATAGCATGATCTTGTTATTTAAAATACCCATGTGAAACCCTTCCGGGGCAAGGTAAGCCATTCCTGGGACCAATCGCTCTCCATTCTCCCCGGTTTTAAAATGAACCCTTGAACTTCCCTGGAGCCAATCACGGAAACCATTTGAAAACCCTGGTGAAATATGCTGAACAACCAGAAAAGAAAATGGAAGGCCGGGAGGCAGGCCCGAAAATATTTTTTGTAAGGTCTGAGGTCCGCCTGTAGAGGCCCCGATGGCGATGATCCTTACCCCAGGCAAAGGCTTTGGCAATACTTTATTATTTTCGAAAGTATTTTTAGGTTCAGACATTTTCCGGTTTATCCTCCTTACTACTTTCACTTCCGCCATTGTCTTAACCGTTTCAATCAGTTCCTTTTTTGCCGTTAAAAAGTCGGGATGCGAAAGCGAAGGTGGCCTTAAAAGCACAGCCAGGGCTCCGGCTTCCAGCACGCTGAAGGAAAATGTAGTATCCATTATGCGTATTGATTCGCTGACCACTACGATGGGGGTTGGGGCCTGCTCCATGATCACCCGGGTTGTTTCAAAGCCATCCATTTGCGGCATATGAAGATCCATGGTAACCACATCGGGTTTGGTGAGCCGGATCATGTCAACTGCCTTGATGCCTGAATCAATGGCCCCGACAACCATGATCTGGGGATCAGAAGAAAAAATATAAGTTAGGAAGTCCCTTACAACGATTGAGTCGTCAACGATTAAAACTTTGATCATAATTATTATCTGTTTCCCGGTTTAACATTTCAGAACTTCAGATCAGCCTCCTGATCACTTCAAGCAAATTACCCTGATCAAAACTGCTTTTAACAATGTAAGCGTTCGCTCCGGCTTCAATACCTCTTTCCCGGTCATCTCTCGATTCCAGGGCTGTGACCAGCACAACCGGAATATCTTGCAAACGATGATCCTTTCTGACGGCAGCAGTGAATTCAAACCCATTCATACGGGGCATATCCACATCAGAAACAATCAGGTCAAATTTCACGGTACGGACCTGTGACAGGCCATCGGCTCCGTCGACGGCAGTGACCACCTGATAACCGGCCGTTTCCAGAATGTTTTTAATCAGCATCCGGGAAGTAATGGAGTCCTCCGCAATCAGTATCCTGATTTGTTTCTGGTCACCAGCAGCAGGAGGGCCGACACTCCTTATCCTTTTTTCACTTTGTACCGTACTTTTCATTAAATCTGCCACATTCAAAACCGGAACGATTTTCCCGCTACCCTGAATTGCGGCTCCAGAGATATTCTTTACCCGTCTGAGCTGCCGTCCGAGGTTCTTTACAAGCACTTCCATGGTTCCAATTACTTCGTCGACGCGGAATGCAATACAGAAATCTGAAACACGGAGGATAATGTAATGGAAATAAAAATCAATCCCGCCATCAACCTGATTTAGCGGATGCCTGTTACCTTTTGTCTGCCCGGAAAATTCCAGTATGTCAGACAGGGTTACCACAGAAATAATTTCACCATTCACAAGGATTGTTTCCCTGTTTTCAACCCTTTTTATTTCTTCAGGTTTCACCCGTATGGTTCTTTCAACATTGGCAGAAGGAAAAATGAAGTTAAACTCACCTGCCTTGACCAGAATGCCGGGGAAAGTTGACCGTGAAAGCGGAATTTTTATTTCAAAGGCTGTTCCGCGTCCTGTTTCAGTTTCTATGTTGACGCTTCCGCCAAGTTTTTCAATTTTTTCCAGTACAATGGTCAGTCCCAGTCCCCTGCCGGAGATATCGGAGATGATTGCACTGGTAGTGATCCCCGACTGGTAAACCAGTTTAAGAAGCTCTTGTTTGTCGAAAGTTTCGGCCGTTTCCCGATTTATCAGCCCGGCCCGGATGCCTGCTTCGGTAAGGTGTGCCAGATTAATTCCTCCTCCGTCGTCCGACACCCGCACAGCTAGCGTCCTCCCTTCAATTATGCGAAACGATATCCGGATGCTTCCCCTTGGTGCTTTCTCAAGCAGGCTCCTTTCTCCGGGTTTCTCCAGCCCGTGGTCGGTGCAGTTCCTGATCAGATGGATCAATGGATCCTTCAGGTCTTCGAGAAGTCGCTTGTCAACTTCAAGCTCGGATCCTTCGATGAACAGGTCCACCTCTTTTCCCAGATCTCTTGAAAGATCATGGACCAGCATCGGAAAGCCTTCAACGAGCGTACTTACCGGGAACAACAAGAGATCTTTCATCGACTCAAGGTGATCCCTGACTTTGTGCCTGAGCACATAGCAATCCTGATCCAGTTTCAAAACCAAATCATCCAGTTTGTTTCTCCATAAAGATACCTGTTTATAGACCGTCAATTCTTGATTGATCTCATCCCGGATCAGCTCCAACTCCTTAAGCCATTGTTCGGATACAGCCGTTGTCTGCATCAACTCTTCGGCCTGACGGAAAAGGGGATCAATCTTATTAACGGGAAATCTGACGAAACCTGCTTCTGAAATACCTGTTTTTTCGGTTTGGGGCGGGAATTCCATAGGGATAACAGTAGAAACTGAAGGTGGCAGCTGTAAGGATTCTTTATAATCCGATCCCATTTGCTGCAGTAATTTTACAAATTCCCTGACCCTTTGCCTTTCCTGTTTTGGAGCAGATTTGAGATCGACGGAAATCAAATCTGAAACCAGATTCAAGGCCTGATAAAGTAAATCGACCATTCCGGGTTTACACTCAAGCTTTCCCTGTTTCATTTCCGAAAATGCTGTTTCCATCGGTTGACAAAGGGCGACAATATCGTCGAGCCCGACAGAGCGGGCAGCACCTTTCAGGCTGTGGAGTTCACGGTAAACATTTTCTATCAGTACGGCCTTTGACCCGGAAGGGGCCTGCTTTTCAAGTTCCAGCAATCCCCCGGAAATGATGCTGATATGTTCATTAGCCTCTCCCCTGAAAGTGTTCATCAAACGTTCCTGGAATTCCTTATCCTGTGGATTCATTTCACCTTGATTAAATTTTATACTGCCGGACAAGCTCTTTAAGCTTATGTCCAAGTTCATTGAGTCCTTGTGCAGCCAATTCAGTCTGTTTCATGCTTGCTTCCGTTTGCTCTCCTGCCTGGTTGATATTTTCCATGGCCAGTCCGATCTGGTCCATTCCTATCAACTGCTGGCTGCTGGAGGCAGCAATCTGGGTAGCTACCCTAGATGCTTCACCTGAACTCTCTGCAAGTAAACGGATGGCTTCTCCCGCCTGGTTGGATTGTTTCACGCCGGCTTCAACCGCCTTGCCTCCCTGCTCCGCTGCCATCACAGCAGCGCTGGTCGCCTTCTGGATATCATTCAGGATGTTGCGTACCTGGATGGTTGACTTTTTGGATTGATCAGCCAGTCGCTTGATTTCTTCAGCAACAACTGCAAATCCCTTTCCAAACTCACCGGCTTTTGCAGCCTCAATGGCTGCATTTACAGCCAGCAGGTTGGATTGATCGGAAACATCGCTTACCATGGCGATAATATTCCCAATGGATTGGCTTTGGTCGCTGAGTTTCATAATGGTTGTGGCAATGGAATCCATCTGTGAACGTATCCGTTCCATTCCCTGAATGGTTTCTTCTACAGCCCGTTTTCCTTCCTGGGTGGTTTTCAAAACGCCTTTTGCGCTATCGGCAACTTCTTTTGCTTTCTCAGCTGACATTTGCGCAGCCTGGCGAACTTCTTCCACCGTACTTGAAGTTTCACTGATTGCACTGGCAGTCTCGGCTGTTCCTGAAGCAACCTGTGTGGTTGAAGCCAATATCTCGCTTGCCGAGGCGCTGAGCAAATTGACTGCTTCGGCGATATCCTTCGTAGAGCTTTTCAGGTTTCCAGTCATGACCGTCATGGCAAGGTTCAGCTTTCCTACCTCATCGGTGCGGGAGAGCGGCGGAACTTCAACCGTAAGATCGCCATGCGAAATCTTTTCCAGCAAACCCGATAAGCGGTTCAATGGATCGGAAATCGATGCGTTCAGGAAACGGATCATGAAAATTCCAAGGATCAGGGAGACTACACCCAATGCCAGGAATACAATGAGGAGGATGCGGGCTGTTGCAAGATCACGTTCTATATATTGGTTCAGGTTATTCTGAGCCAGTTTCCCCAGGTTGAAGGATTCATCCTGGATAAAGAGGAACCGGTCCTCCTGTATACCAGTCAGTGAACCGACAGCTCCCTGGCTGTCACCATTCATGATGTTGCGTATTAAAACCGACCTGGTTTTCCAGTAATCCACCAAGGTGTCTTGCATGATTTTAAGCTGATCTTTACTTCCGGTATTTTCCTGATCAGCCTTCAGCTCAACAAGGCAATCATTCATCTCAAGAACCCTTTTTTCAATTTCATTCTTCAACCGGATATTTTCTTCCCGCTCTTTTGTAATGATCATTTCAAGCATTGCAGCACGGTTGTAATTCAGATTCAATCTAATGCGCATCAGGTTCAAGGCGGTTTTCAGCTGATGGTCGCGAATGGATGCCTCATTGCTGGTAAACCGTGTAATCTCGATGGAGGCTACAGTGGTTATGACAATAAGAAAAACCCATATCGTTCCGAAACCCAGGAAGAGCTTGACACGGGTCGAAAGGTTAAGAATATTTTTCATAATGATTTGGTTTTAATATTTCTGTTTTACTAATTCTGTTCAATAAGCATCCGGGGATCAGATAACATTCTTCCGGCATTAAGGATGATAATCCGGTCTTGCGTAATGCCTGCAAGATATTCGGAGCCGATTCCTGTAACAGTGGTAAGGAGCGGTTGTATGGAGGATGAAAGGATACTGCTCCTTCCAAGCAATTCATCGGCCAGGATTCCAAATTCGATCTGATCGTTTTGAAGAAAGATTACTTTATTCAGTTCACTCAGCCCGGTTCCAGGCAGGTTGAAAAAATATTTCAGGTTCACAACAGAGAGGATCTCCCCCCTCAAATTGATCAGGCCCAGAATAAAGTCAGGAAGTCCGGGCAGGGGAGTTAAATCTTTCAGGGGAGCTACATCCCTCACGAAAGCCGACTCCACTGCATAAATCTCATTCCCCATGGAGAACCGGATCACCTCCATGACCATTTGATCTTTATCATCTTTAACGGGCTCCATGGCCAGTTCCCTGGCTCTTTCACGAAGCTTCTGACGGTCTTCTTTTTTCATATGATTTGTTCCGTTTGTTGGGTAGCTTTCATAATTTCCTGGAATCTCCCGAAAGACAATCCTTCCGAATATGGAATGGTCTCTCCTTCAACTGATTTTTCGAGGAGAGCAAGGACATTCCGGTAGTGTTTTTTCGCTGGCTGAATTTTCCCGGCACGGCTCAACATGGTAGCCAGGCTGAAATGTGCCAGTATAAAATCAGGATCGATATACAGGGCTTTATTGAATGACCTGATGGCCTCATCTTCACGGTGAAGCTCCTGAAGAATGGTAGCATGTAAATAGTAGAGCAAAGGATCGAGTTTATTCGCCTGAAGGGCTGTATTGCAGGCCATGACTGCTTCGGAGAGTTTTCCCTGATTTGCCAGCGACCTGATCGTTTCCTCATCGGTAAGACGGCGGACTGAAGCCTCATTTGCTCCTTCGCTTAAAAAGGCTCCATTGGATAAAGGAACCTCCAGCGGATGCTTGATAGTTGGAACGTGGGATGGCAGAAGAGCATTTGGTGCGTTGGTTTCCAAGGGTTGTTTAACCTCAGGAAGGGATTCAGGTTTTTTTGAAAAGCTTTTTTTAACGTAAATGGTTGCCCCCTTGAAATTGCGATTTGTATAAGCAGGAAATAGTTGCTGGGAGAGTTCGGTGGCACTTACAATCAGGCTCCCTGTGCCAGTGAGTGAATGAAAAAACTGGTTTCCTATTCTTATCGCTGTTTCCTTTGAAAAATACATCAGCACATTCCGGCAGAAGATCAGGTCCATGGCCTGGGTGTTGTTCATCATGGAAGGGAAAGGATCTTCGGCGAGGTTATGGTATGCAAATGTAACCATGTCACGTATCAAAGGACTGATCTCAAACTTTCCATCCGGCAGGGAAGTGAAATAGTTTGTCTGAAGCCAGGAAGGCGTATTTCTGAACGACCAGTTTCCGTATATTCCTTTTGCTGCTTTCCGGAGTATCCCAGGGTTAATATCGGTTGCCAGAATGGTTACTTTCCATTTTTTAAGGGAAGGAAGCGTACGTCTCAGGGCCATGGCGATGGAATAGGGTTCTTCACCCGAGGAGCTGCCAGCGCTCCAGATCCGGATATGCTGTTCCTTACTTTGTTTTTCTGCAACCAACTGTGGCAGAATATGGTTTTCGAGCGCTTCGAAAATTCTAGGTTCCCTCCAGAAATAGGTTTCAGCGGTAGTAAGCAAACCCGAAAGGATTTCCATCTGGTTTGTAGTAAGGGAAGCCGATGCCAGCCAGCGGGTAAACCCTGGTATGCTGCCAAAACCAAATTGACTCGCGGCCTGCCCGACATTCCGTTCAAGCATACCCCATCGTGAGGGTATGAACCGGAGCGCCATCCGTTTACTGATCACATCACTGAGGTGTGTTAACTCACTTTCTGACAACCCCATATTTATTTTTATTCCTTTTCAATTATTTTTTTCAGAACCTGTTCTTCATTCAGGGATAAAAAACTATCCAGATCGTAAATAAGGATGAGGTCTCCTTCCACTTTAATCACGCCCCGAAGAAACCCGGCGGCGGAGGACAATGCATTCCGGTCGATCATCTGATCACCGGAAATCTGAAGAACACCGACCACTTCATCCACGATCATAACAATTTTGCGGGTGGAAGTTCTTACGATGATAAACCGGTCATCCGGACCAAATTCCTTTGGCTGGAGTTCAAACCTTTTTCTTACATCGACCACCGCAATCACTTCCCCCTGAATGTTGACGACACCCCTCACAATTTCAGGAGCTTCCGGAAGGCTGATAATTTCAACAGCCGGAATCACTTTGATCACAGCCTCCAGAGGCAGGGCGTATCGTGGTTCGTCCAGCGTAAAAACAACGATCTTTTCCATCCTTATTCCTTTCCTCCCGAAAGCGTTGCGATCACCTTTGTCAGTTGTTCAATGTCATTGTTCTTATCAAAGAAAAAATCCGCTCCTTCAGCCATGCATCGCTGCCTGTATTGCTTGTACGGGAAGTTGGTGAGTATGCAGACCTTTGTCCGGGAACACTCGCTACGGATTTTTTTAAGCAACTCAATGCCATTCATTTCTGGCATGCGGATATCCACAATGGCCAGGTCAGGATTGGTTTCCCTGATTAGCTGTAAGGCTTCGGCTCCATTTTCTGCTTCTCCTACCACGGATACATTCTCGAAACCATTCAATAACAATTTGATTCTTTCCCTCAGGAGTGGTGAATCATCGGCGATTAAAATATTCATTGGATTATTATTAAAATTGGTCAGATTATTTTAAATAATCGGCAATCATGCTGATCATCTGTTCCCTTATAATTGGCTTCGGAAGATAATCGACACATCCGGCTTCCAGGCACTTTTCCCGGTCGCTGCTCAGCGCGTATGCCGTGGTTGCAATAACCGGGAGTTTAGGTCTGAAGGATTTGATGATCCGTGTCGCGGTCATACCGTCCATTTCAGGCATTTTAATATCCATCAGTGCAACTTCAATTTCCGGGTGATTTTTACATTGTTCAACCGCCTCGAGTCCGTTCAAAGCGGCTATGATTTTAATTCCCGTTGCCCTTAACACTGTTTTCAAGTAAAATAAATTGGCTTCTTCATCTTCAGCGATCAGAATCGTTTTTTCTTTCCAGGCGTTGTTATATGTCAGTTCTTTTTTCTCTGCTTTTTTCTCTGTTTTGATCACACTGGCCCGGATCAAAGGTATTTCAAAGGTAAAAGTGCTGCCCTTTCCTGGAGCTGAGTCCACCCGGATGTTTCCATTCAGCATTTCCGCATAGGATTTTACAAGTGAAAGACCCAGTCCAGTGCCTCCGTATTTCCTTGCAATTGAAACTTCTACTTGACGGAAACGATCGAAAATAGCCTCCTGCAAAGAAGGTTTAATCCCGATGCCTGTATCTTTCACTTTGAAAATAAGACGCTGGTTTTCATGGGTTACATGGATTTCAATTCCTCCCTGATCGGTAAACTTCAATGCATTCCCGATAAGGTTATTCAGGGTTTGTCGTAGTTTCACCGGATCGCTTTTAATATTTACCAGGGTTTCCGGAAGATTCCTGTAAAAGGTCAATTTCAGGTTTTTCCCCTGGGCCGGCATCTGGAAAAAGGACTGAAGCTCGTCAAGCAGATCGATCAGGTTAAAGTCAACCAGGCGGGCTGTTTCCTGTCCTGCTTCAATTTTTGAAATGTCAAGGATATCGGTGATGATATGTAAAAGCTGATGGGTTGATTTATCGATTGCATCAATGTATTCTTCTTTCCGCTGATCGCTGAGATCTTTGTCTTTCAGCAATTGTGAAAATCCGAGAATGCCATTCATCGGGGTCCGGATCTCATGCGACATGTTTGCAAGAAATGCGGATTTCAGCTGGTCGCTTTCAATGGCTTTCTCTTTGGCTTTCATCAGCTCCTTTTCCGTGATGGTGCGTTCAGTGATGTCCCGGATAATGCCGGTAAAAAACCTGTCCGTTGAAGTTTTCCATTGGGCGAGGGAAAGTTCTATGGGAAATATCTCCCCGTTTTTTCGTTTTCCATGAAGCTCAACTGTTTTACCAATCATGTGATATGATTCTTCCTGATGAATCCTTTTAAATCCGCCAAGGTGCAAATCAAAATAACTTTCAGGGATAATCATGGTAACTGGCTGACCGGCGATTTCTGCTTCATCATACCCGAAGGTCTTGTTTGCTCCCTGATTCCATCCCACGATGATGCCGGCATCGTCGGCAGTGATGATTGAATCAACCGCTGAGTCGGCGACAGCCCGGTAACATTCTTCACTCTGGCGCAATTTTTCCTGGATCATTTTAAGCTCGCTGATATCCTGAAGAACGGTCCGGCTGTGAAGTATTTTTCCATCATAATCCCTAACAGAAGAGGAATTTACAAGAACCGGTATTTTACCCCCCAAACTAGTAAGCAGGTCAAGTTCCTGGTTTTTCAATTCTCCGGTTTCATTAAAGATATTTATACTAAGCCTGACTTTTTCCAGGCAATCAGGATGATACCTTGAGAAAATTGGCTCCCCGATGACTTCCGTTCGTTTAAAACCGGTTTTACGCAGAAGGGTCTCGTTACACTCTATGACTTTTTGTTCCGGATATTGGACCGAAATAAACATGGTAGGGGCATTATGGTAAAGATCAAGGTATTTCTCTTCATTGATCCTTAGTTCCATGGTACGTTCTTCAACCATTTCTTCAAGCTGGTCATTCATGGTCTGAAGCTCCTCCTGCATTTTAGTCAGTTCCCTGTTCCGGGTTACCGCGGCTTCATAGGTTGAAATGAGGAGGGTAAGCATCTGTTGCTGATCGGCCGTGATGAACCTTCTCTTCCCGCCAAAGAGAATTTCGACCCCGATTCGTACCCTTTCGGTTCGATTAAGTTTACGGTTGGCGATGATCTGTTCAACATGCGACAGTAAATATTCCTTTGCATAAGGCTTGGTGATGAAATTATCGGCCCCGCATTCGAGGCCTTCAATGACATCTTCCATATTTGATAGGGAGGTTAGAAGAATGACAGGGATCTCCTCCTTGAGATTCATCGCTTTGACCCTGCGGCAAAGTTCGTAGCCATCCATGCCCGGCATGCAGATATCGCTGATGATCACCTTTGGAAGATATTGATCTACCATCTTCAGCGCCTGTGATCCATTTTCTGCTGCTACAACAATGTACAGATTCTTTTCAAGCAGGTGTTTTAATTGTTCCGCCTGTGTTCTGCTATCTTCAACGATGAGAATATCCACATTTTTTTTTGCTTCTGTCCCTGTTTTCTTCATATGACTGTAGTTCAAAAATAATAAGGAATAAAGTTAATGCAAGTGCATGCACTGAATCAAGAAGCAGATACATCCAAAGGTATAGGGAAAAGGCTGATTGTAGTGTAGGGAAAGGACTACGCCCGTACGGGGTTTCTCATCATTCGATCAATCCGTTACGGATGGCATAAATTGTAAGTTCGGCATTCTTCTTCATGTTCATTTTTTCGAGCAAACGTGCCCGGAAAGAACTTACCGTTTTATTGCTGATAAAGAGTTTTTTGCTTATCTCAGTTACCGAACAGCCATTAGACAGCATGCACATAACCTGGAATTCGCGTTCGGTAAGTCTTTCATGAAGCGGAGTCCCGGCCTGGTCGGCTTCATTGAATGCCAGTTTCTCGGCGATTACGGAAGAAATATATTTTTGCCCAAGTGAAATTTTTTGAATGGCCAGTTCAAGTTCTTCAAAAGCGCTTTCTTTGGAAAGATATCCAGATGCTCCCATCCGTAAAGCCCGTATTGCATATTGTTCCTGAGGATAAATACTCAGGATCAGCACATTCATTTTGAGTCCGGCGTTTTTCAAGGACTGTAATATATCAAGACCGCTCAAACCGGGCATTGAAATATCGAGAATGATGAAATCATAGGTTTCAGATTTGATTTTTCGTAAGGCTTCGTACCCGTCACAGGCTTCTTCAATGATGGGAAAATTTCCAATGTTTTGAAGTATTTGTCTCAATCCTGCCCTGACCACTGAATGATCATCCGCGATTAATATCTTCTTCATTTTATTAATTAGAACAAATTGCTTTGGTAATCCAACGCAAGGTAATACAAAAGCGGATATTGTCCCAAACTTAGTTGAAATATAGGTTAAAAAGGAAGGACCAGACATAGCTGATCCTTCGCTAAGGTTCCGTAAGTTTGAGTTGCAAAACAAAAAACATGGAACCAATGGATAAAAGTAAT